>SDBT01021483.1_pt1 | contig 10087 bp, 12 predicted proteins | sample 2277101 | NCBI WGS metagenome assembly SDBT01 (sample SAMN10404973, study PRJNA504765) | marine sediment metagenome | isolation source: marine sediment core GS10_PC15, 103 cmbsf | place: Arctic Ocean: Southern Knipovich Ridge | collected 2010
GCTTCTTATGATTATTCCAGAACTTCTGAACTTGCCTGCTTACATTTGGTTCATTTGTCTCTAATTCAGCTAGACTCTTGCTATCATCTATCCAAAGCCACACAGATCCATCCTCAGCTCTTATATTCATCTTTTTACCTTGATCATTGTATTGCCTGGCCAATTCGTTCTTAATCATCCCATAATGCTCTCTTGAGGTAGTATATCTGTATTGTCTGAATTTAGTCCCTAACTCTTGTAGGAATGCTTTGATTAGTCTATCCATCTCAAATACTGCTGTTCCCTTCACTTGAAACGAAGATTCCCCCATGAAGTCTATTGGTTCATAAATTATTAGGCCTCTTTGAGTTAGCCATATCTTTCTATTATTGAAGAGTGTTCTTAGTACCTTGTTCATACAAATCAACTGGAACTTTAGCTTTCTTTTCTTGTAGTGCCTAACTACCTTATTCCAATCAAAAGCTTTTACGAATTCGATCTTCCAAATGAATGCGTGGCCCCTTATTTGTTTTTGACCTCTTTTATGGCCCTTAGGTTCTTTTGGGACTTCTTTTATATACTCCCATGTACCATATCCTTTCTTTTCTATGCATCCTAATTTGGTTAGTTTACTGAGGGTATAACTCAAAGTTTGCTTTGGTATCTTGTGTTCTTTTGATATCTTAGCAGGAGATAATCCTTGTTTTATTAAAGATAATATCCCATCAAGTCCCAATTTCTTTATGTTCTTCATGATAAGTTAAAGTAGGACTTCTTTATAAGTCTTTTGGTAGGTCAGTTTCGTACTTCTTTCCATCCTCTATCTCATCTTCATTTTCAGAATTCTCTATCTCTTCATCCACCTCATCCGGGACTACCTCCTCTGTTTCAGAGGTTTCAATTTGTTTTTTTACTAGATCAATTACTCTCTTTCCATCCTTTTTAACTATACTATATTCAAGTTCTTCTCCATCATCAATTATCTTTCCATTTTCTTTAAGCTTCTTTAATAATAGATCTGGATTATTTATTATAATCTCGACCTCCTTGTCTGTAGATTTCTTTAATAACTTATGCATTACCTTAGTCTTTTTTGCTAAGAAGTATCCTATTATTGCTCCTAAACTTAAGGCTAATACCACCACAATTATTAATTCGTTTGCCATTATCCTGCTACTATTCCACTCCCTTGATTTGAACATGATTGTTTTAAGGCCTCAGTTAATTGTGCTGCAACTTCCCCTATGTCTTCTATTATTCCCCTTAGAAAATATATTATTAGAACCATACTAAAGGTTAAAAGAATGATATAAGCAGCAGTGGTTATAACTCCTTGATAAGCTACCCACCACTTGACTGCCTTATCTTTGTAATTCCTCTTAATATATTCTCTGGAGTTCTCGGCGGCCCATAACATATCAGTGTGATCATAGTCTAACTTTGCCTGTTTTAAGTTCTCTGTAAGGCTTTGTAGAGTAAAGTTCACCATCTGACGAGTTGGAGTCATTAATACGTAATATAACTTCTTTGAGATACCACGAGTAAATCTTGGTAAATATAGGTTCTTTTCCTTGCTATAGAATATTCTTAATGTTGTTCCTGGAATAATAAGCTCTTCTACTTTATCCATGTGGGTAGGTTCCATTCTTCCGTTTATTTCTTCCCACCAACCTATTTTGGCCTTTTCTTCTTTTCCTTTCTCTCTCTTCTTGAGAACAAAAAAAGCTATTACCAGGCCACCTACAATTAAAGCAAATAGGAATATCCCCGCAAAGAAATATATCTTGTTTAAAATGGCAGACATATCAAAGGCCCCAAAGCCGAAAGAACTTGTAAAATCACTCACTCCCATTGATTAAACTAGGTTTATACTATTTATAAACCTATCTCCCTCATAAATAAAAAAAAATAAAAAAAAAATAAAAAGTTATTGTCTTACGCTATCAGGCGAAATTACCTGCACTTTCTCCCTTGCCTTTTCCACCTTTAATGAAGATAGTCCAGAATACAAGGAATACAGCTATTAAGATTAATAGAGTAATGGCAATTGCAGATGTATTTAATTGAGTGTTTGCTTGCTCCGTATAAGTTCTTATTGAAGTTAACGAATTATTAGTTACATCATCTGATATTTGTTCTGTACTTGATTTCCGAGAGAAAGTATATGTTAAATTTACATCTAAGTATTGAGTCGGAGTTGCATTGGTTATAATCCCTGTGGCTGGGAAGACTGTATAATCAGAAGCAGGAATAACACCGGTTGCATTTAAAGCTACTAAGACAATAAAGTTCCCTTGGAATGTTGATGCAGAAGCTTCCGGGATTGTAAAAGTTGTAGAATTAATAAATGTCTCAGTTAAGTTTGTTATTTGGATTGTGTCATCAATAAAAGTTGTACCGCCAGAAATACCCAAGTTTCCGAATATGAATGCCATTATCTGCATACCAAAAAGAACACCTAACAGCAAGAATACAACAGCAACGAATCCCTTAACACCTTCTAATGCTTTTCCCATGATGAGAATACATCATTTTCTTATTTAAACGTTTGTAAACAAGATTAATTTATTTATATTAGATATTTCCCAAACACTTTTCCAAAGATCATAAGAAATGAGATAATACTGGTTATGAAGCTAAAAGTAATCATTACTTTCCATCCGTCTGCTAGTTCATTTTGTTTCTTTTTCATTTTAATGTTGGATGTCTTTTTTTATTATGTTTATCTATATCTGGAACCCATTGGTTGCATATCTTACAATAGGTCGTTTTAATTTTCTTTGGAAAAAACATTCCTTTTAATTTTGTCATTTTATCACTTTCAACGCCATAAGAATTATTTCTAAAGTTTCCCCTATTGATTTAAGTTTGTGATCCATTTTATAATTCATCAATTTTTTATGGGCCTCATCTGATATTCCTGTGTTTATGTTCTTCATAGTTTTCTTAGTAAACTAACCTTTATAAGTTTATCTATTGTCTAGATTTACTATTCCTTAAATATCCATATTAGAACAAACACAATACATATGGCTACAAAGTATAGAAGTATCTCTCCCTGGATCATGGGTATATTAGTCGTGCTTTTTACTAAGGTTCCTATTAGGGCCACAACTAAAAAGGCTATTGAACTCACTGCTAAAGAGGGGACTAAATCTCCTTTCCCTGTTCTTTTCTCTTCTGATTTAAATAAACCCCATGCAACTATGAACATCATAACTCCTAATAACTTTAAGTAAAAGAAATAATCGCACGTTGTTGGAAAAACTACTAGGTCCGCTAGACTTTCTATATTGCTTATTGATTGACATACCATTTTAACCTCCTAATTTGTATAATAACCACACGGCAACTATCACTACAATAATTAACCAAGTTATTATTAAATTATATACTGAGGGGGGAACTCCCAATATTATTAAAGGTAATTTTATTATTACCTCAAATATTCCAAAGATTATAGTTGAAAATGATTTACCCACAGATACAATTCCAAATAATACTATGGATCCGAATCCTACCTTTGGATTTTCTTCATTAAATACTCCATACTTTTGATTTGCTTCTACACTGCTTGAATCTATTGTTGCGGTTAAATTTCCGAATATCTCACTGAACTCTTTATTATTTGATAATGGATCTTGGGCATCATTACTTGATTGAGTAGTTATTATTAAGCTGAACACACCTAAGAATACAAGTGCTACTACTATAAATTTTTTAACTATTTGATCAAATTGTCCCATTTTAAGATTTCCTATTCCTATTTATTTGCCATATCCCTACCAGTGTTATAAGGATCATCCATATCCCGGAACTTCCTATTCCAGTTATTCCTCCTAGTGCTATTCCCAATGCTATGGCCCCCATGTAACTTATCATTAAAGCCATCATTATTCCATTCTTTGATTCTGATAATGCCAATACCATAACTAAAGTTAATATAAACCAAACAAAATAACCCATACTTCCGTAACCAGAGGTATCCACTGCTACGCTTTCATCAAGAATCCATGTTTCCCCATCTATAGTTATTGTTGTAAAAATTGAAGTATCAACTAATTCTTCTGTTATTACACAAGTCACAGTTCCACTTGAAGTTTGAATACTGTTAGAACATAAGCTAGTATTCCCAAACACATCTTTTCTAGTTACATTCATAAATATATTCTTTACTGATCCATCATTAGATATAAAAGAAAAAGAAACACTATTGCTTGTTTCGTTAAATGTTGGGGGAGAAGTGGCCGTAATTCCTATTGCTGCACCATAATCAAAAATTGCAGAAGCATTAGACAAAGCATTTAGACTTAGAGTACATCTTCCAATTGTAAAATCTTCACAGAATGCTCTTATGTTTTGGAAGTTTCCTAAAACAACTCCATCTTTAGATACAACCATATTATAAATAACATCATTTCTAACTAAGTGTAGAATTGTTTGTCCATTTGAATCTGTTTTTGGAATTTCTACTGTCTTGAAAACATTCTCAGAAATATATTGTCTGTCAACAAAAACTAAAGCATTTTCTACAGGTAAGAAATCTGTTCCATCAAAAGTTAATTGAAACTCTGTGGAATCTGTTATGTTTAAATCAAATAATAATATATCTTGTATGGAAGTATTTATAGTTAAAGAAAAATTTACTATGTTATAATATTCATTTGCGTACAAAGGATGTTCATATCTTACTATTGAATCTAAAGAATAAATTGTACTGTTTTGTAAATCCCTATTTAAACATATTTTTGTTTGATTAGTATTTTTTAAATCTGCAAAGCTAACTATTAATTCTGATCTATCCTTACTAAATATGTTTAAGGAGGTTTCTATTATTGCATTATTATCTAAAATGGTCTGTAATTCTTCATCTATAACTGTAAAGTTCATAATGACATTTGTGTTGGTTGTACAATTGTCTAGGTTTAAATTAAATATTGTTTGATTTTGTGAACTCATATTAACTTTATTTCCATCTGAGAAAGTTATTTGCCAATAAAAAGGAACTTTAATATCTGCTGTTACCCCTGGAATAATTAGGTTTTGTTTTCTTAAAGCACTAAAAATTTCTATCGCAAAGTTTTCTCCAACATTATTTGTACCATTATAAAATAAATCTGATTGAGTTATTAATACGGAGTTTTGTAATATTGCTATAAAAGTTTCTGAGTTTCCTTCTGTTGTTTGATTACTAAATGTTTGGTTGTGTTCAAACACATAATAATCCCAAGATTTAGTTGTACAATTTGAATTTCCAGTTGTGTCGTTTGCACAGAATGTTATTGATTTATTAACAAAGTTTGTTATATTTATGCTTGCATTATTATCTAAACATCCAACACTAATATTTATTCCCTCATATTCTAATAAACAACTTTCCAAGTTGGGTTCTACTATTGTCCAATTAAAAGTTAGATTCGTTGATTTTAAATGATAATCTAATATATCTGGAGGATGAGTTATATTTATATCTGGTTTTGTTGAATCTATTGTAAAATTTCTCGTGTTTGATATCCCTTGGTTTGAAGGAACCAATGTATCGCTAGCCCTACAGTCCCAGGCATGATCTCCTTCTGATATTTGAACTGTCTTATTTAATTCTATAAATAAGCTTGTTCCACTTATTTTTGTTTCATTTATTATTCCATCTATTATTAAAGATATATTTTGTAAATTATTTCCAGCTGTAGCAGAACAGTTAAATTCTATATTTGAATCCGATGTATTTAAAAAATTTATTGGTAAATTTAAATTTACTCTAAGTGGCAATGGATTAAAAGTTAAACCATCTCCATCATTATATAAGGTTGTTATTTCGGATGCAGTTAAACTTCTATTCCAATATCCCCATTCATCATAAATGAAATTACTTCCTGCTGCCATACCAAATCTCATATAATTTCCATCTAAATTACCTGTTGAATTGGTATCTCTATTTCCTCCAAAAACAACACCATCCTTATAGATTATTACATCAGTTGTATTCCAAACTTCTGTAGCATAAACCCAAGTTCCAACAATCCAATCATGAAAGATAATTGTATCTGTACCATTATATTGATAAGAAAATCTATCGGCATCATCAGTTTGGGATACTCCTGCTTGTATCAAACCATCAGGGATAGGGGTATCATAAGTAGCAAGAATTTGGGTTCCACAAGAACCCACACAAGCAGTTTTCATTTTAACCCAACCACTAATAGTTAATCCATTACTTAAATCAAATTCTTCCCCCATAGTGAAATTCATTTGTGAAGAACCAGGCATACCAATGGCTGAATTAATCTTACCTGTTTCAGTTGTCATAGTTCCTATAAAACTTGTAAAATTATATTTCCCTGTAACATTATCTACATATACTTTTCCAACAGAACCCCCTCCTTCATCAAAATTCCAGTATGCAATCAATCCCTCATTTAAATTTGAGGTCCATTCTGCCCACTCATCTATTCTAACCCCAAACATTTCTGGAATCCACTCAACATTTTCTCTAGGTTCAACTTCTGTGAATAAACCAATAACTACTTTTCCTTCTAATAAATCTGAATTAATATTAAATGATTTCCATTCTATTACTTCCTTATCTTCAGTTCCATCTTCAACAAGAATACAATTAGTTTCATTTCCAGAAGGACTACAACTTTCTATATATTTAGGAACTTGAATTACATCTATATTTTGTTTCTTGTAAACAATATTCTTTTGTATTTCTGAATTACCCCTTTTCAAATCATAGGTATCTATTATGGAAAAAATACTATTACCATTATAGGTTCCAAAGTTATCTATCTCAAACCAAGCAACTAATACTTCTTCCCCATGACCAACAACAACATTTAAAGGAGATAGTAAAGTTATGTTTGCAATTGAAGAACCAAATCCAAATAAGTTAATTACTTCCATTGTTTTTGTTTCTTCGTTATATTTCCCAATATTATCTATCTCTAATGCACTTACCACTGGTAAGAACATTAAAATAATAAATAAACTTATTATTGTTTTAAAATGATTCATCTTGTCTTTCCTCCTTTTCCTTTGTCATAAAATATGTAGCAACCATTATTAATATTCCTATTGTTGGTATTAAAGTAGGTAAATTTAATATAAACTTTGATGCAAAAGCTAGATCTGTTCTAAATATTTCTAAGAATTGTGGGCTTGAATTCATAAAAGATACGAAGGAATCTCTAATTGTAACTGCAATAATTTCAGCACTTATTATTATTCCTAAATCTAAGATCATCCAAGATAAACCTAATCTCTTTATATTAAAACTTACTATTAATAAGGATAAAATTGTTCCTAATAAAACACCCATACTTATTATTTTTGGCATTGTTGTTTTTGCTGTTATTATTGCTGGTTGCATAATCTCTTGATAAGTTCCGTTAAGGCTAACGTTTCCTAGTTGTCCTGTTATTTGGGAAGCTGATTCATCAACAAGATCTAATCCAAATATGAACATTCCTAATATGATTAATAAACCGAACCCCATGAATATTACAAAGAATAAGGATAATGTGGTGTATCCTTTTTTATTTAACCCCATAGTATCTTTATTTCCTCCTCTTTTATCTTTAATATATCTTCTGAAACATTTGGCCATTCATCATGCCTTACTATTAGATCAGTTATTTTTTCTATTGATATTGGATACATTTTATTTTTCTCCCTCTCTTCCATTATTCTTGTTATTTCTTTATGCAATCTTTCCCCGATTCTTGTCATTTTTCCACCATTGTTTCCTCTCTTGTTCATTTTTATCTCCTTACAAGATTTATTACTGCTTGCCCTGATTTAATTATTTCTCTATTGAATATAATATCTCTCCATATATTAATAAAAATAAACCACATTATTGAAACCCCTATAACATAATTCCCTACATATAAAAATGTGTATAAACTATTTGCCATTCCTCTTAATCCTTCAAATAGAATATAATTATTAGATATTCCAGTCACCATTGTTATGAACCACATAAAAAATCCATAAGCTATCCATATTGAAACTAATTTTACATATTTCAATTTATTTATTTTCTTTACAAATATTAAATCTCTGTGTCTTTCTTTTACATTATCATAAGGAGTTAAAATAGCAATTGTTAGGAACATGGAGAATAATATTAAAACTGAAATCATTAATATAACATACAAGATTGACTCTGGAGTTTCTATATCTTTTCCTAACCCATTAATACTGAAAGTTATTCTTTCACAATTTAAAGTTCCTTCTTTATCCCCACAAACATTATAGGCGTATTGCCCTAGAACAGAAGTATTACAAAAACTAAAATTATAACTTTGTTCATTTTTTAACATTTCTACATTAAAGTCTTGTTTAGAACTATTTTCTGGGAATGTTATACTTGATAAGTTGACAAATGTGCATGAATCGCATATTTGAAATAATTCCACACAACTATTTTTTTTGAAGGTTCCTAAATCTCCTTCTGCATTCAACATATTTATATTGATAAAAATGAATAATAATATTACTATGGTTATTAATATCCCCTTCTTTTCCATTTTCATTTTAAGTTTTCTTTATTTAAGTAATTTATCATTTTAATTAAATGCCAGTATTTCCTCCAAGATCTTGAATATAATGGCACCCTTCTGTTAAGGGAATGATTAACCTCTGTTCACTAGAATCTAAGGTCCAACAATCTTCTGCTGGGGGTACTCCCCCAAGAGTAAAAGTAAAATTAGAAGAAGCAAAAGCACTTTCTGTTTCATTATTAAATCCTAAAACATTCCAAGAAGTTTCTATTCCAGATGGTAAACCATCAACTGAGAAGTTAAACCTATAATCCCTGGTTACATTATAATATCTTTGGACTTCTATAGTAGAAAAAGCTTTATCAAAAAAAGCAACTTCGTCTATTGTTCCATTGTATTCCATCCCTGCACCATCAATTTCATTTCCAATTACTATTGAAGTAGGAATAGTATTAAAAGTAAAAGCAAGTGTACTTTGTTTATAGTCTCCATCTAAATAAAGAGTTGTATTTGTAGTTGAGGCACTATATGTTACAAAGATGTGATGAAATTCACCATCTTGATATGGTGCTGCAACAAAATCTGTTTGCCAATCTTTTCCACTACCAAATCCAGCAATCCAAAATCTATTTGTAAAACCAAATGTAGGAACCATAATTTGAAAATTACTCCCAAAAGGAGAGGTAGTACCAAATCCTCCTAAATTACAATGATAAGCTATCCCACATCCTTCCTCCATTGTAAACCAAAAAGAAATAGATTTGTCTAAATTTCCAGAAGGTAAACCATTTGTTGAAGTAGAAGCTAACATTGCATTAGTTAATCCGTTGAAATTTACTGCCCTATTAAACGCAGAATCTACCACAAATATTCCGCCTGTTCCAGTTAAATTATTCTTATTTCCAGAAAAATCAAAGAAGTGTGTATCGTTTTCTGCAAAATCACTATTATTATTCAGATGATATAAAGCAACATTTGAACTCATATTTATGTTATTATAAAGATCGTCAAATTTAAAATTTGGAAGTTCGGGGTATTTTGTTTGATTTGCAATAAATGAACCAGTTGCATTATGGTAAAGTGTAGCATTATTTATTCTGCTTGTGGAGATTGTTAAGTTAGCTGTAAACTCAACAGGAGAAGTTAAACCAGTTATTCCATCAACAGGAGAATTTAACAAAACGGTTGGTGCGGGATCTGCCCAATAAAAGGAAGTTTGTTTTGTTTGACCTACATTTAATCCCTGAGTTACTATTGCTAAAGTTACTGGTGCATTGTATTGACCTACTTTACTTTTAACCTGTAAGAAATAATCTAAATTTTCATTCCATCTCAATTTTACACTAGCCATATCTCTTATTTTATAATTAGGAAGATAGGTAATTTCATTATATTGTTCTACATTCAACCTACAATCTTTAGTTCCTCCTTCATCTAAACAAGTTTGATTTAGAGTAACATTAAACTTTTGCTTTGTTTGGCTCATGTTTTTAAATAATAAATCTAAAGAATCACTTAAATCATACCAAGTATTATTTACAAAGATTTTATCATTTTCCACATTTCCATTTATTTTTATATCTTTAGTTTTCCATGCGAAAGCA
>SDBT01021484.1_pt1 | contig 10087 bp, 12 predicted proteins | sample 2277101 | NCBI WGS metagenome assembly SDBT01 (sample SAMN10404973, study PRJNA504765) | marine sediment metagenome | isolation source: marine sediment core GS10_PC15, 103 cmbsf | place: Arctic Ocean: Southern Knipovich Ridge | collected 2010
GGTAGTAACGGTCGACGATGGCGGTGCCGAGCTGGTTATCGGTCATGGTTGAGTTTCCGACCAGGTCGGCGATTATGGTGTCGTACGGCCAGCCGTCGCCCGGCTCGGAGGCCTCGCTTGATGCCCTCACCTCGCAGTACGGATACACCTGGTAGTCCACCTCGGCCATTCCCATCAGGCAGGCGTCGAACCCGATGACGTCTATCTTGTTCGTCCCCCCGGATGTGATCGTGTTGAGGGCCGCTTTCATCTCCACCGAGTTGATGTGGTCATCACCGTTCGTCTCGTCCCAGCACACGCCTTTCATCTCCCTGGTCTCGGGGCGCTGGCGCTTCCACCCGCTGCCGTGGTCCCAGAGCACCAGCAGGTACTTGCTTGCCGGCTTGTATCCTTTCGCCCAGTTCACGAAAGCGACAAGGGTGTCCGGGTCGCCCATGTTCTGCTCCCCAAGGTCGTCTAAGTACCCGTCATCGGTGTTCACCGGGGTGCTTCCGTCGAACACCTCGAAGCGCCTGGTGGTGGTCCAGTCGTCATACTGGGTGTCATACCCGGCAATACGGTCGAACTGCACCAGGACGTGGACGTTGGTTGACGGGTCTGACTCCGCGGACGAAGCCATCTCAAGGAAGTCGTCGATGCCCGCACCTTCCAGGTTGTTGTCGGCGTCCATGTACACCATCACCGTCCAGTCGTCGGCCGCCCTGGCGGGTGGCGCGAACGAGGCCGACGCTAACAGCAGGACCACCGCGAGCGTTACGGAGAGAATACAGAATGACCTTGACCGCATCCTTACCAGCTCCCTTGAGTTCGTTCCGTTGCCTGAGGCAACGTTTGACCAGCATCTTTCCGATACCCAAGATAAATAAATTATACCACCTTGGAGTGAACTTAGGTACCTCTGGCAGGAGCGGCGCTTCGACGCTCTCGGTGCATAACTGTATCTATGGAACGGGGCACTTAGTTATTGTATTGTTGGTGTTAGTAGTGAAAAATGGTTAATGTCGGCAATATGGTGTATTCACTAATACCACTTGGCGAAGCAGCATTGCGTTGCCACTGATATGACGTAGGAGGTGGAACAAATCTGGCAGGGAAGAAAACCGCCTTCCGGTCGCAGGCGCGCACCTTCCAACAGAAGGGACCGGCGTTCGCGGGCTGCTATCCGCGGCGAGATGATGAGGAGGCGAAGGAGGCGCCTGATCCCCCTGGTTGTTATCGTCGTGCTTGCCCTGGCCATCATCCTCTTCAGCCCCTGGGGGCTCTTGAAAGGGTCGCTGTATTCGGGTGACAACACTGAATCCACCCGGGAGGAGGACACCAAAGAGGAGCAGGCCCAGTCCGGGCCGGTTGAGAAGAAGTCGGATACCAGGCCCCCCTCGGTTGCGATAGTGGTTGACGACGTTGGCTTTGACGCGGCGAATCTGCCCCAGTGGCTGGCCATCGACGCGCCGATATCTTTCGCGGTCATTCCCTATTGCGAGCTCTCGGCTGGCCTGTCCGATCAGCTCTACGACAACGGTTACCTGATAATGATGCATATCCCCACCGAGAACATGCCTCCCAACACCGATTCAAGCAAGGGGCAGTTATCCTGCGGAATGGACAGAGGCGCCGTCTCCAAGATGCTGGATGCCGACCTGGCCACGGTACCCAACGTATCGGGCATCAACAACCATCAGGGCGGACAGGGCTGCGCGGACCTGCAACTTATGACATACGAGTGCGAGTGGGCCAAGTCCAAGGGTTTCTACGTGGTTGACAGCAACAGCGCTATCGACTCCAAGGTCGCCCAGGCAGCGGTGTCCCTGGGGATGGGCCATAAACTGAACGAAGTCTTCATAGACCACGAGAATGACCCGGAGTACATAAGATCGGCGATGCGCAAGTTGGCCGACCTTGCGACCAAGAACGGGTACGCGATAGGGATATGCCACTTCCACCGTCCCAATACCGCCGCCGTGGTCGGGGAAATGGTCAAGGTGTTAGCCGAAGAGGGCATTCATTTTGCCTTCGCCAGGGACATCAACAACTAGTAATGACGCAACGGTGCCTGGCACCACCGACGCAAAACGCAAGATGGTACCAGGTACAAACGCAATATTCTTTTACAGCTCAGGCCAGTCGTTGACGATGTGGCTGGATGCGGCGATGCCGGATATCATCACCAGTGGCACGCCCCCGCCGGGGTTGGTGCACTGGCCGGTCAGGTAGAGGTTGTCTATCGCCCTCGACCGGTAGGAGGGGCGGAACGGACCCATGTTAGACCGGCTCATCTCCAGGCCGAAGAAGGCACCATCGGGCAGCCGTAGCCGCCGTTCCAGTTCCACCGGGGTCACCGAGTCCATCCACTCCACTTTAGAGCGCAATCCCGGGAACGCCCTCTTCTCCAGCGAGTCGACGCACTCCCAGGCCCAATCGTCGGCGACATCGTCCCACCGGTGGTACTTGAGCTTGTACGGCGCTATGTAGATTACCGAGAGGATCTGCTTTCCCTCGGGCGCAAGGTCGGGGTCGCCGTGGGATGCACAGCTCACCAGGAATGCCCCGTCGTCGGCGCGGTACAGAAGCCCCTTGTCGTAGAACTCGGGGAACAGGTTGTCGAACTTTTCCCGGCCGGTGAGTACGGCGGTCATGTGGGCACGCACCGAGTCCATCTTCTCGGAGAGCCCCAAGTAGAACGTAGGCGCCGGAATGGAGCACGGCTGCTTCTTAATCGCGCGCCGGACCACGTAGGGGAGGTGCTCGGAGCCGACCAGGTCCAGGTAGGTGGTGCGGGAGTGGATGTTGGAGACGACCGCCCTGGCCGTTATCTCATCGCCGCCTGCTACCCTGACGCCGGTCGCCTTCCCGTCCTTTACCAGTATCCTGTCCACCAGCGTATTAGGCCGGACCTCCCCGCCGAACATCTCGGTTATCTTGCGAAGCGCTTTGGGGATGGCTACCATGCCGCCCCTGGGGTAGTGGAACCCCCTCCTGCCCATGTAGGTGATGTTGGAAAGCAGGCCGGTGCACCGGAAGGAGGGAAGAGCCGCGTAGAGGTTTTCCCAGCCGAATAACAGCCGTATCCGCTGGTCGGTGAAGTAACTGTCTACCACCTTGTCCAGTGACCGGGTGGCGAGCCACGCGTTCACCGGGAGGGCGGGTAGTTGCTCTTTGCGCGCCGCGACCTTTGCCAGGAACGACGGACGGGTCACGTCCGCCAGGGGGGGCATCGGCATCTCCAGCGCGGACAGGTAGACGTCGTAGATCTTCTTCATGTCCTCGCAGTAACGGTAGTAGCCGGCGACGTCTCCGGGGGAAATCGATTCGACGACCTCCGCCATCTCGTTGATGTCCCGGGGCAGCAGGACGCGCTCTCCGTCCTCGAGGATGGTATCGTAGACCGGGTCTATGAGCTGGAAGTCAAGGTAATCCTCCAGGCGCTGGTCTAACAGTTCAAACAGCTTGTAGTACAGCTCGTGGCCGATAACGAAGATGGCGCCCACGTCGGGCTTGAAGCCGTTCACGTCGTAATTGGAACAGCAGCCGCCGATTCTCTCGCTCTGCTCTAACACAAGGACCTTGAGGCCCTCCCTGGAGAGGAGCGACCCGCAGGTGAGGCCCCCAACGCCGGACCCTATGATCACAACGTCGTAGTCGGACTGTGTCATTCTCGACCTCCCAGGTAGCGTTATATCATGCGGGATGCGAACGGGGCACCAGCTAGACAAACAGCCGGAACGGCATCTCCAGCCCCTCGCGCATGAGCTTCAGGGCGCGGTTCCGTTTTTCCTCCGGCATGTAGAACCCCAGCAAGTAACCGCCAAGAGCGCCGATCGTCAGTAACAGTAACAGCCGTTTCACACTCGTATTCCTTTCTCCTTGCCGCGCGCAACAAGAACACTCACATTCTACTTCAAAATGAACTCATGGGTCAGTTGTTATTCCCGCTATTACGAAGAAGATCGAGGGCGGTTTCTCAGGCCGCTGGGTATCCGATCGGCCAGGGCATTGCGCGCCCTCCTTTCTACACTCCAATCCTCTTCTCAGAAAAACGACTTGATCAGCAGTACCGTGTAATAGATCCCGACGCCGATGAAGACCACTCCGATTGCTTTCCGAAGATACTTCTCGATTCTCTGCAGCCTTTCTATATGCTTGCCGATCTCGGAAACCCCAACCGCCAGGGCCACCGAGAACACGATGACCGGCAAACCCGTGCCGAGACCGTATATGGAGGGAAGTGCTATTCCAGCCGTAGTGTCGAGGGCGAGCGGCATGAGCAGGCCGAAGAACAGGACGGCGCTGTAGGGGCAGAAGGCCAGGGCGAACAGGATCCCCATCAGGAATGAGCTCAGCAGACCCCAGTCGCCAATTTTCGCCTGAAGGCCGGCGGTAACGCGGCCCTTGAAGACGGAGACGTTGATCACGTCGAGCATTATCAGGCCGAACAGGATGAGGAGAGGACCCAGGAACCTCTCTCCTGTCCACTGCAGGAACCGCGACATGCTGGATGACTTGAGCCCCACGTAGATAAGGAGCACGCCTATGGCGGTATAGGCAACCATTCGCCCGGCGGTATAGAGGAGGCCCGCCAGGATAGTGTACCGTCTGTGTGTCAGCTTCTTGGAGATATAGGCCAGGGCGGCGACGTTGGTGGCAAGCGGGCAAGGGCTGACCGATGTCATTATGCCCAGGAAAAGGGCGGCCAGAACCGGTATGTTGGTATTCCCGGCCATCTCCCTTATGAAGTCCATCATCGTGCAACCCCCCGGGCTACGCGTATATTGCTACTTCTCACAGGTACCTGGATAGATCATCTTTGATGATTTGTTTTGCTTCATCGGGCTTGTCCCAGTAGAGCCACACGTCCTTGATCTCCTGGTGGTCCTTCTTCCCCTTTCCGGTAACGACCATATACAGCGATGATCCCCCGACGTCCAGTTCGTCAACAAGGGCTCGGTTTTTCTCGTCCTCGATCTCAAGGGATTTGTACTCGAGTTTTCCTTCCTTCATCTGATCCTTGAAGTCGTTCTCGGCTACCTCTTTTGCGTACTTCTCGATGTTATTGCAGGACACACACCGGAACCTGGGGTGGAAGGAGACCAGCTCCACCTTTTCCACTTCGCTTTTTAAGATCTCGGATCCGGAATCCCCGTCTTTCCCGACCTCCGAGGTGCCACACCCCGGAAGCAGGGTTGCGGCCAGGAGCACCACGATTACTGCTGCCATTATCTTTGCGATTCGCGACAAGTAAGACCTCCTTGTTATTGGCTAGCCAGCAGGCTCTCGAGCTGTTGCCGAATAGCGTCGGGTTCCATCACTCCCTCGTACCCGCCCAGCACCCGGCCGTCCCTTTTGATGAATAAGGTGGTGGGTATTGTCTGGATGCCGTACTCCATGCAGAGGCTTTCCTCAGAACGGTCGTAAACATTAACGATGATGAATGTTGCCCTGTCCTGGTACCCGGGGATGACCTGTTCGATATTTTCTCCCATCTGGATACAGGGCGCGCATGTTTGAGAGCGGAAACAGAGAAGGATAGGCTTGCCCTCGCTCTTTGCCTGCACCAGCGCCTCCTGTGACTTACTCGGAATGGCCCCGTCCGCCTGAGGGCTGGAGCTATCAGATCTGGCGTCAGCGGGCGGAACCGACTCGTCGGAGGCTCCATCCTCCGCGGTCTCCACCGTCTCAGCGGCGTCCTCCCTGCCGTTTCCGCTGCCGCAACCGGCGAGAAGAGGAACCAGGAGCAGAAACAGAAGTAGGAGTGCCGGGACCGCCTTGAATCCCTTCATCTTCATTCCGGTACCCCTCATCCTCCGATCCACGACTCGACCTCTTTCCGGGACGGTACCTTCCCGCTGGAGACGACATTGCCGTCGACAACCACCCCCGGCGTTGACATGACGTTGTACTCGGTGATCTCCATGAGGTCCTTGACCTCCTCGATCCTGACATCGCTACCAAGTTCCTCCGCCACCTCCTTGATCACTTTCTTGGTGGCCTTGCACTTCCTGCAGCCGGTCCCAAGCACTTTGATCTCCATTACGTCCTCCTTTTCTCTAGAAGATAGCTCCGAACAGGAGCCCTACGCCCATTGCGGATACGCAAACAAGTAGTATGTAAGTGAGGGCCTTCTTGAACCCCAGGATCCTTATCAGGACGAGCATGCTGGGCAGGCTCAGCGCCGGGCCCGCAAGAAGGAGCGCAAGCGCCGGCCCCTTTCCCATGCCAAGATCGAGCAAGCCCTTCACGATGGGAACCTCGGTCAGGGTGGCGAAGTACATGAGCGCACCCGAAACCGATGCTATCGCGTTGGACTTGACCGAGTTCCCTCCCACGAAGCGGGCTATCCACTCCGGGGGCAGTACCTCGATGATTATGCCCACCAGGAAGACCCCGAGGAGCAGCACCGGCACCAGCATCTTGGTCATCCGCCAGGTCTCGCTCATCCACTCCTTTATCTCCTCCTTCTTGAACCACCTGGCGACAAGGAAAACCAGGACCGCCACCAGAACGGCTTCGCCCAGGTACTTGGCTGTCGACGGTATCCTGGCGGTGCCGTATACGAGTATTGCGATCATGACGCCGAAGTAGAGGAGGGTCTGATAGGTTGGCCGTGGGGGGTCCGTCCCGTAGGCGAAGGCGCCCGCCGCCCGCTCGGCCTCTTCCTTTCGGAATATCGCGGCCATTATCAAGCCGATGAAGCTCGCCAGCGCTACCGCGGCCACGATTCTCGCTACACCGAGGTCGTAGCCGAGCAGGTGTACCGAATAGGCCATCGCGAGGATGTTGATAGCCGGAGAGGAGTAGAGGAAGGCGATGGCCGGACCGAGGCCCGCGCCTTTCTTGTATATGCCCATGAAGATAGGCAGCACCGTACAGGAGCAGACCGCGAGGATGGCACCGGACACAGAGGCCACTCCGTATGCAACCGGCTTCTTCGCCTGGGGTCCGAAGTATCTCATCACCGACTCCTGGTTTAGGAACGCGGAGATGGCGCCGGCGATGAAGAACGCGGGTATCAGGCAGAAGAGGGTGTGCTGAAGTATGTACTCGTTGAGGGTCTTGAAACCAGCTGATAGTAGTTCCCACGCGCCCATTGGGCTCCTCTGTTTTCATCTTCGTCACCGTTTCCAAGACGGGAAGCACAAGCTCAACTCTCCCGCGCCGCCACCTCTGCTGCAGGCGTTTCTCCCTTGTCGAACCAGTGCTGCGTCCTCAGGCATAGCCTGACCAGCAGTAGCATCAACGGGACTTCTATCAGCACCCCCACCACCGTGGCCAGGGCGGCCCCGGAGGCAAGCCCGAAGAGCACCGCGGCGGTGGCGATGGCCACCTCGAAGTGGTTGGAGGCACCTATCATGGCGCTGGGCGCAGCGTCCCGGTAGTTGAGCTTTAACAGCCGGGCGAGGCCGTAGCCCAGGCAGAATATGAACAGTGTCTGGATCAGCAACGGAACCGCGATGTAGATTATCGTGAGTGGTTTCTCTAGTATCAGCTTCCCCTTGAACGAGAACAGCACCACCAGTGTCACCAGGAGGGCCGCTATCGATACCGGTGTCAGGTAATGTATGAACTTGCTGTTGAACCAGTCAAGCCCTTTCCTCTTCAGGATCTGTCTCCGGGTCACGTACCCGGCAGCCAGTGGGAGGGCCACGTAGACGCCCACCGATAGCACGATGGTCTTCCAGGGGATGGGCATGTCGTTCACCCCCAGGAGCCAGCTTCCCAGCGGCGCGTACAGGACCAGCATGGCGAGGCTGTTGATGGCAACCATCACCAGGGTGAGGCCGTCGTTTCCCCGGGCCAGGAAGCTCCACACCAGCACCATGGCGGTGCAGGGGGCGATACCCAGCAGGATGCACCCCGATATGTAGGAGCGGTACAGGGGGACGTGCTGACCGGCCACAGTGTAGGTGCTACCGACGTCCAGCGCCGGGCCTATGAGTCCCTTGAACACGAAACCGAGGAAGAACGTGGCGATCGCCACCATGGTGAACGGCTTGACGCACCAGTTTATGAACAGGGTGAGAAGCACCGGTTTGGGGGTCTTTCCCGCTTTTACGACCTCCTTGAAGTCGATCTTCACCATGATGGGATACATCATGAAGAACAGGCACACCGCGATGGGGATAGAGATGTTCTCCACCGACACCCTGTCCAGCGCCTCGGAAACGCCGGGGGCGATTTTACCCAGCACGATGCCGGCTCCCATGCACAGCAGCACCCAGAGCGTCAGGTATCTCTCGAAGAAGCCCATCCTTCGGGCGGGTCGCTCGACATCCGCATCGACTGCATCGTTGTCTGCCACTTTATTTCCCCCCGACCGGCACTTAACACTCACACGATTGCCGCTTGCCGGGCTTGACCTTGCGATAATCGACGTACTTGCAGAACGTCTCGTTGACACCCTTCAGGTTCTCGGTATCGATCGAGTAGTAGGAGGAGGTACCATCCTTTCTCACCCTGAGGAATCCCGCATTCTTGAGGGCGTTCAGGTGATGGGAAGTAAGCTGCTGTGATATATGCAGTTCCCGCTCGACGTCGCAGACGCAGGCCTCGCTACCCGAGAGATAGCAGATGATCCTCAGGCGGTTGGGCTCCGAGAGAACCTTGAGTGCCTCGGCCAGCTCGATTATAAGAGGGTCCTTCCTGCACTCCAGCACCTCTCCATTCTTCAAGGCGGTCACCTCCAATTACAAACACATGTTTTTACAAACATCAATTGGTATTTTAACCGGAGTAAGTGTCTGATATCAAGTAGGGCTCGAGCCGCTCCGGTCAGCTTTCCACCTGCTGCCGGTGGGTTCGCTGCGTGTACCGCAGGAGGACCGTCACCCGCATATCGAGGCGACGAGGACGCCGACGTAATGTGTTGCCACTATGACCAAGGAAGCGATGAGAAGGTGCTCGCCGACGACCTTCCACGGCTTGGCACCCTGCCGCCTGGCTATGAAGTAACTGGCGATGGCAATGACGGAGAAGCCGAAGGCTACACTTACCACCACCGCCGTCGAGAGGTCCAGTAGCAGCACCGGGACAATGAAGATGGAGGCGAACACGAACTTGGAGATGAACGTGAGGATGGTCGATTCCCAGATCTCCCTGGTGGTATGGGCGTTCTCGGATTCCTCGCAGATGTGAATGCCGAGCGCGTCCGAGAAGGCGTCCGCGATTGCAATCGTCAGTATGCCGCCGAGGACGGCGAGCCTCGAGCTCGTCCCCGATTGCAGCCCCACCATAAGGCCGAGCGTTGTGATAATGCCGGAGGTGAGGCCGAAGCTCACCCCCATCCTGAACGAATCGCGTTTCATGAAATCTGTACCTCCTGAAATGACGGTCGCTACGCCTGCTTTTGGCTCAACCCCTTCAGGATTATGGCTGTGCCAAGTAGAACCGGAACCTCGCTTTCTATCTCAATCCCGAACTGCGTGAAGAAAGATGCAAGCCTGAACTTCGCGAACTCGGGGTAGTGCCTGCTCTCAAAAGACCTGAAACAGAGGTCAACAAGGCGTCCCAAGGGATTGTTTTTCGACAGGCTGTAATCAAAAGCAATTATGGTCCCCCCGGGTCTTGTAACCCGCAACATCTCGAGAACAGTCTTATCCCTGACGGCTGAAGACATCTCATGCAGGGCCAGGGATACCGTCGCCACGTCGAATTCGTTTTCCCCGAACGGCATTGCTGTCGCGTCGGAGACCTCGAATGTCGCGTTCTCGTACCTGTTCTTCCTCCGGGCGATACGAAGCATGTCCTCCGAGAGGTCGATCCCGGTGACATCGCAACCCCTTTCAGCAAAAGCGAACGCCTGTTTTCCCGTCCCTGTTGCGACATCCAGGACCTTCGTCCCATTCCCTGCGTTAGACAGGTTCACGACCCTGTCCCTGATTCCGGAGATAAGCACGATTACGAGATCATAGAAAGGGGCAATTCTCCGGTACCTCTTTTTCATATAAGAAATGTATTCCGTGTCCATGTGTGCACCTCCAATGAGTGGATTCTATTATTCTGTTGGTGTGTTCATATGTTCAGATGAAGTGTAAAAAAAATCACTCCTGCACGTGACCGAGGCTCTGCTCGAGGATTCGCTTGATGTGCTTGTCCC
>SDBT01021485.1_pt1 | contig 10087 bp, 8 predicted proteins | sample 2277101 | NCBI WGS metagenome assembly SDBT01 (sample SAMN10404973, study PRJNA504765) | marine sediment metagenome | isolation source: marine sediment core GS10_PC15, 103 cmbsf | place: Arctic Ocean: Southern Knipovich Ridge | collected 2010
TGATAAAGCGCATCCGGTTGAACTGAAAAAAAGCAAAGAGATACCTTCTGATTCTCTTCAGAACCCTTCTGATTCAGACGCAACTTATAGCGGGCACAAAGGGCAAGGCTATCAAGTTCAGGTCATGGAAACCTACTGTGACGATGAAGAAGAAAAGGAGCATTCCCTGAATCTCATCACCCATGTCGATGTTGAGCCGGCGCATAAAAGTGATGTAAATGCGATTGTTCCGGCCATTGATTCAGTCGAGGAGAGGGATCTTAAACCCAAAGAGCTGATGGCCGATTCTCTTTACGGCAGTGACGACAACTGCGAAAACGCGGAAAAACATGATGTAGAACTCATTGCGCCAACCATGGGTTCTGTTGATAAAGAGAAGTTAGGCATAGCCGATTTTCAATTTTCACCTAAAGGCGAAATTATTGCCTGCCCAAAAGGTAGCGCACCGGATAAGGTTAGAAAGCGAAAAAAGATTAGCATCGGTTTTAGTGAAACAAGTTGTCAGAACTGTTCGGAGCTAAGCAGATGTCCTGTAAAGAAGGGAAAGAAGTATTACTATCTCCGCTTTACAGATAAAGAGATGCGCATAGCAAAGCGCAGGTTGTATGAGCAATCAGCTGAGTTCAAAGATCGTTACAGGTGGCGGGCAGGTGTGGAAGCCACCATGTCTGAGTACGATAGAAGAACAGGTGTTAAGCATCTTCGAGTGCGAGGCTTAAAAGCAGTTCGGTTCTGTGCAATCCTGAAGGCTCTCGGTGTGAACATCTTCCGGGCTGCTGCCGTTCGGGCATCGAAAATGATGCCTGAAAAAGAGCTCTGCTGGGCATAATGCCCTCCAAGGTACTATTTTTTGTTTGTCAAAGAGCTATAGGAACCAACTTTGTGTTGCCAGAAGTAAATTTTAATCAAAAGCCAGCCGATTTTAAAAATATGACCATAATTGGCAGGCTTTTAGCGTTCGACTTTTTGCGAGTCTATCAATATTAAGTCAAAATAATGAACAATATATCGATTATAATAAAAAGCGATACGTCATATACCATAGTTAAAACTTTATTTAAATAGTTATTGACACATTAATTAAATATTTATATATATATTTCATAAACAATTATTTTTATTCAAAAAACCAGTAAAATTGATTAATAAGGCTGTATCAATTAAGTCGATAATTATTTTATTTAACAAAAAGGAGGAAGCTATGAGTAAAATTAGTATGGTGATGTTTGATTTATCTGGAACTACGGTTTACGATGATACGGGTGTGCGAGATTGTCTATATAAAGCGGCACAGGAATTTAACTTGAAGACCACACCTGATGAAATTCTGCTTCATATGGGCACAAATAAAATTCATCTCTACCAGTTTCTCATCGCTAAAGCGCGCGGGAAGAATATAGATTTTAAAGATTTTGAAAAAATTCAGGATCCGGAAACCCGCGATCTGGCAATGCAAGTTTTTGACCGTTATCAGGAGATCATGATTGAACACTATCGAGCGTCGGTAAAAGAGGTTCCCGGGGCAGCGGATACTTTTAGATGGTGCCATGAGAATGGGATTAAAGTTGCCACGGACACAGGATTTCACAGAGAGATTACAGAAGCCATCATGGATGGTTTAGGCTGGGTGCGAGATGGACTCGTGGACTGTTCAGTAGATGTGGAGCACAGCCCTGGTGAACGGGGCCGCCCCGCTCCATTTATGATCTTTTATGCCATGGGCCAATTAGATGTTCAAAGTGTTCATGAGGTAATTAAAATAGGTGATACCCCTGCAGATATGCTGGAAGGTCGCAATGCAGGATGCCGTGGGGTTGTTGGAGTTTTAAGCGGACCACGCCCTGTAACGGCTTGGGGAAAATACTGGCACACCCATGTTATTGAAAGTGTGAAAGAACTTCCTGAACTTATCAAATCAGAGTTTGTGTGACTTCTATAATAGATGTATTTTAAAGAACTATACAGAACGACATAAATCTTTGCGCATACCTGAACAACATTTTGCAAGATTAATTTTGTATGATAGTTGTAATATTAACGATTTAAAAGATCAATACGCAATTTATTATGACGCTGTGTATAATTAATTGAGGGGGGGGCAAGACTCATTCAAATCCGCAGGCGGACACAATTCTGCTGTAGATCATCTATTTCGCTATCTATAGGGTTTCGTGGCACAAACTCCCCGTTTCTTCAAAATAAGCTATGGTAAGGAGATGGATAAAAATATGTTACATATTAATTTAGGACGAGAAAATACGATTTCCGAAAGTATCAAAACGACTTTGAGGGCACTTGTTAAATCGGATGCAAACAGCAGCGGTGCGAGCATTATCAGCGGCGAAGAAGCATATGCCAACCGCGTTTTGGATCTGCCGATTTCACTCGATTTGCACCAGTCCGCACAACCGGTAACCCGCACCATCGGAGTTACCCGGACATTTCGAGACATCATCGATTATTTCAAGGTCCCGGAGGGCGAAACTCCTGCCGGGTTCCGGATGGAGTATGTCCTGGAAGCCGACGGTGTTTTGCGTGTGGATTTGGTCAGGGATATTTCATACGATAAAAACGGCCAGAAGCGGCCCACTCAATTCCTATTTTCAGCCGATACCGCAGATCCATATGAAATTGCTCCGATAAAGCAACTTCTTGCCAATTTAACCTGTAACCCAGGGATCATTTATGACATGTTCATCAATAATCCTAAAGCCAATATCGGTGGCAAATTCAAGACCCGGGATGAGGTCATGGAAGAGATCGGCCGTGTTCTCGGTCCCGGCGTGGATATCAGTGTGGAATTGAACAATCCCTTTGAAGAATCAGAACAAGCGATTCTCGAGGAAGCGGAGAAATTCCGAGAAATGCTGTCTCCCTATCGGGTGGTCATCAAGGTTCCCCACACCGGCCCTGTAAATGCCGAGAATGTTCAGGAACTGCTGACCGGCGACAAGAAATTTCAGCGAAACTATTATGACGGGGCCACTAAAGATATGCTGCGCGGTCACAATCTGGCGCTTCTGTTACGGGATCATGGCTTCCGGGTGAATTTCACCCTGATGTTCGAACCTTATCAGACCGCAATGGCACTTCAAGCCAAACCCTATTTCATTAACAGCTTTGTCAGGCATCGACTCTTTCAGAGCAAGGATATGAGCCGTTTTCTTGATTTATATGCCGTGAGTGAAGATAAAGGTTTTCTGGAAGACCTTCGAAGCCTGTTGTTGAAAGGAGACTATATCCCGGTAGCGGATTCCGGGATGGATCTCATGGAAGTTAAGACCATGGCGGAGGGGATCCTAAAGTATCGTCGCTTCGATGATCAAGATGGCGTGGATGGCTTAGATAGCGTTCGGCATAACCTGCGGATGTTGCGGAATGTAAACTTGCCCGATACCCGGTTGATCATTTGCAGCATGGAAGGTGAAGCCATGTATCCGGAGCTCGACGATCTTTTGGTTGAAGAAGAATTTGAAGACATGATCGACCGGATTGTTATTACAGCGGTTCCCGCGTATCTGGCGCGATTCACGAGTTGTAATCAGGTGGTGGCATACCAGCGCCGTTTCATGAATGCCGCAAAGGGCCAAAAATAGAAAGGATTCTTTAACGTTGAGAGATGTCCTGTCCCGCCATAGCACAAAAAGAAAATTCGATTTGAAAACAATATAAACTTTCATAAGGAGCTTATGATGCCAAGTGTTGCTAAAGCTGCTGTATTGACTGAACAGAAAAAAGATTTAGAAATTGTCGAGTACCCGCTGCCCGGGGTAGAACCCGGGTGTCTTTTGGTGAAAGTCTCCTGCTGTACGATTTGTGGATCCGATGTCCACACCTGGATGGGGCGTCGACCGGGGCCCGTCCCTTGTATCCTAGGGCATGAAATTGTAGGTGAGATTGTTGAGATAGGTGAAGGTGTTACACATGATTCAGGCGATCGCCCTATTGAGATCGGAAATCGCATAACCTGGACAATTATGGACAATTGCGGAAAGTGCTATTATTGCCGTGAAAAAGACTTGATGATGAAATGCCGCCAACTCAAAAAATATGGCCATGATGATTGTTCGAAGCCCCCTCATTTTGTCGGAGGTTTCGCTGAATATTGCTACATCACTCCAGGAACATGCGTAATTAAGGTTCCCGACAATCTAACAGATGAGATTGCCGCTCCAGCCAACTGTGCGCTTTCAACTGTAGTGGCCGGGTGGGAGGCAATCGATATTCGGCCTTTTGAGAATGTTCTCATTTTTGGCGTAGGTGCTCTGGGAATCTACGCCACTTCTTTAGCAAAATATTATGGATGTAGCCGAATTATCGTTACTGACATACTGGATCATCGGTTGGAATTAATCAAAGATTTTGGGGCCACAAATGTAATCAACTCCAGAAAAATGAACGAAGATGAACTTGTTAAAACGGTTCATGACATGACCGACGGGGTCGGGGTGGATGGTGTTATGGAGGTCGCTGGGATACCAGCTCTAATATCTACCGGTCTCAAATGCTTGAGAAAAGGTGGACGATTCGTAGAAATTGGTAATTCTTTTCCAGGAGCAACTTTCACATATGATGCTTGTGATATTATTTGGCGTCGGCTGACATTAAAAGGGATTCATAACTATGACACAAAACATCTGCAAGCAGGGATTGATTTTTTATCTATGACCCAAAAAGAATTTCCTTTTCATAAAATGATAACACATCGATTTCCCTTAGAAAAAATAAACGAGGCAATGCGTATTGCAGATTCAGGAAAAGCCATACGCATAGCAATTTTACCATAAATAATTTTTGCCGAAAATTTTAGATGTGTGCTTTTCAGATTTAGTAGCAACTAATTCAAATCATACCCAAACCATCAGATTTTATTTTAAGCTGTTAATTATCCTCTTCAAATAATTTTGCATTTTATTTGAGTTTGAATACTCAGGTATAATAAAGTTTTTCTCCAATACGTCATATTCTATCCTAAAATGCTCTAATAACTTGCTCGAATCTGTTGCCATTCCAAATAATCTGTCGGGCAATTTCTTTTGGTGGCTTATTTTAGTGGTATGCCTGTGCTCACCGTATCCGGTATAGATTAATTTGCTTTTTCCGTTTTTCTTGCCCGATAAAATTTTCATGATAGCTCTCAAACGCGGACATTGTTTGATAATATTAAAATGATAATTAGGATGATCTAGATATTTAATTAATTCATTAATGTGTTCTTTAATAAACCGTTTTTCTTTGTCAGAATTTTTTGATCTGTTTATATAACTATTTAAACATTTATCACATACTAAATATTTAAGCTGATATCTATCAAGGTGCTTATTAAGAATCTTTTTTCTTTCTAAAAGGATGGCCGTTTTTAATTTGCCATATATTGGATTTGCCGTTTCTCTTGATCGCAGCTCGTCACGGTAACTTAAGTATTCAGGTGATTCAAGAGTTGAAGAAGGCTTTTTGTTTACAACAAGTTTATCGCCGGGAAGATTGTCCAATGCTAATAAATACATGGGGTAATTTATATTTTCGTATAACGGCTGGAACCCTGTTATATCTCTGTTTCTGGCAGATGCAATAAAAATGTCAAAATCTTTCTCAGAGATTTCTTTGTAATCATTATACCTTAAAAGCTTATCTACTTCTGCCAATGAATAATTTAAACCGATAGCTATTGCTATAATTTTTCCCCTACCTGGATTCTTAATTTTGCCGGCTTTTATGTAATTGAAATATGTGTTTGAAATTCCGCTAATTTTGGCCAATTCGTTTAAAGTAATTCCTTTGGCATCTAGATTATTAGAGTCCAAAAGTTCTCTTAGCGTTTGTGACATTTTTCCCCCACTTGGTTTAAAGTTTTAATTATATTAATTGAATAAAAAACAAAAATCAAGATTTAATTATTAGTTAATATAAAGATTTAATTTAAATTAAAGGTTTAATTAAAATTTTTGTTGACACGAAAATAAATGAATGATAGTAAAAAACTTATCGCCCATGGTTTTGTGTTCAAGTTCATCTATGAACGCATACAAGTTGCTGAAGTAATTATAGAATTGGCGATGGCATTGGTTCTTTCTGCAAATCACAATTCAATTTATAAATCTCCGCCAAGAGAAATACGTGTTTTTCATTAACTCAAAAAAAAGGAGAAAGTATCATGCAAAGACGAACAAACAAGCTTTTTATTTTATGTTGTATAAGCATTTTTGTTGCCTTCTGGTTACCAGGAACAGTCCTTTCAGCGGATTGTGAAAACCCAGACGAACTAACTTTTTCAATTGTTCCTGCCATGGAAACTATGCAAGACCTAGCCCTTTATGAGCCTGTTTTGAAACAGCTACGAGAAGTTACCGGAAAAAAAATCAATTTTTTTATGCCGACTTCAAGGGCGAGTGTTATAGAAGCAATGATGAACGGCTTTGTGGATATCTCAGTACAGGGCCCCTACTCCTATATTCTTGGTAATGAAAAAGATCCAAACATAGAAGTTTTTGCCACCTATGCCAAGAAAAAGGGGCACATAACAAAGGAAGGTCCCGGGTATCAAGCTGCTGTTATAACAAAAAAAGGGTCCAAATTCACAACAATAGAATCGCTTAAGGGAAGTACGGTGGCCTTGGTTGATCCGGCAAGTACATCTGGAAACCTTGTACCCCGTATAAGTTTTTCTAAAGTGATTGGCATGCCGATTGAAGACTATTTCAGCAAAATTATTTATTCCGGAGGACACGACTTGTCAACTATGGCCGTAAACGATGGAAAAGTAGATGCTGCTTTTGTCGCGTCTCATCGCTTTGACGAAGTAATAAATCGTGGAAAGGTCAAACAAGAAGATTTTAATTACCTGTGGTTTTCAGAGCCAATTCCTGGGGACCCCATCACTTACAGGTTGTCCCTTTGCCCCGATTTGAGAAAGAAAATTGAAGATGTTTTTTTAAATCTTCATAATGTGCCTGGTGCTGATAAATATTTAGAAAATGTTAAAGCCTCGAAAATGGTACGCATGACCAGTAAGGATTATGATATTATAAGGGAACTCAAAAAAGCTAAGGACGAACTAAAGAAAAAGAAAAAATAATTAATTGGGGATAGGAACGTGCTTATGGTCGTTCCTATCCCCAAATGAATTTTTTAAAAAAAGAGGCTCAAACGAAAATGCTTGAAGTCAAGGACTTGAGAATTCGATACAATAAATCTGGACCTGAGGTTTTAAAGGGTATTTCTTTCAGTGTGGAATCCGATGATTTCGTGGCTATTATTGGGCCAAGTGGCGCCGGAAAATCAACGTTAATAAGATGCATAAATAGATTGGTTGAACCAACCTCTGGGGACATCTTCTTTGACGGTACAAGTGTAATAAGTCTTAACCAAAGTGAGATGAGAAAAATTCGTTGTAAAATGGGTATGATTTTTCAAGAATTCAACTTGGTGGAAAGAATGAGTGTAATTGACAATGTTCTTTCCGGGAGATTAGGATATACCAGCTCAATAAGAAGTTTATTTAAAATGTTTCCCAAATCTGACATTAAGATGGCCTTGGAGTATTTGGACCGGGTGGGGCTTAGTGATTTTATTGAAAAAAGAGCCTCTGAGCTCAGTGGCGGCCAGCGACAGAGAGTCGGAATTGCGCGAGCACTGATACAAAATCCGAAACTTCTCCTTGTAGATGAACCGACTTCCAGTCTTGATCCCAAAATTTCACGGGAGGTTATGGGTATGATCAAAAAAATGTCAGAAGAAGAGAATGTACCGGTTCTCTGTAATATTCACGATGTTGAGCTCGCGTTAGAATTTTCAAACAAGGTTATTGGCATACAGGACGGGATTAAGAAATTTGAAGGCCCACCCAACACTGTCGATAAGAGTACGCTTGATGAAATATATGCTTTTGAAGTTTTATAACAAATAATTAGGTGCGTTATGGATCAATCGTTAATTCAACAGTTTGACCTATTTGTCCGGCGAAGAAAAAAGTCGAAGATTATCCGATATTGTTTTTACTTTTTATTATTATTACTGGTTTTGTGGAGTGTAAATGTAACGATTATTGATGACACGGATTGGGAAAGAATTGGAACCATAAATACCGTGTTCAAGGCCATCGGTCAATTTTTCCCCCCGGATCTTTCTGTAGTTCAATATCTTTTCATACCCACTGTTGAAACATTCATGATCGCCTGCCTTGGAACTTTGCTCGCGATTATTCTTTCGATTCCTGTAACCTGGTTTGCCGCTCAGAATATCACACCCAATCTTTTTATTACCTACCCCATTGGCCGCGCAACAATGACGTTATCAAGATCTGTACATGAGGTCGTTTGGGGGCTGCTATTTGTTTCTGCAGTTGGTCTTGGTGCTTTTCCGGGTATACTAGCGATAGCTATGCGGTCCATTGGTTTTATTTCTAAATTGACCGCCGAGGCCATTGAAGACGTCAAACCGGGTCCGATAGAGGCAATTAAAGCTGTTGGGGGTAATCGCTTTCAGGTTATCTACTACGGTATCATCCCTCAAATTTTGCCCGTTTATGTCGGCAACGCTATTTTCCAATGGGATATTAATATTAGACGCGCCACAATAATGGGTCTTGTCGGTGCGGGCGGCTTAGGCCTAACCTTTCAAAGGCAATTATTAATGTATAACTATGAGGGTGCAACAACAGTTATTATTGCGATACTTCTCCTTATTGCTGTCGGCGAAGTCGTTTCTTATTATGCTCGTAAGGCCATGTTATAATTCAATCATAATACCAAGGCTATAAATCTGCTATGAATACCACCAAAAATAATGATCTGTTAACTGGGACCGATGTTTCCATTACATGGAGTCGTTTTAAATATCCACAGTCTTTGATCCAATATGGAGTCTTTTTGTTTGCATTGGTTTTTATCAGTTATTCTTTATCTTTCCTGGATGTGAGGCTGAGCCGTTTTTTTACAATGTTCGGCCATATGTGGGACATGATTACGAACCGTTATTATCCTCCGAATATTTCCTATATATTAGACAAAAGCTACTTACGATATGTAGTTGAAACGATTCAGATGGCTTATTTGGGAGCCCTTTTCGGCCTTCTTTTCTCGATTCCGATTTCATGGTGCGCCTCATTGAATGTTACACCCAATAAGCGTTTTGCCTATCCCGTTGCAAAATTTATTATTATGCTCAGCCGATCTGTGCATGAAATGATATGGGGAATAATATTTGTGATTATAATTGGATATGGGATGCTTCCCGGAGTTTTAGCCCTAACTATGTGGTGTATCGGCTTTGCAGGAAAACTTTTTTCTGAGGAAATCGAATCAATCAATATGGGACAAGTAGAAGCCATTCAAGCTACCGGCGGTAATTCAATACAGGTACTCCTATATGCTGTTTTGCCGCAAGTTAGAGTGTCTTGGACGGGTATTTCCATTTATACGTGGGATTCAGCCTTTCGAGCAGCCACCGTATTAGGATTTTTTGGAGCGGGTGGTATGGGGTGGTATTTAAAACAAACTGTTGAGGAGCTTGAATATTTGAACGTCGCTGCAATAATTCTATCCATACTTGTGCTTGTTGTAATTTCTGAAACAGTGTCTGCTTGGGCTAGAAATAAAATCAGAGGTTGATACTGGGGCTATTTTCATAAAATAATCAATGTGTTGTCTCTAACTCAATTTTTGAATCCTTCATGTTGATGTCCTTCAAGCTAGCCTGCATGCAATGATTAGTTGAATTATGGTAGCATCGATTGTTAAAAGGAATTTGTAGGACAGTCGATGGAGCCGAGAAACCCGACCGGCCGAAATCAGCGTAAATTTAACATTAGGGAAAAATCCCCGTAGGATGTGGCAACCTCAACACGTTTTTCTTGCTCAAATACATTGATGACGTTGAGCTCAGGCAGAATATCCGAAACTACTTTTTATAAAGAGCATCCGGCTCAGAAAGCCTCGGCAAGTCAACTTCCGATCATCTCCCAATGGTATGTCTTTCCTGGAAAAAATGCATTAAAGATAACGGAAGTTATTTGCAGTCATCTTGATGTAGATTGTGAAACAGAAAGTGGCACAGAATACCGCTTTTGAAAAAAATGGCCAGAGAAGCC
>SDBT01021486.1_pt1 | contig 10087 bp, 9 predicted proteins | sample 2277101 | NCBI WGS metagenome assembly SDBT01 (sample SAMN10404973, study PRJNA504765) | marine sediment metagenome | isolation source: marine sediment core GS10_PC15, 103 cmbsf | place: Arctic Ocean: Southern Knipovich Ridge | collected 2010
TACTTACGGCGACCTGTACGACAGCGGAACCGATGAAAATCCGACGAAGGTTTATACCGATCCCGGCACGTTCGATGTCGATCTCAAGGTTGTCGATGATGAGGCGCTTGAAGGTACACTGGATACGCCGATTCAGATAACGGTAACGAACGTGGACCCGGTGGCGGATGCTGTTGCGACAACTCCGACTGATATCTACGGGGGTCAGGAAGTTACATTTGATGCGTCCGGAAGTACCGATCCCGACTGTGACGATATCGTTTCCTACGAGTGGGATTTCGATGGAGACACGACATTCGGTGATCCGTATGATTCAGGAACCGATGTTAATCCAACAAAGGTATTCACGGATCAGGGCTCATACAATGTCAGTGTTCAGGTTACAGACGGCAACAGCGGAACGGATACATTCGGTCCGATTGTTGTAAACGTTACCAACAACCCGCCGACCGCATGCGCCGAGATTACCAGCAGTTATCCCTACTGGTGGGAGGAATGGCAGGATTTCTCTGCCGCATGTTCTGAGGATGTCGACGGCACGATCGTTTCATGGGAATGGGACCTCGATGCGGACGGTACTTACGAGGAAACCGGCGAAACTGCGAGTTATTACTTTGAGTTCGCAGGCCAGTACGATATGCAGTTGAGGGTCCAGGATGATGAAGGTGACTATTCGCTTCTCGTAACACCGCTGAACTTCTGGATCTTTGACGACTCCAACATGCCTCCGACGATTAACGAGGTTACCCATTCACGCACGACCAGTCAGATGAATAACGACAATGAGGCGGTTCAGCTTGGTGTTGATTTCGAGGACCTTGTTCCTCCGGGAGACACACACACCTACCTCTGGACCAGCGATTACGGCTCATTCGATAATGATACCAGCCCGACTCCAATCTGGTATCCGCCGAGCGAGGTTGTCAACTGTGATATCAACGTGACGATAACCGACGCCGGTGGAATGTTCGATGATGGATCGTGTCACCAGTGGGTAACCCAGTGGCCGGTTCATACTGACAATCCCAACGCTCCCAACGGTTCGGAGATAATCTCCTACACGATGTATTGTGCCATAAACGATGTAGATGTTGATCCGGCCGATTTCCATTTCCCGGATATCTATCCAAATGGAACGGTTCTCTACATGAATGTCTGGGCTACGTGGTGTCCTCCCTGTGTCGGGGAAATGCCCACGCTGCACGATATTTACCTGACGTACAAGGATCAGGACTACATTCACATGGAGATCGACATCAACGAAACTGAGGCACAAATTGAGAACTTTGTCGCTCTTCATGGCCTGGAGGCATCCTACTGGCCGATGGATCCGGGAGTTTACTTCTGGCTCTGTAACGACTGGAACGATGACTCAAACGGTATTCCGCAGCACTGGATATTCGACCGCGACGGTCGAATACGCGGTCACCAACTGGGAGGTATCGGTACTAACGCATCCATGATTACGAAGTACATTGATGAGCTGATTTAGCGGAGATTCTTATATAAAAAAACATCGGGCGCCTGAATAAAGGCGCCCGTTTTTTTTTCGAAAGTCGAGGGCATTCCGCCCTCCTATGGCTCGACAGGAGTCTAGCCCTCCCTGGATTCCTTTTCCTATTCTCTCAATTCTTCCCTTAAATAATTAAGCACTTCCTTCATACTCTCAAAATCAACTTCTTCTGACTCATCGAATTGGTGAATGATATCCGCCAGTTCAGGATAGCAGTACGAAAGATCCTTGTTCTTTACTTCCAGAACGGCGGCAATCTCTCTCACCATGTCATCGATCTCGGGAGTATATGTTTTGATACGATGGACGACAATATCTGTTATCGGGTGATCTCCCGGTTTGCCATTGGGCATTAAAAAATCCTCCAGTTAAAAAAAAAACCTCTACAAGTCTTCCACATCAATTGCTACGACTGAACCGTCTTCATTGGTTGGTGGAGAAGGGGGTTGATAAACAAAGCTTTGCTCCTGCTGCACGAGCTGCCCCTGGCGTGCAATTTCCATGCGAGCCTCGTACACTTCGACAGCGACGACGTAAAGTACAAAACACAGAACCAGCACTATCAGATCCTTCATAGTAATCTCTGGAGACATCGATTTCACCCACTAATACCTGTACTATCCCATCCTCTATCCGGAAAATCGACCGGAGTACCGAATTTCTCAGGCCATGGCCCGAAGCTTCGTCCGGTCGAACTTGTCTAATGCATAGTCGATAAGCCGTTCGCACAGCTCACCGAACTCGATTCCCGCCGCTCTCGCCGCATCGGGAAGCAGGCTGATCTCGGTCATGCCCGGAATGGTGTTGAATTCCAGGAAATGAGGTCTCATCTCGCTGTCAAACATGACCTCTCCGCGACCGCATCCGTTCAGTCCGAGCAGCATGTACGCCCGGAAAGCCATCTCCTCGGCTTCTCTGACCCTCTCAGGATCGATATCCGGCGGTATCACGTGATGGCTCATGCCGGGAGTGTACTTCGCCTCGTAGTCGTATATTCCCTTCTCGGAAATGATTTCAATTGTAGGTAGAATAATCGGATGACCGTTTCCGATAATGCTTATCGTAACTTCCGGACCACTCAGGCACTCCTCGATAAGCGCCTCAGGTGAGTATTCGAGGGCAGTCTCAACAGCAGTTTTAATTTCAGCAATATCGGTAAGCCTGGTCAGTCCAACCGAACTTCCGGCCTGCGTCGGCTTGACGATCAGAGGGACATCCACATCCTGGATTTTCAAAGCCTCGATTGCAACAGGAATTTCATCTGTACTGCGAAGTGAGACGCCCCTGGGCAGTCGAATATCGTTGCCCTGCAGGAATTCCCTGGTCCGTGCTTTGTCAATGGAGAGAGCGCTTGCCAGCACTCCGCTGCCGGTGTAGGGGAGACCGAGAATCTCGAGCATTCCCTGCACCGTGCCGTCTTCGCCAGGTCTTCCGTGGAGCGCGATGAAAACAGCGTCTGGTCTCTGTTCGTTGAGAATGGAGTATGTTTTGAGGTCGAAGTCGATTTCGGTGACCTCGAATCCTCGCTGCCTGAGAGCCTCGGCACACGCGCGACCGGAAATGAGGCTTATCGGACTCTCGGAGGAAGGTCCGCCCTTAAGTACAGCAACTGTATGCACTCTCTTACCCATCGGTTGCCACTTGAATGGAAGTTATCCGGTCTGTACGTGATACAGAGCTTCCCGGGCCTCGGGCCAGAGTTCCGTGTCATTAGCCAGGGCTTCGGCGACCCTGGTTACATCACCCGCGCCCAGAGTAATGATGATATCTCCCGGTCTGACCTCTGTTTTCAGCCAGTCTATTGCTCTGTCGAGGTTGCCTACTTCAGTAACCCGGACTCCGGAGTTCCGGTTGATTGAATCCACAACAAGACCGCTCGAGACGTTCTCGATCGGCTTCTCGCCGGCGGAGTAGATATCGGTCACAAGCACGATATCGGCATCATCGAACGCCCGGCCATATTCCTCGTGAAGGAAATGGGTCCTGGTGTATCTGTGAGGCTGGAAAACAGCGATTATTCGACGGTCGGTACTCGCCCTGGCAGCCGACAGGGCAGCCTTGACCTCGGTCGGGTGATGGGCGTAGTCGTCCACAACCATGAATCCGTTGTTCTTGTGGACCTCGAACCGTCTGGAAATTCCGCGATATTCCTTCAGTCCGGCTTGTATGTGATTGAATTCGATTCCAAGTGCAAAGGCAACAGCCGCAGCGGCGATTGCATTTTCCACATTGTAGCGTCCGGGAGCACCCATCGTGATCCTGCCGAGTGTCTCACCGCGCCAGATAAGGTCGAATGAAACTGAAAAATCGTTATCGGAGATGTTCCTGGCCATGCAGTCGGCTGGATTGTCGATACCGAACGTCACCAGCGGCTTGCCGAATAATCCGCCAAGCTCGGCGACTCCGCTGTCATCGGCGGATATAACACCAAATCCCTTGCTCGGGAGCTTCTCAAGAAACTTACGGAAGCTGACCAACTGCCTGGACCGCTCCTTGTAGTGATCCATGTGGTCGGCATCGATATTTGTGATTACCGCAATTTCGGGATTCAGCTTGAGGAAACTCTCGTCGGATTCATCGGCTTCGCACACGAACCAGTCGCCATAGCCTGTTTTGGCGTTTGAGTTATATTTCGGAACGATGGCGCCTATGTATGCGGTCGGATCCCATGTGGCGTCTTCCAGTATATACGCCAGCATTGCCGTGGTGGTCGATTTTCCGTGGGTTCCCGATATTGCGATCCCCCGCTGTGCGTCCATGAGTACAGCGAGCATCTCGCCTCGATGGATAATCGGTACTTCCATGGCCTTTGCCGCGAGAATCTCGGGATTTTCAGTCTTGATGGACGATGAAACCACCAGGCAGTCAGCTTCGCCGATATTCCCGGCCCGATGCCCTACATGAACATCGATCCCGTGGTCCCGAAGTTCGCCGATCAGACGTCCGGAATTGATATCTGATCCGGTTACCCGGTATCCAAGCGCCAGAAGAAGCCGTGCGAGGGCGCTCATGCCGATTCCGCCAATCCCGACCATATGTATGTGTTCAGTGCGTCTCATGTTGTCCGGCTCATATAATGCATTCAAATCCGCAATACGAGCCACCCGCCATCCAATCAATATGCAGTATTCGTGCCGATTAGGGTAAAAATGGCCAAATATTGCCTATTGTCAAAGGAATTAAGGATAGTTTTTTTTCCTGTACTCGTCAGACGTGGATTCATGAGGGATTGCGACGTCATGCCTTTAATCAGCTTATGCTCTTATTAAAATCGATTAAATCTGACAAATTGTGAACCAGACAATATTCTGTGGCAGGTGCGCCACAATTTGATTCTCGGACGCACAGGTGTGTCAGCAGGGACACCCTTTTCATGTAAAAAAGGTTCTGGCTTTACAGTTATCATTAAGCAGGCCAAACGGGCAGATTGTGGTGTGAGGAGTTATTACCCGGGATTGATTGAGGATATTTCAGGTGTATAAAAAGGTCGGGATAACATACCCGGCCCACAGCCCGATCTTGCAGAATATATCGAGTTATATTCAATAGAGGCCTTGATAAAACACCATAATCGTGGTATAATTCGGTTGCAGTTGATGGTAGGTCCCGTGAAGGGAGGCTACTACCATGGTGCGTGATATCTTTATGAAAAACGAACGTGGACAAGGCCTTACAGAATATGCAATGGTGGTCGGGATCGTTTCGATCGCAGCCATTGCAACTCTCACTTTATTCGGCGACATCATCATTGATACGTTTTATTCATTGATTACCGGCGCTTTTCAAGGAATCTAGACAACGATCTCTCCATCTTCAGTTTTCCTGGTCGCGGCCCCTTTTCGGCCGCGATTTTCTTTTCAGTTACTACCACGACTCATCCGAATCTGTTAAAATCCGATTAATTCCCGAGGAGGACCTACGTGAACTACGCTCTTATTCTTTCGGGCGGCAGCGGAACCAGGCTATGGCCTCTAAGCCGCCGTGCCCGACCCAAACACCTCATCCCCTTTGGTGGCGGACCCACGCTGCTCGAACAGACGCTTGACCGTCTCGACGGCCTGATCTCACCAAATCGAAGGTACCTGATCACAATTCCCGAACAGGCGCCTATCGTCAGGGATGCCGCAAGGGGTAAAGCAGTCGGCATCATTATCGAGCCGATGGGCGTAAACAACCTTTTTCCCATGGCCCTGTCGACAAAGATGATCGCCGATCGTGATCCCGATGCCAAAATTGTTTTCCTTCCATCGGACCACACGATCGACCATCCCGGGAAACTTCGAGACGCTCTCGAATGTGCTTTCGAGGTAGCCGCCGACGACTATATCGTCACGCTCGGTATTCCGACCGATCATCCGGAACCGAATTACGGTCATGTCCGGAGGACGGAACCGATCGAGGGTTACGAAGGAAAGACATGTCCGGCGTATGCTGTCGCGAAGTTTCACGAGAAGCCCAATCTTGAAACGGCCGAGCAGTACACGTCCGACAATGACTGGTTCTGGAACGGCGGGATTTTTATTTTCTCCGCGGCGGCGATGCTTGGATACATTGAACGACTGCAGCCCGAGCTGCATGCAATTGTCTCCAAATTTGCCCCGGTTCTGGCTCAGGCGAATCCGAAAATGGATTCTCCGGTTATCGACTGGTCTTCATCGGCTGCAATTTCAGAGGGATACAAAAATCTTTCACCGGAGCTGAGGACCAGCATAGATTTCGCAATCATGGAGAAAGCGGACAAGGTTGCGACTATCCCGGTGGAGATGGGCTGGTCGGACCTTGGAGGATTTAAGGCTCTCGCCGAGCTTGAGGAAGCTGATTCGGACGGCAATCGGGTTATCGTTCCCGGACTGGATGAACATACAAGGGTGCTTATGCCCGGTTCGAAAAACTGCTCGGTTTTTCCCGGGAAACGGGTGGTTGTGTGCCTTGACTGTGAGGACATGATCGTGGTGGAAACCAGTGATGCAGTACTGGTGCTCCCGTCGCGAAGTTCGCGCAGGGTAAAAGAGGTTGTCGATCGACTGCAGGAAAATCGCTGGACCGATCTTCAATAATCCATTCAAACCGGATCAGGCCTTAATAAGTTACAATCTCAACCGAAAACATATATCAGGGTGCACTGTCGTGCATCGATGACCTGCCTATGAGCCGTCCTGTGAAAACTGCTTTCATTATCGCCGTCAGCCTTGTGATGCTGTCCGGTCTGACATGTAAAAGCGGGGACCCCGCATCGCCCTGGGAGGAGCCGTACGACCCTTACAAACCTGCAATCAACGGCTTCACTGCTTCCAGAAATTCTATTCTGCTTGCCGATGACATTGCTTTTTCCGGCGAGGATGTTCTTCTCACCGTACTGGCAACCAGCCAGGCGTTTCCCGAGAGCTGCGGCCTGGATGAGGGCGATGTCCTTGAGGGAAACCTGATTTATATTTTCGATGTCGTTCCTCCGCAGGGAATTGACGCCGAGGGATTTCTCACCCAGGCCACTCCTCCATCGAATGAGGCTGTATGGAGGGTCCCGAATATCGATGCATTCGACACCGGTGAGGGTATTGTCTACACGGTCAGAGTCACCGTCTTCGATCAGTGTTTCGCTACCGAAAACACCGGCTCCCTGGCGGTAAGGATCTTTGCAGACCAGGGTCCGCCTTTGATCTCTACGGTTACAGTTGAGAGTTCAGTGAATGCAAGCGAGCCGTTCATTGAGGAGATTAACAAGAACGGATTCTACGAGGTGGAAAGAGGCGACAAGTGCCGGATTTCAATTAGTGCGCTGAAACGAAGTTTCGATACTATCTGTGCTAATGCCGGGATCGAAACCGGTGAGGAACTCGAATATACCTGGTCCAGCTCTCTTACGGATATCAACCTGACCTTCGACGAATTCCCGGCCCGAGCCGTCGGGACGGAATTCGATATTCCGCTTACACTGATTCCGAGTCATACGTTCGTGGTCGAATGCCTGGTAACGGATGTCTGCACCGATACATCCACCATGGTCACCGCCATGTTTATTGTTGTCGGAGCGCCGAGAATCCTGGGTATTGAAGGCAGCCTGACTCTTGGTGATCTTCAATTTAACACGTTCTTTGATACTTACGAGGTTCTTCCGGGCGATAAGGTCCTGCTCGAGACCACCGGAATGGTCCTGGATGGCGGGTTGTGTGACACCAAGGGTATCAGTCCGGACCTTTTATGGGACTGGCAGGAAATCAACAATTCCATCCCGGTGGTAGTGCCTGAGTTTGATCCCTTTCCTGTTCCGAACGATGTTAGCAGGCTCGAGTTTGTAACGCCGGCGGCTCTGAACGGTACCAAGTACGATTTCCTGTGCACTATAACCGACAGGTGCACCGAACTGACGGATACTGAAACGGTCGATTTCACCGTGATCGTACCACCGACCGCTGAGCTGACATACGTCCATATGAGCACGGTCGAAGTGGAAATGTCGATTGAGAGCGGCAGATATCACGTACAACGCGGAGTGTTACTGGAAATTCGCGTTACCGCTACTTCGGCATCCGAGATCAGTTTCTGTGAGACCAGGGGAGTCAGCCTGGATCCCCCGGTGCAGTATTATTTCTACCTGCCGTGGGAAATTGATTACCCGGTGCTGATTTACGACCAGTTCCCGTCGACCGAATACACCGACCTGGAACTCATCATTCCAATCTGGTCGCCCTTAATGGACGTTAACCTTCGCTGCCGGGCGAGGGACCTGTGCAACAATTTAGTCGACGAAATTATCATTCCGTTCAGGGTCATCGCCTGAGTAACCCCCATTTTGACCTGAAAATCAGGTGGTTGCATATCGGCGCTCAATAATTGTTTTCATTTTTGATAGTCCGGGTTCGCATAATTCAGGTATTGCGGAATGATATTATTTAGGGTAAGTATTATGTAGAGGATTCTTTGAGAGGAGAAACGGGTCCGGTGGCTGATACTACTAATGGGAGCCAGGATCACCTGGACATCTCAAAAATCAGAAAAATTCCTGAGGCAGCACTTAACCTGCGTCGACAGTTCGACGGCGAGCGCTGCATGATCTCGCTGGACGGTGAGCTGCGTCACGGCAATGCTGATGTCCTTTTCGAGGAGGCTGTCCGGATCTATGAATCCGGCACCAAATCGCTGGTCCTCGACTGGCGCGACTTAACCTACTGCGATACCGCCGGTCTTCAAAGTCTCGTGCAGATCTACAAGTACGTTCAGAACGAGCAGGAGCTTGAACTCATCCTGTTCACCGGGGAAGGCAATCTTCTGGATACTCTCCGCACATGCCGTTTCGACAAGTTCATCAATATCAGCCATGATAAAAACGATCTTGACGGCAATTGGCAGCAGGATTGAATAAAATCCAACCCCCTTTAATCGGATACTAATTATGCCTCCCGCGATCGGCGGAGCTTGTTTTCGCCTGCATGCGGGACGGCTGGGCTATGGACGAAGAAAAAACGGAACAGGCTACGCCTCGAAGTCGACAGCGTGCCCGCGAGAAGGGGCAGGTCGCAAAAAGCCGCGAGCTTACCGGCGCTTTCGTGCTTCTGGTGGGATTCGTCACCATCAACGCCATCATGGAATGGTGGGGCGAGCTCTCATCGGAACTTTTCACCGGAACGCTCGGGAATCTGTCGGGCTGGTCGATCACTCACGAGGCCATGCCGTCGATCGTGCAGTATGCAAGCAGCATGGTTTTAAATTTTATGTGGCCGGTTTTTGCCGCGACCGCAGCGACTGCGATCATCATGAACCTCGTCCAGACCAAGGGTGTAATAAGCATCGAACCGATTCGTCCGACCCTGAATAAAATTAATCCCGTGCAGGGTGTTAAGAGGATGTTCTCGTCCAGGGGGGGCGTCGAGCTTCTCAAGGCCGTACTGAAAATCGGACTGGTGATAATGATTTCGTGGTTATACATCCGAGGCAATCTGCAAAACATAGTGCAGGCGAATCAACTCGATCCTTCGGCGTATTTGCCGTACTTCGGAAACCACGCTCTTAAACTCGCTTTGTGGATCATCGCGGTCATGATCCTTCTTGCCATACTCGATTACATCTACCAGTTCTACCAGTTCGAGAAGGACCTTATGCTGACCAAGACCGAGGCTAAGGAGGAGTACAAGCAGATGGAGGGCGATCCGCTGGTCAAGAGCCGCATGAGGGCCCGGCAAAGGCAGATCGCCATGACCGCGATGATGCGTGAGGTGCCCCGGGCCGACGTGGTGGTCACCAACCCGACCCATATCGCGGTGGCTATCCGTTATGAAAACGATATGCCGGCTCCGCAGGTCGTGGCGAAAGGGAAGGGCGTTCTCGCGGAACGGATTATCAATATCGCGAAGGATTTCGACGTGCACATACATCGGGACCCGCCGCTGGCTCGAACGCTTTACCAGATGATTGAAGTGGGCGGATTTATTCCGTACGAGATGTACATTGCACTGGCCGAGATATTGGCGCATGTGTACAAGACGAAGCGGAAATTCGCGAAGCGGAGACGTAAGATGGCCGCGGTTTGATGATATACACTGGGTGCCCCGACTTCCCAGGTCGGCTGTTGAATAAGTC
>SDBT01021487.1_pt1 | contig 10086 bp, 8 predicted proteins | sample 2277101 | NCBI WGS metagenome assembly SDBT01 (sample SAMN10404973, study PRJNA504765) | marine sediment metagenome | isolation source: marine sediment core GS10_PC15, 103 cmbsf | place: Arctic Ocean: Southern Knipovich Ridge | collected 2010
AATTTTGGAGAATTATATGACCTGTTAAATAGGAATGATTTTTTAAAAGATCGCTTTATTATTTTGCCAAATGTAAGTGAAGGTGGTGCAAATACTCTTTTACGCAAAGGATTCAATACGTACTACCGGGATATGCCGTGTGTTGGTGGGTATTTAGATGGCGATTGCACACAGCTAGGTACTGGGAACCAGAATATTCTTTCGGGCAAAGCCCGTGAGTATGGTGTTAAAAAACTTGGACTTTTCCAGACTTCAGATAATCGTTCTCGTGACCATGCAGTATTAGGTAATTCTAGCACATGGATAAAATGGGCTATTCCAACCGCTGAGGCGATCCGACAGGCTTGTCTTGCAAAGGAATCAAGGATATCGCAAGAACAGCCTGTATTGCCAACGATATATGTTACGTCTATTGATATTTCAAATAGCAAGTTTATGGGGCCTATTTATTTTGATTTAAATCGCCAATATAATGCTTTAATTGGGGGGCGTGGTACTGGTAAATCAACAATTTTAGAGTATTTGAGGTGGGGAGTATGCGATCAACTTCCCGATCCAACGGGTTCATCTGATTTGCCTGAACACCAAATGAGAAGAAAAAAATTAATTGAGAAAACTCTCTTGCCATTCGAAGCAACAGTTCAGATATCTTTCATCAAAAATAATGTAAAACATATTATTAAACGTAAGGCCGGTACAGCAGAATTATTTTTGAAAATAGGTGATGGTGAATTTGAACAATGTAAGGAATCAGGCGTGCGTAATATTTTGCCTATTCAAGCGTATAGCCAAAAACAATTAAGTGGGGTTGGGGCAAGTGTTGAAGAGTTGAAAAGGTTAATTCATAGTCCAATTAGACAGTCTTTAGATGAGGTTGGAGCAAAATTTGGCGAACTTTCCTCAGACTTGAGAAATTGCTTTGAACTCCAAAGAAAGAAAAAACGGGTCCAAAAAGAAATTTCTAAATCCGCGCTTGAATTAAAATCCCTAAAGGAACAAGTTGATAGCTTAAAGCGTGGACTTAAAGGTGTTTCTGAAGATGATAGGAAAGTAATTTCTATCCATAGTAATTATGAAGAGATTAACGGTATTGTTGAGGGGTGGAAATCGGAATTATCAATAGTTAAAGATGCATTAGATAGTTTTAAATCACAAATTCAAGGTCTACCGAGTGACTTCGCTAAGCCTTTAACTTTACCCGATAGCGAATCAGACATTATTGAAAAGATAGACAGAAAAATTAACGATATTTTTTCTGGCATAAATAATCAATCTTCTGTTTTAGAGAATCTTTTAAGGACAGGTGATAATGCGCAGATGGAGTTTGCCGACTTAGTAAAAAAGTGGGAAGTTATTAGTGAAACTCATAAAAAGAAATATGAAGAAGCAAAGGAAAAATTATCTTCGCACGAAGTTACGATTAAACAAATAGAGCAACTTGAAAATCGTATATCAGGAATTAAGAAGTATTTGAGAGAGAAAAGGAGAGATATTCTTAAGTCTGGCGACTCTGACGAAATTTTTGTTAATTTAAAGAAACAGTGGTACGGACTTCATAGGAATAGAGGCGATTTGCTTGAGGAACAATGTAAACAGCTAAGTGACTTATCAGTAGGGGCTTTAAGGGCATCTCTAAAAAGAGGGGAGGGGGTCGAATCTTTAGAGCAGGCTCTTAAGAAGGTTTTGGCAGGCACAAAAATCAGAAAAGGTAAAATGGAAGCACTTTGCGCAAAGGTTGCTAATGGTGCAGAATCAGTGCTTGAATGGACAAGATTTTTAGATGAACTTGAAGAGCTCGCTGATTTTATTGTTGATGAGGATTTACCTGAAGCTTTGCCTTCTACTCCCATGTTGTTGGCGGCGGGATTCAATTCAAGTGATATTGCAAAAATAGCGGAAAAATTAGCACCAGAGGATTGGATTAATTTATTTCTTGTCGAGTTGGGGGATATCCCAGAATTCGAATATAGGGTTAGAGAAGGTGAATATATTGATTTTTCAGATGCTTCTGCTGGTCAACAGGCCACAGCTCTTATGTATGTACTTTTGAATCAAGAAGGTCCTCCGTTAGTGATAGATCAACCAGAAGATGATTTGGATAATGAAATGGTTTCGGAAATTGCAAGATTGATATGGGATTCGAAGAGGAAAAGGCAACTTATTTTTGTTAGTCATAATGCTAATATAGTTGTAAATGGAGATGCGGAATTAGTCGCATGTTGCCGTTATAAAATTGTAGGGGATCAATCTAAAGGAGAGGTCAAAAAACAAGGCGCTATCGATGTGCCACAAATTTGTGATGAAATTACAAAAATAATGGAAGGCGGAGAAGACGCATTCAAGCTTCGGAAAGAAAAGTATGGTTTTTAATATGAAAATATCTATCTGTATTCGAGTCTCAACCGAAGACCAAGCAAAAGAAGGCTATTCCCTTGAGGTGCAGAGGGAATATCTTGAAGCTTTTACTAGTCGTGAGGGCTATGAGATATATAAAGTCTATTGCGATGAATTTCAAAAAGGGGGACAGCGCCTATTATTTTTGACAGATTGAGTGGCTGTATGTAAGATTTTGACATGCCACGAATATCAAGAGCTATAGTAACAGGTTTTCCTCATCATGTCACTCAGAAGGGGATATTATCGGCAATGTGTTTTTGAAGACAAGGATGGTTTCATAGACATAATGGAGGGGATGCTTGGCAGAAACTAAAGGGCTTGGCACGCATGTGAGGCCGCGTAGGAATCAATAAATAGGCGCTGTCCATATTTAGAATGGAACCAAGGCATGTAACGGACACGGTTCACAGCCGCGCCGCCGATGCCTACCTTTATGCGGTAATGATCAAGAGTAGTCTACAATACCAAAAATGCAAGACCGGTTAGGTAGACCGTAAGATTACTCATAAACTAAGGACCGATGAAACAAATACCTCCGAGCAAAAAAGCACTTAGGGAAGCTCTGGCGCTTTCGGAAGAAATTCTCCGGAATCTTGAACTGAATGAGATACCGCTAGCCAGTATAGCCATGAAAACTGGCCGACTTGCAAGGTTGCTCAATGAATTCGAAATTCAAAGAATGATGGGGTACGAGATCAGCGGGTATCCAACAACCCCGCCGGGGTTGACGCCGGAAATATATCAGTTGGCAGTCGCTTCTGGGCGAGAACTGCAGTACAAGGATGAGAAGACTGCGGAGTCCAAGAACCACGTCTTTGTAGAGTCGATCGAAGAGCTCGAATGGGAAACCAGAATAGCTGGAAAGGCGCTTGATGCTGCACGGGATCACGATGTTTCCGTCTCCTCAGCAAATCCATTGCAGACTGTGGTTGCACCAGGCGGAAATTGGTACGAGCGCAAGCAAATTAGGGATAATGCAAGCCGGTCCAAGAAACGGCTATCCGGGCGTCGTGCACTAATCCATCGTTATGTTTTGAAGAAACATTATGAGCTCAAGTTTTCGGGAATCGCTGGCGACATCTTCTCACGCATTCGGGAGAGAGTGGATTCGATGATTGGTACAGTCGTTCCCAGCGCAATAAACAAACTGTCTGCCGTTTACGATAACCTCCAATCGGAAAATCAGGAGGATTGGTCAAACGCTGTCCATAGTTGCCGGCGGATTCTCCAGGATTTGGCTGATGGTGTTTTTCCTCCCACATCAGATAGGGTAAGAAAGGTCGCTGGAAAGCAAAAGACAATCAAGCTCGGGAAGGACAACTACATCAATCGAATAATGGCATTTGTAGAAGACCGAGGTGATTCAAAACGTTTTCAGGATATTGTCGGCTCTCATCTCAGCTTTCTCGGCAACCGCCTCGATAGTGTATTACAGGCTGTGCAGAAAGGTTCGCACGACGTAATAGTGACTCGCGATGAGGCCGATCGGTACGTGGTGTATACATACCTTGTGGTCGGGGATGTCCTTTCTTTGGCTACTAGCACAGGAAGCGTAATCTTAACAAATGGTTGAAGGAAAACAGGGACAGCACCCACTATTCATTGGCCGATGCATGTAGACTTTTGACATGCCACGAGTACCAAGAGCTGTAGTAGTAGGTCTTTGGACTCAGAGGAGAAATTATTACGAAAATCTTGTCGAAGATAAGAATGATTTCAGGCAATATCCTGAGTGTCGTAGAGATTACAGTCGAAGATGCTTCTTGAAGATATGGATATGTTGTCCCACGACTAAGAATGAATAAATGGTCGTTGTCTCTATTTAAGTTGTAGGTGCATAAACTGACTAAATTATAATGTGTGTACTCAAGGCTCGCCTGACGCCTGATTAGACACTTCGCATGGAGGTTCACAATGAAAGCCACTCACAAACGTCTACTGGAACAAGTTGCACAGATGGCAGCCGAAGGGAAATTCGGAGAGTCCATCAAATCTGCTCAGCGAGAATACGATCAACTTCCGGCGGGCATGGCCATTCTACTTAAGACTGTTCTTGACTTCTGTGCCGAAACGTCGCACCATGAGTCGGAGATTGCACAGGTTCGCAGCTTGGCGTGTCAACTGCTTATAGTTGCATATCGAGAGGCTAAGAGAAAAGATAATACGATTGCACTGTCTTTTACACGTAGTTTTATCGAAGATTATCCAGGTGTTCCCGAATCATCCTTGCTACCGCGATGGTGCTCATTAGCTCAAGCTAGCCTTGCATTTCGAGAAATGGCCCATTCAGAAAATCGGCTGCTTGTTTGGCAACAGTCATGCAAACAATTTCAAGCGTATAACGAGTTTCTCAGCGGACTCTTAGGCTACCTGATCGTGTTATGGCGTACCTCGCTTGGAAGAAGTGTGAACATCCAAGTGTTTAATGCCACATATGCGAATAAAATTAGCCAATTTAGCTCCCTAACTGGTGGTGAAGATGGGCCGTTTTACCTATTTTGCAGGTTTGCGCGGCCGCGTATTAGAAACGCAATTGCCCATGAAACGATTTGGCTCGATTCGGATGCAGCGAAAGTCCACTTTATTGAAGGTCGCAACCCCAAATTCGAATCTGAAATGGAGTTAGTGGAGTTTATGGCATTGGCTTCAATTGGTTCCCATCTTGCCCACGCCTATTTGGCAGCAATCAGCGTTATTGCAATAATGGAAGAAGGAACTGGTTTTGCAAAGAATCTAATGCCGCCAGAACTCGTCAGAGTTTTCACTCATGTAAGATAGCGCCCGGCATAACAATTACATGAAGAGGGATTGAAAAACGCACCATTTTTTTAGTGATTCTAGTTTTGTGGGATTACTTCGTTGAGTGAAGTATCTCTTAGTTTTTCAATCCCTTATGCAAGACGTTAGGCGTCAAAACCAGTTCAATTAGATAGTGGGGGTAGAAAGAAGCATGGCTGGCACGCGAATCGGGGTCATTGTCACCGGTCCAAATGGGGAGGACTATGTATTAACCGAATATTTAGGGGCTGGCGCATTCGGGGAGGTCTACCGAGTTGAGAATAAAGGACATGAGCTTATTGCTGCAGCGAAACTACTTCCGCTGATGGGAAAATCAGATTCTGCTCTTAAGCAAGCTCTACTCAATGAAGCTACGCTCGCGACTCAAGTATCTCATCCAAATGTCGTCAACGTCTTCCACGCAGGAGACAATATGGAGGTTGGTCCTTATCTCTTGATGGAATACGTTTCAGGACAAACGCTTGAAGAGTTCCTCCGCACAAAAGCACAGACAGGCTCGATGATAACTCTTGGCAAGGCGATCGAGATGATGCTACACATTGCTCAGGGGGTACGTGCAATCAATGAGAAGCTAGTTCATCGCGACATCAAACCTGATAACATCCTAATCGCAGGTAGTCGATTGAAAATTACAGATTTCGGCCTGTCAAAAGTGGTAGCAGAGCGCACACGGACGTTGACCTTTAAAGGAGTAGGTCCGATTCGCTACATGGCTCCAGAAGCTTGGCAGCTTCAACCGAATACGCCAAAAATGGATATTTACTCAGTCGGTTTCACTTTTCACGAAATACTCACTCTTCAACACCCACTACAAAGTCGAGTGGCCGACCCATCGCATATCGAGGCATGGCGAAAAGCACATCTTTTTGAACCACTGGGAGATATCAGGTCAGTACGTGAGGATATTCCCCGTCCATTAGCACAGATTCTTTCTCGCATGGTGGCAAAGCGCGCTACCGATCGGCCTGAATGGGATGAAATAATAGCCATTCTTTCATCGGCTGGTGTTGAATCTGAGAGTTCTGCGGACTTAGTACCAATCGTTGAGAAAGCTATTGCGCAGAAAGATAAGATCGAGAGAGAAAGACTCGAAGAAGAGCGTAGAAGATCCGTAGTAAAAGAGCTTGAGCAACTATACCAAGTTGCATTTGAGCAGTTGGTTGCGCAGTGGGATACGATCGTGGATTCATTCAACGCTGGATTTCAGGGCGGCACGATTACGAAGACGCAGAAATCCGCATTAGGGTTTGATTATATCTTGCCTAATGCACCGCGTATTATGGTGTCTATCTTCCCTCGACAAGAAACTGACATAAAAATCGCTGGTGGGAATTTGATAGGGGGTGGTTTTGTTGGCATCGAGGGCGGCGCTAGTGCAAACATACTGCTCATCAGAGAGTCGCCGAATGATATCTATGGCAAATGGGTCGCTTGTCTTGTCAAACTGAGTGCTTTGGCGGATCCCAAGAAATCAATATCCCGTTTGTTGAGTCCACCCCGGGCTGAACCCTTTGGATTTCAATCTGAATCTGATTTTCTTGAACATATTAGGTGGGCTAGTGGTGGCTCAATGCACATTTTCACCTACGAACTGAGAACGGATCTTGACCAGTTGTTCCGGGAGCTATTGGGAATTGCCTATTCAGTGTAATGTTTCCTTAGACTTCTTACTGCGTCTAACATCGCAGTTGCAAAAGGACCGCTCGTAACCTCGCGGCTTGTGAGCCACGGCGTTAGGCGTTATAAAGCAAATTCATAGATAAATGATGTCAATTCAATCAATGAGAAATAGAATTTCAAATATTCAACGAGAAATACAGACTCTTCAAAATCGTCTAACCGAAAAAATAAAGAATGAAGCGACTAAAAGTAATAGAATTATTCAAATTAAAAGAAGCGTTACAAAACATACAAGCCTTTCAAGCGTAAAAAGTAAGGACCGTGAAATTGAAAGACTCGAAAATGATATGGCAAAGATTCAAAAAGACAAAGTTGGTTTAACCAAACGAACTTCTGATAAAACTGCACAATTATATAAATATCAACAAGAATTATTTAAGGAACAGAATAAAGAACAAAAGAAATTCCAAGAGTCTATCATACGGATGGAGCGAGAAGAGCGGCAAAAACAACGTGAATTGCTTACAGGTATTAAATCCGTTCCTTTCGGAAACATATATAAAACTTCATATGATAACGTTGATCAACAGCCGCCTGATTATGATGCTTTTATTTCTCATGCAAGTGAAGATAAAGACGATTTGGTGCGACCACTTGCTGAAGAACTGATCAAAAATGGTTTGTCTATTTGGTATGATGAATTCGAACTTAAAGTAGGTGATAGTTTACGTCGTTCTATAGATGCAGGATTGGTACGCTCTAAATTTGGAATTGTAATATTTTCCCCGTCTTTTTTTGCAAAGAATTGGCCACAATATGAACTCGATGGATTAGTTGAAAAAGAAATGGCCGGTAATAAGGTAATTCTTCCATTGTGGCACAAAGTTTCTAAAAATGAAGTAATGAAATACAGTCCCGCACTTGCGGATAAAGTAGCTTTGAATACGGCAATGTATACAATCGAAGAACTGGCAAAGAAATTAGCGAGTGCCATTAAAAACGCATAACAACGGTTTCAAGGCGCCCGAAGGGCTCCTTGCGAACTCGAACGTGCAGAGCCCGCATGGGTTTTGTCTAAAAGCCAAGTGTTCAGTGCGCCGTAGCCTTCGGTACCTTAGGTCAAACGTTAGGCCGCCGAAAGACGAATACTTGAGACCGAAAGGCAAGAGAGCAAGGTCATGAATAGAACAGTCCAAGCTCCTTGGGCGAACGGCCCAGGAGAAATTCTTAAACACGGCTTGGAGCTACTCAAAAAGGATACCGATACAAATCGACGCTTGGCAATGATTAGCATTGACAATGCCGTTGAACTGATGATTAAGACGTATCTTGGGCTACCTAAACGAGTTATTGATCTGAAAATCTCACGGAGTGAGTACCATGAGTTTTCAGAGAGTTTCCCGAAGCTACTGGATGCTCTTGAGAAGTATGGTACCGACAAGATAGACGGAATTGATTTGGGCGTGATAGAATGGTACCATAGGATTCGCAATGAACTATATCACCAAGGGATTGGTTTAACAGTAGAACGAGACAAGGTTGAAGTCTATGCTGAACTCGCCAATGTTCTTTTTTCCAATTTATTTGGATTTCGCCTCGTTGAGCCAGAAGAGGATGCAACTGTCCTGTTAGGCGAGTTTATGCAAGCTTGGGTAGATTTTGAAAGGTTCCTCTCCAAGGCAGCTCTTGCACTGGGAATTGATACTCGTGGTAGTATACAGATAGTTCACAAGTTGGAGGACGGAGGTTTCATATCACAAGTAGAAGTTGCTGAGGTAAACCATCTTCGACAAACCAGGAATGAAGTTGTACACGGCATCAAGAATCACAAGGACATACTAGGTTCCAAAATGGTGCATAGACTTACGTCTTTAACATCAGAATTGAAGAAACGACTACAAAATCAGGTTGTGGTCTAATAACATATTAGTAGGATATAAAGAATATGGTAATTAACACGAGCAATTCTTTGGATCACTGGAATTACTTTCTTGCACTTGAAAAAGATTTAGAAAATTTGTCCAGATATGTTGAATTTTGTCAATCAAATTTTAAATGCCACTCTCTTGAAATGGCCAGAATACTACTCGCAGCGGCATCTGAGGTTGACGTTGTCGCAAAACAACTTTGTCATAAGTTAAATTCTGGTTCCACGGCTGATAGTATTCATCAATATCGGGACGAAATAAAGAGCGTTTATCCCAATTTGCCCAATTTTGATGTTACGATTCCAAGATTTGGACTAAATTTAACTCCATGGTCAAACTGGAATCAGAATATCGGAGTACCACGTTGGTGGACTGGATACAACAAAGTAAAACATCATAGAGATACGGATTTTGACAAAGCTAATCTAGAAAACGTCCTGAACGCAGTATCAGGTCTTTTTGTAATTACATTATATTTTTACAAAGAAAAGGCCGAAAATGCTGAGTTAATTCCACCGCAGTCTTTATTAAGAGTAAGGGAGGAAAATCTTGGAGGGACAACTTTTAACGATTTTGAATCTAGTATAAATTATAAACTTTAAGTCTACTAACAACTCAATCCAGTGGGTCCTACTTCGCGCTTTCAACATATAAGACAGCCTATACGATTTATCGGTCCGCTCCTCTGACTTGGCTCAAATTCTGCTTACACAGAACTTCTTTTGTGCTGATACCATTGTGTGTGAGAACGATCAGAAGCTACAAACATGACTGTTGGAGTAGGATATCCTAAACAAAGTCCTAAGTACTATCCAACAGTGCTTTCTTTGACGTAAATCTCAAAGATATTGTTCCTTAGCCTTATTCCGTATATCCGCGACTTTGGGATCCAGATTTTTGCACCATTATCAACTAATATAGCTTTGTCAGTTTCGTGTAGGATTCGCACTCGGGCCCATACATATTTTTCTTTGGGATACAAAAGATTGTAAATACTCAATGGCCAGAACATAGGATTACCTCCTTCCATATTTGCTAGCTCTTATGGCGGTTTTCCTATGAGTGTTCAGGCTTTTGGCTATTTGTTGATAGGTCATTCCCAATAAGCGTAGTTGGGTTGCTTGTTGGGATAGTTTTTGATATAAATAGGGTTGGTGGACAGGGAGTATCTTGATATACGCGGTTATTTCACCAAAAGTTCGAATTGGTTGCGACCGCGTCCGCCATAGACTTGTATCTCGTCGTTCGTATTTCGTGAATCGCAACAATAAAACGCATAGAACCAAAGGGATTCGAAGCCAACCCGAATGCTTCCAGGGGAAGAAGAGTGAGCACAGCGAAC
>SDBT01021488.1_pt1 | contig 10086 bp, 24 predicted proteins | sample 2277101 | NCBI WGS metagenome assembly SDBT01 (sample SAMN10404973, study PRJNA504765) | marine sediment metagenome | isolation source: marine sediment core GS10_PC15, 103 cmbsf | place: Arctic Ocean: Southern Knipovich Ridge | collected 2010
CAGCATAAGCTGCTTGTGCTTCGTCTTCTCCATATTTTTTTATAAGCTCTCTTAGTAATAACCATTCTGGTTCAATTCTCAGACCCAATAAAACCATAAGTTGAAACCATTTGCCTTTTAACCGGTATCGAAACATATTCATACATTACTCCAATCAATTCTAAACCGGTCCTCTGTTCCTATTTCTATTAGTTCACCAATCGTCCATTGTCTGATTTGCATACTATTATCATAGGTAAATTGTAATACATCATCATCTACTAATTTATCTTGTATTAGTATTCGTATTGGCATAAGACACCCGTGGATAAAAGACATTAGGTTTTCTTCTAATGGCCCCGGTTTTGTTTTAGGACTCCAATTGATACCGCTCAGACCGGCAATTTTTAACGTAGCTGCTGTTTCTGATTGAAGCAGATGCCCATTAGTGTACAGATATATCTTTGCATTCTTATTGAAGTACTTCAGCAGACATATAAACTGTACCAGTTTCTCAAGTTCCAGTAACGGCTCACCACCAGTGATTGCAATTTCGTCATAGCCAATCACTGCTATATTAAAAGCAGTCATACTGTCAAAGGAGTCATGTATTTCTTCTTGCTTCATGCAACAGAATTCGCAGGTAAGATTACACCGGTCGGTTAGAACTACTCGGCAGTTATTTCTTTCCATAAGAACCTCCACATTTAATACAACACATGAAACCATTTTCATCCGGCTCTAATTTTGATTCCTCATTGCCGGGGCACGGCCATTTATTGCAATATTTTGGCATTTCAGTACACATAGGTTCATCGTATATTCTACACGACCTCGCTTTTGTAGCTTTAATTATTTCCATACCGATACCGAACAGTAACTCAGTGAATACTTCAACAGCAATAGCTTCTTTTTCTGTATGGTAACTTCTTTTACAAACTGTTTGATTAAAGTCTTCCGGTTGTGTCTTAACAATATCTGAAGCATCGCTACCAACATAAGGCACAAAGTTGGTTACATTTAACATTAGAAACCTATGCTTGTTATCATCAATCCATTTCAATGTTTCGGAATAAGTATAAATGTTTTCTCCCGGCAGACCAATGATGATGTTAGGTATTATATTTATATCCAATAAGCCAAGATGGTTAATTGCTTGGTCAATCAAAGGGGTATCTTGTGGTTTGTTGTACTTTTTCAGGATGTCATTGTTGTATGATTCCACACCGAGTTCTACATTAACAATATGTAGTTTCTTTAGACTTATGCCATACTTTACAAAGTGTTTTATTTGTTGACAGGTGGTCTGAACCATAAATCCCCGGAACTTCGGATTGAATTGTCTGATGATGTCGTATAGGCACTCTAAATCTTTATAGTTTGAGGCCTGTCCAAATGTCTTATCATTGATATATATCAACTCAAAGTCAAGGTCTTCCATTGAATCTATTTGCTGGAGAATGTTGTCTAACCTAACCATCGTTATTTTGTCCGGCACAGTACAGAACTTACAATGATTGGTGCATCCGTTGGACAGAGTAAGCCGGGGGATACATTTCATCCCTTTGAATAGCCGGTAGTCGGTTCCGTATTGGTAATCGAGATCAAGAGCGTTGCAACAAGATTTTATGTTGTCGCACCATACCACGTTTTCACATCCCACAAATGTTTTATAAAAGCCCTCTATACCAATATAACCACTAAGGTAGAACAAGTAATCGGGATTAGAACGTACCACTCTTGCAATAATTTCTTTGTTGCAGTCTAATACAGATGCAAAATATATGTCGGCATCAGGTATATGTAGTTGTGGCTCATAAAACGGATTAGTTTGTCCACTTGGGTAATTGTCTTGAATGTGATGAAATATAAATTCATGGTCCCGGCTGTCAAGACAATAGCTAAGTTCGGCAATCCACAAAGGCACTTCCCAACAGTGAGTAGGTTTGAAGTACCCTTCTCCATCCAAATGATTCCAAATTGCTTTGAAGTATACGTCTGCAGGATTAGTAGGGTCGTCCGGATTTAACAGATTGTCGCTCACTTGTAAAAAACAGAATTTTTGTCTATTCATCTTTGGTCTCCCTACAGAAAAATTTTAGCTTTCAAAAATTACTACGTTTCAAAAAATGTTTTGTTTGTAAAATTTTATTTTCCTAATCACGACCGACGGGACTTGAACCCGTACTCGCAGACTCACAATCTACAGTGCTACCAATTACACTACGATCACAAGGATGGCGGTGGGAATCGAACCCACCTGAAACTAAACAGTCTGGCTAAGACCACCGGAGTCGCATCGGTATTGAACCATCACACCATCACACTACTGATTACTTCAATAAGGCTTTCTTCAACGATTGATACGATTCCTCGCTGATATTTATTGTTTTACCATCAATGATGATGGGATGAGTTTCGACATATTTCTCAGACAGACGGCTTTGTACAAACCAGAAATTACCTTCCTTGTCCTTTACAAGCAGATCACATTTTTCTTCAAATATTCCTTTCCTTGTGCCTTCACTGTGTCTCATAACATTGAGACCGGTGTTTACCACGGTATAAGGTGCTTTATCCTTTGTAAAGGTTAGACTTGATATCTTACCATCCACAATACCAAAGGACCATGAACCATCATATACTTCAATTTGATCTCTTACATTAAACATTGTATTCTCCCAAAATTATTGCATGAGTCTTTTACGTTCCTTTGCTGCACCGATACCAACACCAAGTCGGTCATCGAGTTCATTCAATTGCTCTTTATTTGTTAATGTGTTACGTTCAAATTGTCTATCTTCAGCTTCTGTTTTCTTGTTCCGATTCTTGTGGTCCCGTATTGCTCTTGTTGCAGGTGTTGTGTCGTGTCTCATTAGTTTACCCTCAACATGTCTGCATACTTTTTCGATTTGTAATAATCGCGGATGAGAGGACGTTCGGAAGAAGCAGCCGGTTGTTTGTCCTGATGTACTGTGAATCCGCTTCCCATGCTTTGCTCTCTTGTAGACATCCACGCCAGTCGGTCGGTTGAACTCTGTAAATTTTCCATAGTTACTCTCCAATAGTTTTTCCATAAGGTAGTTTATGCCAAACCGGTAATTTATGTTGTTTTTCACACTTATTGCATCTGTATCCCCAATTGCTTTTATCCACAACATTGAGTCGATGTTTCCAGTGTATTATACTTATTGCCCAACTTATCATTAGTTCGCCTTTGGTCTAAAGAACGGAATATTAAAGTCCTCAAGCATTTCTCTTGCTACCTTCTGACGTAATGGAAAGACGACATTTGAACACCGGGCATTTTGCCTGATATTGAATTCCATTCTGCGTTGAATACACCGAGGACAGGGCACAGTATGCAATGAATCACCAGCATACAACATAATTCCATTCCTACGTTCAGGTTCCATGTTTACGTTTCGTGGTTTGAACTTGATCTTTTTCATTGGTCCTCACAGTGTCTTGTGTTGTCTGTAATTATTAGTGCTGCCATAATACGACCGGCTGCTTCTGTTGCCGCTGCCTTTTCTTCTTTCCAAGTAGAAGCAGGTAGTTCTTTCCTTGTCATCTCACTTATGTTATGGTATATTTTAGCCAGTCTTTTCAAGCATAAATTCTCTTTACTCATATTCATACACTCGCTTTCTTCAAGACGGCCCGGCATTCTCTAATCTCTGCGGCTGTTGTTGTGCTTGCTTTGCTTTGTCTCCACCGGGACATGTTATTCAATACATATAGTAGTTGTGTCTTGAACTCTCGGTCTTGTTCAATATCACACCGGTCATGTAGGTCTAAGGCGTACTCAACATATCCAATAGCATAGTTTACAGCAAATACTCCTTCATTCTTTTCGATGAGTTGTAGGGCTTCTTTGACTGTCATTTTTCTACATGACTCATCTTGTTCACAATAGTTACAATCACTTGCAATACATTTCTTTGTCATAATTGTCTCCCATGCCATAAGAGTAAAAAAATTTCGGTTTCAACTTTCATACGCCGCAAAAGTTTTTTAGTTCAAAAGAAAATAAAATTTATTTTTCCCTGAACAAATCCCCATAGAATTCGTAGTAATATATTTAAGAAAACACGAAGTTTTCGCTACCCGTTCATGGAAGGACGAAGATAGTCAAAGTAAATGAGGCAGGAAGCCGAATCTTGGATTACTTTCGCATGGAAAAGGTGAGAGCACGGCTGCTCGATAATACTGCCGAGCTTATCTCCTGCGTAACCTTCCACTAATCTGATGGCTCAATCACCGTAACCCTCTACCCCTGCCATCACAGCCACGGCTGGCAACCGGTCCTATATCGTCCCGTGGTCCCATATTATCCACAAACCAACCATCTGGTATATTCTCGATGGATAGGACAAAAGATTTTTTTATTTTATTACGAACCTTTGTTTTTTTTCAGAGTATAGTTTGGAAAGCGAAAATTTTGTTTTTATCGGGGATTAAATTATGTTGATTGTGGGAAAAATTGTAAAGTTCAATGCTGGTAGCAGAGTAGATTTTTGCAGACCTTATTTGGTAAATGGTGCAGATTGTGAGATTCTGGTGATTCTGCCCAATACTGCAATCGTTCAATTTATTGGGCAAAGTGAAACGGATATTGTATCACTTGTTTATTTAAGGGGATAATATAATGGCCGACAAACTAATGTGTTTTGATTCTGATGATGTGGGAATATGTCCTATTTGCCACAAAGAGACCGACATTAGCGATACTCAACTTATTAAGCACTACCAAAGTGTAGAAGTAGAAGTCGAGGTTTGTATCGACTGTAAAAGTGATTTTATCCAATTAAATGATACCTTTTTTAGGGGGATATTTTAGTGTGTATTTGTAATGATTGTGGTTTGACCGGCGAATCGTGTTTGTGCTCTGAAACAAGTCGTTGTGTATCGTGTGAATACTTCGATTATGTTGACGGTTGCACAATGCCGCCGCCGTTAGACTGCTCAAAAGACTAAAAAGCGTATAGAATATAAGAAGTGTAAATTTCATTACTTTAATTGGAGAATCAGTATGCAGGTAGTCGAAAAAGATGGTAAAATCGTAATCACAATTGACAAAAACAAAACGCCGATTGCATCCAGCACAAACAAGACGTTGCAGGTTGCATCGAGCCACGGCAACACGCCAACAGCGTTACAGGTCGATGGCAGTCCCCTAATTGTCGGGGTCAACTGCTATATCAAAAATCCGGCCTATGTCAAGCCCGCAAAGTAAATCATATCCCCAATTGGGTAGAAGAAGGGGAAGGGCAGTCGGGTCTTCGACCGGGCTGCTCTTTTTTTACAGTTGTAAACAAAAATTATCGGACGGCAGCAAAATCAGTCTAAAAACCCCGATGTGGAAGTATATCAGAATCCCCCCAAAGGCCCCAGATTCGATTGTAAGCCGTCAAAATGATTTCCCTGTAGCAAAGTATCAGTTTTATTTTAAGCCATTAGAATCGAATTGACGAATTTCTTCGTAAACTATTGGAATTGGGCTGCTGTTAGACAGTCGGTATAATCGGTAGAAGTGCAATAATCGCGGGCATAACCCATCGGGTAATCTTGCGTATGATACTATAAGAGGAAAGAAAAGAAAAGGCCATCTACCCATGAGAGTAAACAGCCTTTGTTATGCAGTAAACCGTGTTTTAACCGTCTAACAGTTCTAAAAGCGATTCTCTGTTGATTATAGTTTTGGTGTCAAGGTCAAGAATATCACCGTTATATAATCGGTAGTATCTCTTGACGGCTTGTTTTGATAAGACTTCAATTTTTGCCGGTTGATACTGACGACAAGACCGACCCTGAGACGGCTTGCAACTGCAAATCCAACTACTCCCACATTTAATACACAACATAGCTATTCCCCTATTAGCATAAACTCAGATACATTAGAACTGCTACGATAAAGTATTCTCTTATACTCCATTGTCTACCCACGGTTCACCCCTTAATTCAAAAGGTTGTGATAATCCATAAAACCGGCAAAAACAAGCAGCACAATACCGGCTGATACAAATAGCAAAATTGAAACTGCAACCGCGACACCGATATATACTTGTGTTGATTCTTTCATTGTTTCCCCCTTTACCCAATGATAACATCCCCAAACCCGTCAACATAATAATTAAAGAGTATCTCATCTTCAACTTCGGAAATGACATCCAGTATAGCGACATGGGTGGCTTTGACATAATACATGTCATGCTCTGTCATGCCGCAGACAGCAACATGTACCTTGTGTGCCTTTTTTACGTCCCTGATAATGTCTTTTTTACTTCTGTTAAACATACTCTTTCCCCTTAATTAAGTAGATTATAGTAATAGTTCAGCAGCGTTTTCAAACCGGCCTTCTCACAAGGTCGGCATGTATGCAACTGGCTCAACACTTTATCATACTTTGCTTGTATCTCTTTGCGTTTCATGGTCTCATACTCCAGTCGGCACTATAACGGTTTCATGGAAACCTCTGGCAAGGACGCTTGCCTATCCATACCTATACCATACTACATATCCATACGGTTGTCAACTTAATTCTTTTATTCTTTTTCGCATGGAGTATATGCCCGGCTTAACATCAGTCGGTACTATATAGGATAGACAATAGCCATTGCATATAATATACCGGCTATACCTTGTAGACCCACATCACACATATCCGCATAATATAGGACCGGGCACAGGTCCCCCCGGTTTGGTATTACAATGTCGGGAGGGTGTGTTATACACTTAGAGAGATTTTCTGAAAAAATATTTTCAAATTTTTGGGAACTATCTGTCCTCTAATAGTCTACATACATGTGTACTTTCCTCAGTACTCGTCTACAAATATATAGACTTCCGGGTTTACCGGCAACCTATAAGGCTTATAACGATTAGTCAAGGTTTCATAGAAACCGTTCAGGGAAGACACTTACGGGGTGTAGATCGTGAGAGAGTCTCTATGATACATCCACATGGATAAAGCATTTTAACGCATCCTTGCCGTCGAAGTACGTCCGGTCGAGCTACTTATCGCTCAGAAACAGAAGGCACTTCAACATCTTCAGGTCTGATTATTACTCCACCATATTTAGCAGCACCGACAACATATCCCACTTTGTATCCCAAATCACCAACCATAGAGACCAATCCTCTCAACCGGGTTAGCTCTATACAGGCCCAATCGTAATCTATCTGTAGTTGCTCGGTATTAACGGCCATATCATTTCCCCTTACTTGATCTCTTCAAAAAGCTCACGAACAAAACGAATCTCACTGTCAGTATCAAACCCCTGTGGGTATTCCTCTACCATGCTATCTACTATCTTTTTTATAGCCATACCATAAGTATCAGCATGAATCACATACCGACTAATACTCTCTGCTCCATAATGAACTGTAACACAGTATTTTCCATCTTGTTGAAACACACTATCACTCATACTATTTCCCCTTAATAAATTTCTTAACCAAGACGACAAACCGGACGGCACAATACAACAATATCAATACTGCGAATACCTTAATCATTCTAATCTCCAATCTACTTTCTCTTCTGGGAACATTGCTTTGCTGATATCTTTATTCCATAGAAAAGAAGAACCATGTGATTCTATAATATCTGCTATCCCATAAGGGTCTTGTTCTCTGCCAAGCCACTCAGGAATACCGACCGGATTACATTCATGCTCAAAATCAAGTAGTACCAGAAGACGACCACATTTATCACAAACCTGTTTCTGTCTTATACATAACTCCATATCAGCCCAATACCAACTATCAGGCAGACGACCGGCCATACGTAAACGGTAGTTCCTCCATACCAGATATCTAAGTAACCAAGTAGGAGTATGTCTCCTTAACCAAATAATCATCTCACATCCTCCAGAGTCTTGACTCTCAATTCATCAATTGCAGATTCTATAAATTTTGTGATTCTATCGGTATCACCATAATTAGCTTCCATAAGTATAAGGTCTGCATTATCAGTACAAGAAACTATTAAGAAGTAGTTATGGTACAGCCGTTCCAGTTCAAACAGGAATTCTTTCTCTCTTTGTTTCTCAATCACAATAATTCCTTTATAATCTGATATACTATAACACCTATTGAACTAAAGAAGAGCCAACCCATAAATAGTAAAATAGCACAGACGACTATAAACTTACTCATCAGAGTCACCGGCCTTTCTATAGGGTCTATAAAGGTTAAGAGGACAGTCGATAGTATCACAATTCGTTACTTCACCACGGGCGTAACCCACGCACTCAATACAGAATGCCTTTATCGCATTCCGAGGACTGGTTTTACCGGATACCGCAGCTAAGTAATTCTTCCGGTAGATTGCTGGCATGTCGTCTGCTTTGTCGATTATGCTCATTGTCCCGGCCTCAGTGTAATGATTTGAATTGAATGGTCTTTCGGAAGTCTCCAGCCTTTCAGAATAAAGACAAGCCACGCCCATAGTTTGAATCTTGTGTAACACAATTCCTCCACATTGTCTAAAGTATAAAACACATCTTCAGGAAATACCGGCTTCATTACTACCTTGTACATTGTCTTCATTAGTACACTTCTCCTTATTAGGGTCAATTTTTGTAATAGGACAATAAAGTGTCGTATGCGTCTCAGTATCCTTTCCATTATGCTTACAAAAATCACAGTGATCATTCATAGGAAATACTTTGGAACACATCCAGTCTTTTTTCTTTTTCATCCTGTTACCTCAATAACTTCACCAACCATACAATCACCACAAGCAGAATGACAAGTCTTTCCAAAAGCACATTCATCCCTGATGTTTCTCTTCTTCTTTGGCTTACCAAATATCCTATCGTAATTTTCTGAATACTTCTTTTGATCGACCGGTCGATAGGCATCGCCTTTACCGGCATCGCTCTTACTCATCTTTGGCCTCGCATTCTTCTGCATAGCAGCACTCCGAGCAATTACTGTTAATAGTGCAACCCAATACAGACGTTAGATTATGGTTACAAGGGCATAAGTCAAATGTTTGGTTACAATTCTTACACAAAGACATTTCCTCACTCATCTTCAGTCTCCAGACGTGTTACTGACAGTATACACCCAATGGGAATAACTTCAACGGAACCAGATTCATTCTCAAAATCGTAAGAGGAAGACACTTTAATATAGCTTTCTTCAACTTGCATAAGAAAGCCAATACTATAACAAGTAGCCGTTGTTGCCTCCTTTATTCCTTCGTCAGATACCCATGAAACATCAGACACGATATCTTCCCATTTTAATGAAACAATATCATAGCGGTCTAATAACTTTAACTGCTTTTTAACTTTCCTTATTCTATCAAGTAATGTCATTAGTTGTTCTTTCTATGGAATAATGACATCAGAGCCGTTATTGCTCGGCAGACAAAGGTTATCGTCAGGCAGTAGAATAGTATGATCAGCATCGAACTGAATAGCTGTTGCAACATTTTTCTTCATTCTTTCAATCTCTTTGTTACCGTTTATCATCTGAGTTGCACGTTGCTCTTGAAGTACCATCTTTGGTAGACAGCAATGCTTATACTTCTTTGGCTTGTCCAATGCCGTGTTTTCATCGCACGGGCAAATTGAATTGCGTTTCAATTTTATGTGTTGTCGTTTAATCGTTGGCATTCTTTTCTCCTATTTAGCTGAACTGTATGTAGACCCGACTCCAATATCAACCGACATCTTGAGAGGTAACTTTGGCATAGCATTCTCCATCACGTCAACAATAAACGGCCTTGCCTTCTCAACCATGTCCTCATTTATTTCCATAACGATCTCATCATGCACAATCATAATGATTTTCAATCCCCACTCAGAATGCTCGTTAATTACTTTTCTCATGTTATTACAAGCACACCTTATCATGTCCGCCGCCAGACTCTGAATAAGAAAGTTAAAAGCCTGCCGGTGTGACTTCTTTTGGCCGGGGTCAAGTCGGCGTCTTCTTTTGGTGAGCGACCGGACGTGCCAGTTATCATTAAGAAAGTCACTGCATCTTTGTATACTACGTCGAACCTCCGGGTAAGCATTAAAGAATCTATCAATCCCAAGCTGTGCATCATCTTCAGATATTCCAGTATTTTTTGAAATTCCATAAGCT
>SDBT01021490.1_pt1 | contig 10086 bp, 6 predicted proteins | sample 2277101 | NCBI WGS metagenome assembly SDBT01 (sample SAMN10404973, study PRJNA504765) | marine sediment metagenome | isolation source: marine sediment core GS10_PC15, 103 cmbsf | place: Arctic Ocean: Southern Knipovich Ridge | collected 2010
GCGTCGTAACCAGTAATTTGTCATCCCCGCGGAAGCGGGGATCTATTAAAACAAATAATAATGAGTATACTGAAAAATAAAAATCATATATTTTTTACCGGAATTGGTGGTATTGGAATGAGTGGAATCGCTGAAATATTGCTGGAGCGTGGTTTCCGGGTTTCCGGATCTGACCGGCAACTCAGTGATATCACCTCTTATCTTGCTGATAAAGGTGCACAAATTTATGAAGGACATCATGCAGAGAATCTTCAGGATGTTGATCTGCTTGTCTATTCATCTGCCGTTCCGGAAACCAATCCGGAACGGCAACAAGCAAGACGCTCGGGAATTGAGCAATTTCGAAGAGCAGAAATGCTCGCAGAAATTATGACCGGTAAAAATAATATTGCCATTGGAGGCACACACGGCAAAACGACAACGACGGCATTGTGTGCGAAAATTGTCATTGATGCCGGTTTGGATCCAACTGTGGTAATTGGAGGCAAATTAAAAAATCTGAAAACAAATGCCCGTCTCGGTCAGGGAGATATCTTTATTACCGAAGCCGATGAATATGATCGTAGTTTTCTGGCCCTTTCTCCCAATATTACTGTTTTGACAACACTTGAGGAGGATCATCTGGATTGCTATCAGGATTTGACAGATATCAAAAAAACCTTTATACAATTTGCCAATAAGGTCCCAGAGGACGGTGTTATTATTTGCTGTCTTGATGATCCCCGGATCCGTGAAATTATACCAAATCTTATCGGCCCAACCATTACCTATGGCACGCATCCTGATGCTGATTACCGGGCGATAAATTTAAGATATGAGGAAAGCGGAAGTTATTTTGATATTCAAAACAAAACGAGAAAAATAAAAAGTGTCTCCTTACAAATTCCCGGTCAACACAATATATTGAATGCACTGGCAGGGTTTATTGTTGGTGAAGTATTAATGATACCGGTTGAAAAAATTAAAACGGCCTTGAATCATTTTACCGGTGTAGACAGGAGATTCGAAATAAAAGGTGTTATTAATGATATCATGATCGTCGATGATTATGCCCATCATCCTACGGAAGTCGCTGCAACTATCGCCAGTGCCAGAAGTGGATGGAACCGGAACTTAATTGTTGTATTTCAGCCACATCTTTTTTCCAGGACACGTGACTTTTTTAAAGAATTTACCGTTGCACTGGCAAAAGCCGATGAAGTTATTCTTGCCGATATCTATCCGGCCCGGGAAGAACCGATACCAGATGTTGATAGTAACTTAATTATCAATGAAGCTGAAAAACAGGGACACCATAATTTTCAATATATCCCAAAGAAGGGAGCAATTGAAACACATTTATTCAATCATACAAAATCAGGGGACATGATTATCACCATGGGAGCCGGAGATATTGGGACAGTCTCCGAAAACCTGCTGACAAAATTGCCCAGTCGTAACAATTAAAAACAGATGAAAAAACAGAGAAAAAATAAAAAAGATAAGTTCTGGGCTGGTTCGGGGAAGTTTTTCCTGGTGGTTATATTAATCTACCTGGCAGTATACACAGGAAATAGGATTTTTGATATATCCAGCGAGCGAAGTGATTTTTACAAAAAAAGTAACATTGAAATTGTTGGAAACCGGATGGTCTTCGCCAAAAAAATTCTACGGATTTGTGGTTTTACATCAATAAAAGATAAAGAGATAAAGATCAACATCGATTCGCTGGCAACCCGTTTAATGGATCTTAAGTACATCAAAGGTATCAGCATTACGAGGCGCCCACCGCGAATACTAAATATTACAGTCGAGGAGTATGATCCTGTGGCATTTATATACGGGAAAGGATTAAATCTGATTGATGGGGATGGTTTTTTAATCCCCATTCCCGAATCAAAAATTATCTGGGATTTGCCATTTATCTGCGGTATTAAGCAGGGACTGGGAAGGCTTGGACATCAAACAACTGCCGCAGACGCTTATCTTGCTCTTGAATTAGTGAGATATCTCGAAGATGAAAATCCCCTGTTAGCCAGTATGGTTTCAGAAATAAACTTAAGTAACTCAAGGACCATTAAATTACATCTGATCAAAGGAGGCACAAAAATTCGTGTCAACCGGGAATCATTTTACAAAGAATTGTTTGTATTAAAAAACTATATCGCCAATTATCTGGATTGGGGCCAGTTAGCAAAAATCGACTATATAGATTTACGCTTCAAGAATCAGCTGATTGTCAAAGCTAAGACTTAAATAAGTAAGATATCCGGACTTTTATAAAGTTAAATTGTAAAGATATAAGTACAGGGAACTAAGAATGAGCGATGAACGTGTTTTTGTCGGACTTGATATCGGGACAACAAAAATAGCTGCCGTTGTTGCCCGATTGGATGAGTATAATACATTGAATATTGCCGGTGTTGGAAACTCTCCTTCCCATGGATTGCGGCGGGGAGTGATTATTAATATAGAAAAAACCGTCCAATCGATTAAAAAGGCGCTTGAACAAGCACAACTAATGTCCGGATGTCATATCGATCACATCTATGCCGGAATTGCCGGAGATCATATCCGCAGTATCAATAGTAAAGGGGTAATTGCCGTAGGAGGAAAAGATAAAATAATTACCCAAAATGATCTGGATCGTGTTGTCGATGCGGCAAAGGCTATTGCTTTACCAATGGACAGAGAAATTATACATATCCTTCCCCAGGAATTTATCGTCGACGATCAGGATGGAATTAAAGATCCGGTTGGTATGGCTGGTACACGTCTGGAATGTGAGGTCCATATTGTTACATCTTCGGCCGCTTCTGTTCAAAATATCGTTAATTGTGTAAAACAGGCCGGATATTCTGTGGAAGAAATCGTTCTCGAACCTTATGCCTCCAGTCTGGCCGTGTTAAATCCTGATGAATTGGATCTGGGTGTCGCCATAATGGATATAGGCGGTGGTACCACTGATATTGCAGTTTTTCTTGATGGAAGCATTCGCTTTACATCCGTATTGGGTTTGGGTGGTGAGCACGTCACAAACGATCTTTCCCACGGACTGCGGACACCGATGGACCAGGCCGAGGAGATCAAGAAAAAACACGGCTGTGCCTTACAAAGTATGGTTGCCGAAGATGAACACGTGATGGTCTCCGGGATCCACGGCAGAGCGCCGCGGGAGATTGCCCGAAGTGTACTTAGTGCCATCATCGAACCACGGATGGAGGAAATGTTTACGATGGTTCTGAGTGAATTGGAAAAATCCGCTGTTTACGATTCACTCGCGGCTGGTATTGTATTAACCGGCGGGGCTTGCCTGCTCCCCGGTACGGAGGAACTGGCAGAAAGAGTGATCGGTATTCCGGCTAAAATTGGTACACCTATCGTATCCGGTGGTCTTGTCGAAACGGTTAAAAGCCCGATATTTTCCACAAGTGTTGGTTTGATACAATATGCTGTGAAGAGGAAGCCGGATATGGGATCGTCCGGGAAAGGTGGAATTTTTAAAAAGTTCGTCGATCAAATTAAGGATTACTTTGAGGATGTCTTTTAAGTCAAAAACCGGGGGAAAATTTATTAAGTAGGGATTAATAATATCAGACAAACAGAAAACAATAAGTAAATTATAAACTAAATTAGAGCGAGGGAGATCTAAAATGATTCAATTTGACAATCTGGCTGAACAGAGCGCGAAAATAAAAGTGGTCGGGATCGGTGGAGCTGGTGGAAATGCACTAAACGGCATGATTGAGGCAGGTCTGAGCGGTGTGGAATTTATTTCTGTAAATACCGACGCACAAAACCTCGAGAATAATTGTGCTCCATCCCGGTTACAAATCGGAAAAAATTTAACAAAAGGATTAGGAGCTGGCGCCAATCCGGAAATTGGATTGAGAGCAGCAGAGGAGGACAAGGAGGGGATCATTAACAGCCTTTCAGGGGCCGATATGGTATTCGTTACCTGTGGTATGGGGGGAGGAACCGGTACCGGTGCTGCTCCGGTTGTTGCTGAGATTGCCAAGGATCTGGGTGCCTTAACAGTCGGCATTGTCACATTACCATTTGCTTTTGAAGGTAGTACCCGTCTTAAAAACGCAGAAAAAGGTATCGAGGAAATGCGTAAATGTATCGATACACTGATTGTAATTCCTAATGACCGGGTATTCTCAATCATTGATCGTAATACACCGGCAATTTCTGCTTTTAAGGTCATTGATTCAATTTTACTGGAAGCAACCCGATGTATTTCTGATCTGATAAATAATCATGGATATATAAATCTCGATTTTGCCGATATCAGAACGGTTATGCTCGGTATGGGTGATGCACTCATGGGTACCGGTATGGCTACCGGCGAGGGCAGAGCTATTGCTGCAGCTGAAGAAGCAATATCGTCACCGTTACTGGATGGTGTCGATATTAATGGTGCTCTCGGAGTTTTAATAAACATTACCGGTGGTTCTAATCTGACTCTGTGGGAAGTGAATGAGGCGGCAACTATCATTCAGGAAGCGGCAGGTAGCAAAGTAAACGTAATATTCGGAATGGTTGTCGATGAAGCGCTTTCAGAAGAATTACGGGTTACGGTTATCGCTACCGGGTTTAACAAAGAAGCCAAGATCAAAACTCAAATGGAAGCGCCAAAGAGCGTTCCCAAAAATTTTGAACCAGTAGATTTTAGTGAACTGGATAAACCGGCCTTTATCCGAAAACATAAAGATGTAAACAAGGTAGATTCAGGCATTCCTTCTACTACAAAACCACAAAAAACCAGTGTCTATTCTATCGAGGATGAAGATATTCCTGAAGCACCTGATGAACTCGATACACCTACATTTCTTCGTAAACAAATGGATTAATCACAAATTAAATATAATATTTGGATTTCCGCTTTCGCGGAAATCCAAATATTATTTTACTTCTGACTCTCTCATATCTTCAACCACCAATTGCAGATTTTCATTACCATTCCAGAGATTGAGTGATGGTTTAAAAACAATATCATAATGATGATCAAAGGCCACCACGTTTCTTAATTCACCACGACCCCACCACACACATTCGAAATCACGGCCTCCGGCTTGAAACATTAATTTAATATGTCGCCCCTGACTCAGGGGGAAAATGTCCCTCAATCTTGCCTTATTAAGAACAAGCACCGGTTCTGGATTTCCTTCTCCATACGGACCAATTTCCTGAATGATTTTAACCAGTGATTTGTTAAGCTGTTCAGGCTGAATGACAGTATCGATAATCAGATTGGATTTTAAATCTTCCTCTTTCAAAGTAGAATTTGCGTATGCTGTAAACTCTTTTATAAATTCCGGAAAATTCTTCTCACTAATCGTTAACCCAGCCGCTTTCTGGTGTCCTCCATAGGCTTCATACAAATGACGAAAATTGCTCAAAGCTTCAGTAATGTGAAAACTCTCAATACTTCTTGCTGATCCGACATAATTTCCATCATTATCCCTGGTAAAAGCGATAACCGGTCGATTGAATTTTTCTTTTAGCCTTCCCGATACAATTCCAATCAATCCCGGTTCCCAGTCTTCACCGGTAACCAGATATGCACTATTGTTTTTCATTTCATCTTCTTCAAGCAGGTTAAGAGCCTGATTTATGTAGGTTTCCTGCATCTTTCGGCGCTGGCTATTTAAATTGTTTAACATTCCGGCTAATTCAAATGCCTTTTCACGGGAATCACTGAGCAAAAGATCAACAGCTAAATCGGCACTTTTAAGTCTGCCGGCAGCATTTATCCGTGGTGCCAGATAAAAACTCACCGCCGTTGGTGTAATCTCTTTGCTGATCAAACCACTGATGCGCTTAAGCTCGATAATACCGGGTCGTAATGTTTGAGTAAGACTTTTTAAACCATATTTGACCAGCGCATAGTTTTCATCTTTGAGTGGGACAACATCAGCAATTGTTGCCATTGCGACAAGATCCAAATGCATTAACATAAAATTTTTAAAATCATCTTCATTAAAAAGCTTTTCACCCAGAGCATGGAATAATTTGTAAACCACCCCCGCCCCGCAAAGTCCCTTAAATGGATATGGACAGTCTTTTCGATTTGGATTTACAACAGCTACTGCCGCCGGAAGATCTCCCTCCTGTCCGTGATGATCAAGAATCACAACATCCATTCCAATAGCATTTGCAGCTTCTACCGCTTCCAGGGATGTTATACCATTATCAACTGTTATCAAAAGTTGTGTTTTGTACTCTTCTGCTTTTTTTATGCCATTTGCTTTAAGCCCATAACCATCTATTTGTCTGTTTGGTAGTATATACTTAACCGGACAATTTATCTTTTGAAATAATTTCACCATCAGAGTAGTGGATACAATACCGTCGACATCATAATCACCAAAAATTGTAATAGATTCCCTGTTATTTATTGCCTTGAAAATTCGATCGACTGCCCGGTCCATATCCTTGAGTAAATAAGGATCGTGTAATCGATCGGATAACTTAAATTCATCCATATGATTTTTAGACAATCCCCGGTTACTGAGAAGAATATCTATGATTGTCTGATTCGGATCATTATTTAAAATTTCCCAGTTCTTCAGTGGCAGCATAGTCATATTTGGTCAACCTCCTAACAGAGCCCATGTTGATAAATGATAAGAACTCATCCCCCCGGCCCCCTTCTCTTGCTAAGAGAAGGGGGAGCATATATATATTTGCATAATTTGGGCCATGTATCCCCTCTCTTCTCAAGAGAGGGGTTAGGGGTGAGTTCATTTAATCAAATCACTATCTGTTTAATATCTTAATATCATTTTTCAATATTACGCTTTATTTTTATATCTTTCAAAAATGGAGACGACTCGTGTTCCCATCCTCCCCGATTTTTAACAGCAGTTAATATTAATTCTGTTTTTGCTCTGGTCATACCGACATAAAATAGTCGCCGCTGCTCCTCAAGTTTCTTTGGAATCGGCCGGTCATCATCGGCATCGGTTTTCAATGCATGAAAACCAGGCATATTTTTATTTTCCATACCCATCAGAATTACTTTTTCAAATTCTAAACCTTTGGCAGAATAATAGGTGAGCAATGAAATTGCATTAATATTCTCCAGCTGATCCTGGCTGCTGTTTAGAGAAAGCTGTGTTAAAAAATTTGCCGTTGCTTCTTCAAAATCCACATCATCATACTGAGTGGCCAGTTGCTTTATTTTTTCCAGCAGGTGTTCGTTATTCTGATAAGAAAGTAAATTTGGATTTGACCGGTATAGTTTTTCTCTGATCTGTTCCCGTAAAATATCATCACTTATTTTAAAAGTTTTCACATACAGGGCTCTGATCTTTGAGTAAGCACTCTGTAATTTTCTTCCTCCGGCGATGAAGAATATTTTGTCCTCTGTACCCGATATTTTCTCCTCCAGAAAATTAGCTAACGAGATAATATCCAGAAACATTTCAAGTGAGGTCAAACGTCCTATTTCAAGACGTAAAATTTGCAGTTTCTGCATAATTTTTGTCAAAATCTGAACATCCTCAAGCGCACGATGTCTTTTTTCCGCCTTAAGATTAAATCTTTGCATCAGAGCATCGATCGAGTTTGACTCACCCGGGAACAAATTTCGGGCAATAACCAGCGTATCGATTCGACTGTTAGATAATTTTATCCCGGAGATTTTTTTTGAATATCTGTCCAGGATTGGAAAGTCAAAATTATAACCGTTATGAGCAATCAGTATTGAATCTCCGATAAAATCAAGAAATTTCGGCCAGAATTCTTCTATTTTTGGGGCTTTATTAACATCTTCTTGTGAAATTTGGTGGACTTTTTGGGCACTTTTTGATATCGTCTTCTCCGGATTTATCAATAAATTAAATTCATCTGAAATAACATTATTTTCAATGAGAACTGCGGCAATTTCCACTATTCCACAGGTGTTTTTGTCTTTGTCTGTTGTTTCCAAATCGAGAACGACATACTTATTAAACGGATTATTGTCGTCATGTGATGTGTACCATTGTAAATATTTAAAAAGATTGCTCAGACTTCCCTGTCGATTTTCATTTTTCATATTATATAGCGGAAGGCATTCCAGTTTCTGCCCACTCTTTCCTTCCGGTAATTCCAATTCAATCACCAGGTCATTCTCTGATAATTTTGAGTATGAATGGTCATCATCCAACGGCTCCACCTTACTATTTAATACGCGTTTCAATAGTTCCGCGGCAAGAAATGATATTCTTTTATCAGAATGATAAACATATATTTTTTTTCCTGATAATTTTTCCTGACTTAAATCGGCTGATTCTCCGATAAAATCCAGTTTTTCTAATTTTTTTCTATATTGAGAAAGAACAGAATGTGTTCGTGGGTCGGTTTCCAGATATATTTCATCCAGCAGTTGGCTGAATTTAAAAAATCCTTTAAGATTGACCAGATTGGCGATATGCGCTATAAAATTTTTTATCCTCAAAATTGAATCATAGGGTAATTTTTCATTTTCGTCTTTGTAGAACTGATATAAAATTTTTCGAAAAGAACTATTCTGATCTTGGGCCATATGTCTGATAAGACTATGAAGTGATTCTCCCAATTCCACTCTTGCCAGCTCTTCAAGCGAGATTTGATCCTCAGCATCGCGAATAAATTTCAGGTAAAGAATAATCCTTTTAACAAGCGGCTCGTCGAGAATACTCTTGCCAGTCGCCATCTGGTAAGGGATTTGTTTTTTTATAATATGTTGTTCCAGAGACTGACCAATTTTATGGAAAGGATAAATAATTGCCATTTCACTGTATGGCACTTTTTCATCGGCCCAGGACTTGATCTTCGTAAGTATAAAATCTACTTCGTCTTTCTCATGATAAAAAAATTTCAATTCTATTTCGTTGGATTTTGGGACATCCACCTTTTGTTTTTTGTCAGGCTCAATTCTTTCCGTCCGACTGATTACCCGGTAAGCATTTGATATTATTTTATCGCCGTTACGATAGTTAATTTCCAGAAACACCGGCTTATCAATTGAAAAATCCTGAATAAAATCCTTAATATTTTCAGGATTTGCTCCCCGCCATGAATAGATAGATTGATCATCATCAGCCACCACAAATATATTTTTATCTTTTTGTGATAAAAGTCTTAAAATCCCATACTGGAGAGGATCGGTGTCCTGAAACTCATCAACCAGAATAGCAGGATACAGGTAACTATATTCTTCACAGACATCCCGGTTTTCCGCCAATAAATTCAGACAAAAGGAAATGATCTGATCAAAATCTATGAGATTATGTTTATGGAGGTGATTTTGATATTCTTTATACCGCTCGTCTGCAAACACAGACAGTTTCTTTGCTCGTATCGTATAATTGGAAAAAGATAAGAGAATACCCTTTACCTTAAGATCCAGATTCTCCTCAATATAGGGTGCACATAATTTCTTCACCAATTGGTCCTGATAGGTTTGATCACAAACTGTAAAAAATGGATTTAATTCCAAACGTTCATGATAACGCCGTAAAAGATTTAAGGCAAAAGAATGAAAGGTCCCGGCATATACATCGCTGGCCTGCGGACCTATCAGTTCTATCAAACGAGATTTCATTTCTGCAGCAGCTTTATTGGTAAAGGTCAAAGCAAGAATTTTATCAGGAGTGATGTTTTCGTTTTTTATTAACCAGGCAATCCTGGATACAAGGAGTCGTGTCTTGCCCGTTCCCGGTCCGGCAATAACCAGAACCGGCATAACAGGTTTTGTTACCGCCTCAATCTGATTTTCATTTAATGAATCGAGAATTTGGTCAATCATCGATATAACCGATATGTTTGTTTTGTGAAATTTAATCAAAAATCCTGAAATGTAACATCTCAGGGTGCAAAAATCGGGCCTTGCCGACTCAGAAAATGTTGGTAGGATAAACCTTATGCTGTATGAAGAAACTCACCCGGTTGTAGTGTTTCGATTTTCAGATCTTGCTCTTTGTACTTTTTAAATCGTTTTCTGCTTAACTCTATTCCCTGAGAATCATATTTTTCAGCAAAATCGATGACTGTAGAAAATTGTTTGACCGTTTCAAAAGGAAGAGGATCCACTAATAACAGGGTATCATAATCAGCCGGCGAATCGATACTTGT
>SDBT01021491.1_pt1 | contig 10086 bp, 9 predicted proteins | sample 2277101 | NCBI WGS metagenome assembly SDBT01 (sample SAMN10404973, study PRJNA504765) | marine sediment metagenome | isolation source: marine sediment core GS10_PC15, 103 cmbsf | place: Arctic Ocean: Southern Knipovich Ridge | collected 2010
GTGACGGATGGATATTGAAAGAGCCCCACCCAGCCCGCTCAAGAACAGGCTCTTTGATGATATTTCTATAGTAAACGCTAGCTATAACGTCCGGCTCAAAAGGAGCGCTTATTTTATTGACGCTTTCTATGGTGTGCCATAGACCATTCTCACCCGCAATCTCTCTGATATCGGGTATATGTGACATACTTGGCTCGTGAGTAAATACAGCTATGTTCTCCACATACCAGCAGTTACTGAGTAGGTGATTAAGTACATCGCAGCCAATTTGGTGATAGCCACACAGGTAAATATTCACTACACCACCTTCTTTGCCGGAACACCTATGTAGGTGCCAGGCTCGGTGATATCTCCAACAACACATGCGCCAGCACCAATCTTTACATCGTCACATATGGTAACCTTATCTCTGGTTGATACATTGGATCCGAAAAAGACATTATGTCCAATAGTGTTGTTGCCAGTGATATGCACACCAGGAGCAGTAGTAAGATAGTCGCCAGCCTTAACTTCATGGCTAATTGTGGTAGCTATATTGAGTTGACAGAAATCGCCAATTTCTATTTCACATGTTAACACACAATTAGCACTAATAACAGCACCCATCCCAATTCTAACATCATCCTTTAAAACCGTAGGATGAATTAATTTGGTGAAATGTGTGTGAGGGTGCTTTGCTATAATCTTATCTACGATTTGCTTGCGCAATTCAGGATTGCCAATGGCTACTACAGCGGGGTCATTATCAGGATCAAAAGATGACTCCAGCTCGATGGGGCTGCCATATAACTCACCTTCATATAGATCAATAAATGCAATATCGTAGAAACCACAATCTTGGGCTAAATAGAATACCTCTCGCCCACTACCACCGGCACCAAAAATACATAGCCTCACTTTATTATCCTCTGACAAATGGCGTTGATATCATTGTATACGTCATCATTTCTAGTATGTTCGCTGGGTATGATATCAGCACGATATTTGATTTTACCCTTAAACTTCTTTCCAATCCAAGTATGCTTGAAGTTCTTATGATTCCTCTTTAAGAAACATAGGAATACCATATCCCTATCAAATAGGTTATCCTGGTTTATGGAGAATGTATATGCTCCCGACCATTTACCAACTATAGCATCACAGTTCACGCCTAAATAGGCATTCTCATTCAGGTCATTAATCTTGCCTTTCTGTATAATGCTAGAAGACATCATGAGATTATTCATTGGTTTAAACTCACCCCTTAGTGGTTTGTTCGTCATGATAAAATCAATTCCGTGGTATCTATTGGCTAGTTTCTCTATTGCGGGATATAACGGAAAATTATCCGTCTGGCCAGACAAAACTTTTCCATTAGATATCAATATCCTCTTTCTTTTGCCTTTCCTTTTTAGCCACTTGTTTATTTGGTCCGTCTTATAGGCGGAGAAATCTATCTTTGGAAAAAACTTGGTCGGATTTTTTCTTATAGTGTCAAGTGAGAAGTTAAACCTTCTCTTGCAAACATCATCGAACAACGCATAAAGGCATCCAAAAGAGGTGCCATTAGGGTTCATATATTTGAGATTGTCAGCACCATACCAAGTATTGATGTATAGAGTATCTTCTTTAATGAAGTCTCCACCAAACTTATCTATATTCTTTATGGCTACTTGGGTGATTTTTAAGTCTTTAAGAACCGCGAAGTTGTTTTTATGAGCATATGTTAGATTATACTTCTTAAGCTTATCGGCTATCAAGCGAACAAATTGACGAGACACATGAAGATCGCCATTATTGAACCCATTATAGAATACAATCTTACTAAACCTGCTCACTACTTGCCCCACTTGACGGTAGGCATCAAAACTTTACCATCAATACTATCTTTGTGTGCATCTATATACTTGAGCATGGATGACACTAGCTCCTCCTTCAGCAGTCGAGGCTTGAGCCCCAGCTTAATCAGCTTATCCGCCTTAGGATTGAAGTAATGTTTATCAGCCTCTATACGGGGGTTTGGTACATTTGTAACAGAGCACCTGAATCCCAGCTTCGAAGCTGCCTGAGATATAGTTTCTACCAATGAGTTAACAGAAAACACCTCAGTGAATTGGTTGTATATTCTCATCTTACCTGGTTCGGCTGGGTTAAGACAGGCTAGCTCAACACAGCGCAAAGTATCCTTTATATTCAGGAATGCTCTTTGTTGATTGCCGCCACCATATACGGTCATAGGATGCTTCGCTATAACTTGCGTACAAAATCTATTGAGAACAGTTCCAAAGATAGCATCATAGTGAAATGAGGTATGAGCATCATCAACTCCAACCATTTCATCGGTCTCTGTGCCATAAACAATGCCTTGATTAAGATCTGTTACTTTAAGCCCCCACATCTTGCATGCGAAATACATATTGTGAGAATCATGGACCTTGGACAGATGATAGAACGAGCCCGGATTCTTTGGATACAGAAATTCTTCTTGTCGCCCTCGATGCTCTACTTTGAGATAGCCCTCTTCAATATCAATATTTGGCGTACCATATTCTCCCATGGTGCCAAGCTTAACAAGGTGTGCATCGGGACAGTGCTGCTTTATATGCCACAGTAGCGTTAACGTACCCAAGACATTGTTTTCCTGTGTCTTAACGGCTCGCTCTAAGCTGGACATAGAGAACGGCGCTGAGGGCTGCTCAGCGTAATGTATGATGGCATCCGGTTTGAAGTCTTTCAACACATCGCCAATGGCTGTCGCATCGGTTACATCCACTCCGGGATATAATACATGCTCATGCTTTGAGGTCTTAAGCAGAGCAGATCTCATACTTAAAGCAGGAAGCTCAACCAAAGGCTTAACGCCAACCTCTTTCTCCCATCTACGCTTGATTGAATTATCAACCAAACCCACGGTATGGCCCTTGTTAACCAAATACATCACTGTTGGCCAACCTAGGTAACCTTCCGCGCCAAGTACTAATATTCTCATAATCTTATCCGTATCTCTTTAGGTATTTATCGAATATACCAGCATGTCTTTTTTTAAGTAGCGATGTCATATCATTTAATATATGTGGCGATATTTTACTTTGATGGTATTTTAATTTCTTAACGGCACCAAAAGTATAAGATTTATCATGATAGGACTTAACACCATTGAACTGATGAGATCTATAGTTCTTAATGAATTCATCTAGATATCTATAATCAACATCAAGCAGATCAAGAACTTCAGCAAGCACTTTTCTAGGATGAAGCATTAAATCCTCATAATAGATTAAAATCTTATCTTCCTTCAAAACATCATATTGCTCTATTATCTTTATATAGTCTGTATCTTCGTTTTCCATCCCACGAGTATCGCGAGGGAATCTTTTTCTTAATGTCAGCTCTTTTGGTTTTGCTTTATTGTGTCTGGAGATAACTTCTTTATAATCTCTAACTATGACAATCATCTTATCATAGTTTTCATTGAAGCCTGGTATATTGTGAGTCTTATAAATGATGGACGGCTTACTTGTGTCAACCCCCATATTGGGGATTTTTTCACAAATGGAATTGTCCCCCAGATTGCCGGACTTGGGCACTCCCGTTGGCCTTTTAGATAGAAACTCTATACAGTATCTCAGCCAAGTGCTTCCGCTACGCGGATATGCCAATAAAACTGTCATCTTAAACCTACTATATTGAAAAGTTCATTGATTCTGCTAAAATAGGTGTGCTCGGCACGTACCTTTTCAGCCCCCGACTTACCTATATAGCTTGCAATATCGGGATTGTTCTTTAACCATCTAACTTTATCTGGTATCTGTTCAACCGTATCGACCATAACCAGATCACAATTATCAGTGAAATACGATTCCCACTTAGGAAACTTAAGAGATATGGTTGGTCTTCCCGATGCCATGCACATCAACAACCTATCAGAAAAATAGTGATTGAGGTCGTTAAAATGACTAACGCTTATCGCACATACGCTCTTGTGGTAAGCTTGAGCAACCCTCTTCTGATCCAACGACCCCTGAGATCCATATTTGTTAGGCCAACTGCCTCCATATAGACAAAAACGATCTTTGAAGGCTCTCCTTAAAATCATGCTGGTATGCTCTCTTGCTGTCCTGCCGGGATAGCTTTCCTTTCTGTTATGGTTGGCTATAAAACAAGCATCCCACAGAAAAGTCTTTGGCTTCCTGCGGGCAGGGTAGTATAGTTTTGGATTATACCCTATTTGCCAATACTTAACAGGCTTCCCGATATTCTTTTGAAACATATCAACCTGCCCGGTTGAAGAGATCAAATTAAAATCACAATGTCGGGCCACCTCTCTATAAGATTTTGGAACATATATTCTAACATCACCTGTCCAATTTGAAACAATCGTATTGGGTAGACGTTTTTTGATTGTTGATATGGTCTTACCATCAATCACATTGGTGTGCTGAATCTGTATATGAATCAAGTCTGGCTTTACACTCATAGCCTTTTTGATTAACTGTTCTCTTACAATATTGCTTCTTTTTCGTTGTTGCTGATATACACGCATGAAATCAAAAACATGCAAATCGGCACCCGCTTCACGAAATGCATCGTAAACGCCTTCTTGAATAACATCACCAAAATTGAGTGGTAGATATAGAACTTTAACCATTTGATGCCCTACCAAAATCAACCCAATCACTTTCCCATATTGATATAACTCTATAACCGCTTTTCTTAAGCAGGCTTTCTTTTCGCAATGTTTTGGAGTATAAAAAACCAAAAGTCTTTTTATTAACACGATTTAAAGCATTTGCGTCATATATTTTAGGGTTCCCATGCCAAAAATCACCATAAAACTCATACACTGTTTTACTAACAGGATCCAATCCATCCACGAACACCTTGCTACCATTGAGATTTAGATAAACTTGCCTGTTCGACTCTAACACGCCAATATTGTCTAACCAGCTCCGCTCCATGTTCGATACGTTTTTTGAACACTTAGCACACCCATGACCTTTTAGATGATTTGATGGTGTCTGACTAAAAACGCCATGATGAGAACATACTATATCCACATGTTTAAACATGCTAATATACTTGATACTGCTATAGTTATAAGTATAATTGTGCTTCCGATTAAATCTATCTAAAAGATCTGGCATCAAAATATAGCGATGACTACAGTAACCACAACTAGCTCCATTAAGATGATTATTAGCTATTTGGACAAAATCACCATGAATTTTACATGTTACTATTACTTTTTTATTACTGCTGTCGTATTTAGTTTTTGAGTAACCATATCTATTTCCATGTTTATTTATGGCCCTTCTAATAAATTCATTAGTTGTTAGGCGCTTATTCTTACTACAAGCAGAGCACCCAAAGCCCCTCAAATGCACTCCGGCCATTTGCGTAAAGCCCCCATGCTCCTTGCATCCTATCTTAACCATACATTTTCTACCTTTATATTCAGTCATGGAATAATCATATCTGCTATCATGTATACTATCGCATCTATTTATAAACTCTTCTGTGCTCAGTTTTTTCATATTTTGACCCAGTTGCCATACACCAAATCTTTAGTATCATGAGTGCTAGCTAGTTTTGGGCCAAACCATTTTTTCGGCATAACGATGTTATCAGTTTTAGAGTTTAAAATACCACCCCAAAAACTAAAACTACTATTTGCGCATATCCCTCCAGCCTGACAATTGCTCATTAAAGCTAAGTCCTCTACATTTGAGCTGCCTTCTGCAAAATCGAATGCGTTTCCAATAAAATGATCTTTGCACCAAGCAATATCGTCAGAGAAAATAAGATATCTACTACTTCCTACTTTTTCCATAGCCTTTTCATAATAATCCATACCCAGTATTTCATAACAACCAACATGTTGCAAATAGTCACCCCTCCTAATATGTATAAACGCATGATCATTACATAAAACATTAATATTTGGAGTAAGCATCGTTAAGATTTTGTCTTTGATATCTGCCCAATATCTAGGACTCTGAAAATATCCCAACAAATTCATATCTTTCCAATACGGCATACTGATGTAATGAAAATGTGGTTCTTCAAATACATTTGAAGAACGTATATTACTAACAAAATGCTTTAAAGGAATATTAAATTGATGTTTGTATTTCCAATCCGGAAAAACAAACAAGTCATTATGCCGTATTGCGTGACCAATTGTGGCAGATATCTGCCACAATTGGTTACCCAGTCTGCCATACTCACCAAGTTTAGCAAAAGTAATTGGCATTACAAATATTCCAATTTGTCATAAGGCCTCTTGGAACGAATCCAACCATCCATGGCCCCTTGTCGAGCCTGGCATACTTTATGGTCAGAGATCGGATTCTCGTTATTGTAGATGTAAAGGATTTCATGAATGTATCTTCCATGATGTCCGGCCATCTCAACAAACGGCATATAGAAAGAAAGGTCCCATGCCATATCCAGCCACTTACCGGAAGGATCGAAGAAGTCTTCCTTCTTGATATGTTTGAATAGTTTGGCCTTGAATGTTCTTAGATGAGAGGTGCACCATGGTTTTCTGCGATAGTTCCGCGCATCCAGTACATTTCGTGGAATGGGACGGCTACACCCTCTGGTGTTGCGAGGCCAGTCTACATACGAACCCCAGGTAAACCACACATCGGGGTCAGAATATACCTCATCAATCTTTCGTAAAACGTTGTTGTTGGCTAGCCAATCATCTCCATCCAACGTCACAACAATGTCATCATCTTCACATGTGTGAATCATATTATAGAGGTTCTGCATGGCTCCTAGACGATCTTCGTTACGAATCAACTTAAACTTATCATGCGCGTTTTTGCTACCTATCACCCTTTTGACAGCGTCAGCTGTGCCATCAGGAGACATGTCGTCAGTGTATATTACAGTGAAGTTATCGTGATTCTGATTTAGCACAGACTCCACGTTCTTTTTACACCAAGGTTCGTTTTTATATGACGGGATAACAACTACAGTCTTTCTCATGCTTTCTCCTGCTACTTGTTATATATCAGAATGTATAGATTACGGAGACCTGCATGGCAAAGAAGAGAGCTATAGTTAATATCGTATATTCCCCGCAAAAGGAAAAGCCACACCTTAAATACTCCAATGAAAAGGGGGAGATCTGGAATAGCAACGCCCGCGACCCACAGAAGCTAAATGTTGGTATGGGTTGGTATTCCATCCGGAATCCAAGACCAACAGATAGCCTATTGGTGGTGGAGCCATTCTGCGTTCTAGAAAAGGATTATGCACCATCTTTTGCTAAAAACTTCAAACATATATTCACTTGGGCATCTAAGGCATTTCATCTGCCAGCACTACAAAAAAAGGTTGTGGAGATAAATCACCCAACTTATCATAGTCATCCAAATCCAGATAACTTTGATCATAATTTGCCGGAGTGGAAAGATCGTAAAAATGAAATAGTAATCGTTGCAAACAATAAGTCTTCGCAACACTGCTCCGAACTCTACTCTTTTAGGCTATTGATTGCAGATATACTCTCCGCTCGGTCAGACATTACCGTTTCTTGGTATGGGCAAATACCAATCAAAAGAAAATACTACAAAGGAAAGCTAAAGGATAAGCATGAACGCCTTAAGCAAGTAAAATTCTCCTTATGCACGGAGAACTCCTTTGATCCTATGTTTACACACAACTACTTTACAGAAAAGATGCCCGATACCTGGAAGGCAGGGGCAGTGCCTCTCTATATAGGATGCTACAATATCAATGATTATAAATTTCCTAAAAGCTCTTACATAGATCTAAGAAATATAGCCCATAAACATGGGCCACGATGGAATGTTAACAAGGAGATGCTTGTTAACACTCTGAAGAATTATTCAGAGGATGATTATAATAAATACAGAAGAGAAGCAAAATCAGAAATTTTCCAATCTGGCAAGTTCTTCAGGGCTACAGCCTTTTCTAGAGCCTATGATAAAATCATTGAAACGTTTCATAACGACATAAATCGTTAAACAAACATACTTTTCAGATCATCCAAGAACTCCTTATTGTATCGGTCCATATTGGCCACCTTACGTGGCATACTCATGGCTGTACGAACATCCCTAACTATTGTATCGACTGATGGCAGATCAATAGCCCCTTGACTTTCATTGGGCATGAATATACAGTTGTGCTTATACATTATTCTCTTATTAGTGCTAACAATGGGCACATTCATAGCATGAGCTATAGATAGAAAGGACGATTCATAATCAGAGTAAGTCGGCATATCCACCATACATTGTGAATTGCCAATTACATACAGTAATTCCTCATATGGCATATACTCATTTATAGGGATAACAAAATCAGGAAAGTGTCCTCTACCACCTATGATGGCCAGCTTTGGAAGATCTTTGTTCCATGCTTCCAATAAACGCTTAGTTGTCACGCTTCCTCGATCAATGGCAACAACATATTTCTTGTTTATAAACATCGGGGTTCCCGATGATTTGATGTAAGGAATCGGCTTTGCTCCAAATTTTACATTAACATCCGGAAGGGCCTCTTTAATCTTATCGATATTAGATAAAGAGGGGCTTATGACCGTTTTGGCCCCTTTCATCTTACTGATGTCTGATGGCTGCAAGTCACCCTTGAAAGCATCGATCCACATAAAAGCACTCTTTTTAATATGCCCAGATCTTCCTATGGTTAAGGCCACAGTATCGTCTTCTTTCTCCCTTCTAGTTTTAGGTAGAACAGACTGGATTTTATTATACCACATGGTGCCACTTATGGTCATGGGAGACATGATTCCGGCAAACCTATCTATCTCTTTGGCTTCAGTGTTGAAGTATGTGGCATATCGTTTCGATGATACAAACACAGAATCATTGCTATCCTCAACAGCAACATTGTAGTTAGACGATGATGAAACCTTTCTAGGACGATCCTCAGGGAAATGTTCATGATAATTTAGGCCTTGCTGTGCAACCTTGAGGCCGATATTTTCAATTACTATTATTCTATTAATCAGAACATCGCCACTACAATATTTGCCAGGCGTCATTGCATGAAACCTTTGTAGCTTGCCCGGAGTTGAGCCATCAGTTTTCAAAGTAACATAGCGGTTTGCAAAATGACCAGGAAAAACAATATCAGCCGCCCCTTTCTTAAAATTCTCTTCGGTCGAAAGGCCAATATGTACACGCCCATTACCATTTAGCTTTTTACCGCTAATGATGCAGATATACTCTGTATTTGGCTCAAGCGTGGCAAGAGTGAAGTTACACGTAGCGTTGGATTTCATTACAAGATAGGTATTGCCACCACTTCTGCTGATCTTGCTAAACTTATTCTGAGTTGGTTGGAAGCCACGGAAACTCTTGGAGTCGTACATCACATGTTCGTACAAAGAGTTAACAACGTCTGTGGGCGCAAAAGACTTCAACGTACTCATGACCGTATGCTTTATTCCTGGCTGTGGCGCAGAGGTTTGCATAGACATCTCGGTCTTGGTTGGCGGCTTTCTACTAGCATAGATATCAACATTCTCCACTGGAGTTGGTTGTGCATCAGGGTCTGTGGACATTTCAGTTATCTCGCAAGACCCCGTAAAAAGAATCTTATCACCATCTCTGCGGTACATATTGGGAGGATTGGTTACTATGTTAATTATCACATAGCCCTTCTCCAAATAACCACCATGGGCGGCAAACAGCCTATCTTTAACCAGCCTAATTGAAGAGTACTTACCACACTTATTGATTATAGATTTCCATTTTCTGGACACTTCTGAATCTTCTCCTTCCGTATCGATACTCAGACCAACTATACTGAGTTCGCCCGTACCATCATTTGGTCTGGATATCTCAACGATTCCAGAGTCATCAACGATGACAACAAACTCCTGACTGGAGCGCAAAGCTGCTGACACATTGTAGCTGTTGGAGCCCGAAGATATTTTGACCTTACCATTGCCGGATATCTTTTTGATGAATACACTACATTCATTGATGCCTTTGAACCCCGAAAGGTCGAAGGACACTTTTCCAACTTTAGAGCGGAGCCTGCATCCATCTGCATTAAAACTAATTGCTTTAGAGGCAGATATATGCTGCTTGAGCCTATCTC
>SDBT01021492.1_pt1 | contig 10086 bp, 11 predicted proteins | sample 2277101 | NCBI WGS metagenome assembly SDBT01 (sample SAMN10404973, study PRJNA504765) | marine sediment metagenome | isolation source: marine sediment core GS10_PC15, 103 cmbsf | place: Arctic Ocean: Southern Knipovich Ridge | collected 2010
GAAGTGCTTGCCATGATAACCGGGATGGATCCAGCGCCCATCAGCCAGCGACCGGATCGTCATGTCTCGGAAGATCAGACGCCCGTCGTCCAGCATGATGGGGACCTTCTTACGGGGCGGCGACATCTGGTGCGTCTTCACCCCCTTGTCCAACGGCCCGTAGGTGCGCAATAACTTCGCAGCTCGGTGCGTGGACGTGATCGTCACCGACCTGTTGCCCACCTTGTAGCTGAAGCTCTTCTTGATGTTCTCAGGCGGGTGCTTCCACGAGGATCGGTCGATCTCCTTGTGGATCAACATGATCGCCTCACGCCCAGCGTAGTCGAGCACAGCCCGACGCTTCTTCATCAGCGTGACTTTGGCCCTGGAACGACGCCGAAAGCCAGCGAAGTAGAAGGACTGCTGGAGGGTGATCTCGCCGCTCACGACAGCTCAAACCTCATGTTGTAGCCGCCCCCGTCCATCTCCCAGCTCGCCTTGAGCTGGACGCCGTCGATCGGAACGACCACAGGGTGAGTCAGCTCCAGATCCAAGTTGAGCGAGCCCGTCTTGGTGCTGAGATCCCAGGGCGCGATCACCCCGATCGATCCGATGCTGTGGCTCTGGAGAACCTGCTCCATCCTACCCATCGCACGGCCGATCGCCCGGTGCCGACCTGAGAGCTTGGAGAGCTGACGGTTCACCTGGGTGAGGGTGGAAGAGTCGAGACGACGAGCGGTCTTGGTCGTGGCCGTGCGCCGGTCGAAAGAGTCCCAGGCGGTCATCGCCTGCTTGTGTCGATCAGTCATGTCGGATGTTCTCGAAGGTCGGAGTACGGCCACGGTGCTCATGTCCATTGAGCACGCTGGGGTCCTCAGTGATCTGCGGGTAGATCAACGCGTCGGTCGCGGCCTCGCCACCAGTCGGAGCTGGGCAACGGCTCTCAGGGAACGCCAGGGCATCCGTCCCGAAGATCGGGACCTTGTACCGGATGTCCAGCTCCCCAAGCATCGAGATGTCGAAGTGCTGTTGGAGGATGGAGCCGCGATGGGTGTAGTGCGTCACCGGCCCGATCGCGTAGCGGTCCCCGTTTTGGTGGAGCACGAAGTCCCGCTGACTCACGAGCGGGACCGGACCCATCCAGACAGATCGGATGTGGGACGGGGTCTGACCAATGACCCCACGCCGCTTGGACTTGGGCGCCTCATCCGGTGGCAGGATGATCTCGTAGGGCCCCTCGAACCCACCACGGATCCTCGTACCAAAGCAGATCGGACAGTCAGCCCTGGGTGTGTTGTGGCCGTTCACCTCCACGCAAGAGCAGAGCGATCCGTTGTGCTTCCGGATGAACAGCTTGAACCGCTCCCCACCCTGGAAGGCGATCCAGCGGTTGCGCCGAGTCGCCTCCTTCCAGATGTAGTCCAGCGGCTCCGTCTCCTGGGTCGAGCTGGTCGTGACCTGATCGCTGGCGAGCGGGGTCTCAACGACCACATCGTCTACGACCGCGACGGAAGTGACCCGGTAGAAGATCCGGTTGAACATATCCGTCCGGACCACGTTCGCCGGGGTCCAGTACGAGATCTTGGTGATGCTGTCTGGCCCAGGTAGGACCGGATCAATCTGCCGCTCGGTGAGTGGGTTGATCGAGGACAGGACTTCGAGCGAGATCTCCCCACGAGCGCCGCCGATCGCGACCGGCGTCACCTGGGTCCCGTCGACTGTCACGATCACGTCCCGAGCGTCCGAGCTGATCTTGAACTCAGGGTTGCTCGTCGTGCAGCCAGTCGGATCGGCTGAGACGATGGGCTTCTTCTCCGTGGCGAAGATGAAGCTGGGCTGGGCCAGGGGCTCCTGAGTAGGGGAGTCCCCGAACCAGATGTACCGGTCCGACACGTCCTCTTCGTGAACCCACTCCAACTGCGTCTGGTCGCGCCAGAACGTGGCCTGGATCGGGCTCTCGTTGAGTCGGATGAACGGACCGAAGTACGAGTCGAATGAGCGGTAGACGTTGACACCCGTAATCGCAAACGACCCGTTGGCCGGAAGCGTCTTGGGATCGTCCCATCGGATGTCAACGACCCCTGGCAGATGTGACCGGATCGCCATCACGTTGGCTGGCGGGAGCGGTAGGTCTGGGTCCCAGACCTCGAACAGCTCGGTCTTCCTGTCAGGCGGGTTCGCCACTCACTTCCTCGGTTGGCGGTGTCTCTGCCGCCTCAGGCGGCTCGACTGGCGTCTCGGCTGCTGGCTCAGGCGGCTCGGCGCCCTCCTCGACCTTCGGACCCATCCACGACCCCGTGAGGGTCATGTCCTTGCCGAACGTCAGCTTCGTACCACCCGGCATCTCGTGCTTGGTGGCGAGACTGGTCATGAAGCGCTGCTCACCCTGGAGCACTTGGCCGTACTGCGCGATCGCCTGCTGCTTGGCCAGCTCTCTGAGGCCGACCTGCCTGATCGAGGCTTCCTTCTGATCCACGAGGCGGTTGGCCACGTCGAACTCGACCTGCTCCAACGTGACCGTCTTGGTGTACTCGACCATCTCTGGGTTCTGGGGGTTGTCACTCATCTGATTTGATCTCCCGGTGTTAGAACACCGTCACGAAATTCTTGGGCGTCAAGACGCCTTGCCTTACTGCGGGACCGAACGCGGATCGAATACCAAACCCGAACCGCGACTGTCTCAGCCCCGTGATGATCTTGACCGAACGCTTCGCGGTCTCTGCGAACTCCTTGAAGTTCTGGTTCGCCATTTCAGCCATGCCTTGGTAGGCACTGGCCTTGTTGATGCTCAAGCTGATCCCGCCGATTGAGTAGTCGAACTCGTCCACGATCCAGTTGAGCGTGATCGCACGAAGCGCCTGGAAGATCGCTCCTTCGATCAGGAGAGTACGCCAGTTGCGCTTGAACTGCACGAGCTGATCGATGCTCATCAAGCCGGTCTCAGGCGGGTACATATTGATGAGATCGAGCGCGCACCGGAGGTACTCGATCAGCTCCTCGTCCTCCCAGATCTGACCGAAGACACGGGTCTGGGCCTTGAGCACGCCTTCGCCCGTGGCAGGACGGAAGTGGTAGTTCCGATCCGGGTTGTTGTCGCGGAGCTTGATCCGCAAGCTCCGGATCAGATCCAGCTCGTTGGTCGAGAACATCGACGTGATGAGCGTGCCCTCCACGACGACGCCGAACTCCTGCACGACCGTCGAAGTCGGGGAGGTCGTGAACTTCATCAACGTCCACCGGATCACGTAGTCCCCGGCCGGTGAGTTGGTCGGCAGGACGAGGGCGGCGTAGTAGGTCCCGACCGAGGGGTTGATCGGGACCCGCTCCGGATCGCCTACGAGCATCTCCAGCCCGGTGTTGGGGTCCACGAAGAAGATGGCGTACCGAATGGACGCCACGTTGATCGGGGAGCCCGAGTCCGTGAAGTTGATGTCTAGGTCTTCAGGACCCAGCTCTTGGTTTGGTCGGAAGCAAACGCCCATGTAGGGACCTCCGACCTACCCGAGGTATCAACGCTCTAGGCTAGTGGCCGCCGCCAATCGCGATGGACGCCACGTGCTGATCGAACTTGCCCCAGGCGTCTGCGGCCGTGGTCGGGGTCGCAGACCGGAGGTCGGCCTTTGCCCGAGCGTCTACCATCGACTTGAGCTTGCCGAAGTACTTCTCGAACTTCTTGATGATCGCGGCGGGCTTCTGGGTGCCGTTACGCCAACCCACCTTCTGCGGGTTGGAGGCGTTCGGCCCCCACAGGCGGTCGCCCTGGGACATCTCGATCTTGATCTTGTCGTTCAGGCCGTCGATGGAGTAGCTGTCGTGCATCCAGAACGTGTTGTAGGACGGATCGTTCTGGATGATCCCGTTGAACTGCTGACCCTTGGGGAGGGTCGCCGCAGAGATGTAGATCGCGTTCCGACCGTACTGCTGGCTCGCGTGGCCGTAGAAATGGCCACGTGGGAAGTGACGCCGGAAGGCACCCTCCATGTCTGCCAAGAACTTGAGCACGTCCGCAGACGGATCCGCCGCCGTCCGGACCGACGCCATGCGCTGGTCGAAGGTGTCCCAGGGGTCTGGCTGCAAGAGTCCAGCTCGAACGGCCACTCGCATGGCCTTCTTCTCCTTGTCCACAGCCTTCTCCTTGGGCTTCTTGCCGCTCGCTCCGGACTGCATCCAGCGCTTGGCCGCCTTCTCATCCTCGAAGGGCCCACCGTTCTTGCCCTGGGAGTTCTTGGCGTAGTACTTGCCGTTGACCTGCGCCCACGTCGTGTTCTTCTCACGCGCCAGATCGAGCGGTGAGTTGGGATCGATGATGTTCTCGTTGATGTCAGCCCTGAAGGTTCCGGGGAACTCGAAGGACTTATCCAACAACTCATCCATGTTCAGGCCGATCCGCTTGACCTTCATCACGAGGTCGGGATCAGAGATCATCGCAGACGACCAACGGTGGTGTCCGTCGAGGATGAAGCCGTCCTTGGAGATGATGATCTCATCCTCAGCCGGGGACCACGCGATCTTCTCCCCAGTCTCCGGATCTTCCGGCGCGTAAGGACTGTCCGCCCCTGCCAAGTAGCTCTCGGCCATGCTGTAGGACTTGTTGGCCTTGATGTCCATCTGAGTGGCCTTCAAGTCCTGAACAGAGACTTGATCGTCCGTCTGACCGAACTCATCGATCAACGAGTCGATGAACATATCCTTGGGGGACTTGTTCGACTTCAGCAGCTCGTCAATCTCCTCCTTGGACTTGCCCTGGGCCTTCGCCGCCGCGATATAGGCCTTGGCCAGCTTTCGCTTGTCTTCCTTGTCATGGTTGAGCAACTGCCCGATCGGCTTCTCCATGAGCTGAGGCATGGAGGAACGGAGGATACCCTTGTTGCCCTTGCACAGGTTCGGACGGAGCTTGCAGAGGTCCCCCTCAGGCTTGGTCGCGTCCTTCTCGATGTTGGCGATCTTGGCCTCAGCGACATGCTTGGCACGAAGCAGATCGTTGACGGTAGTCTTCTTGTCCGAGCCCGCGACGATGTTGAGCTTGTACTTCTTGAAGAGCTTGTTCTTGGGAACCGAGCTGCGGAACTCCTCGATCTCCTCTTCCGTCGCATCCCGGTCATCATCGAGGAACTTGGGCAAGTCCACTGGGAAACCGGGCAGCTTGCGCTGCGTGTCGACTGCCACGTCGACATCATCCACGGCCTCGCCATCGACCTTGTCCTCACCCTTGCCCTTGGCGTCCTCCTCAGGGGGCTTTCCCTTGGCCTTGCCGGGCTCTTCGTCCTTGCCCGGTACCTTGCCCTTGGCTTCGTCCTTGGGGGCCTTCTTGGCCTTCTCGCTGACCGTGTGATTCTTGGGGTCGGCCAGGAGGTGATCCTGAAGATACTCCTTGCGAGCATCCTCTGAGGGCCACTCCCTGGCCGTACGCTGGTCGAAGGTACCCCAGTCCGTCAGAGCAGCTCGGTTCTGGTGACGAGCTGCTGCACGCTGATCGTGTTGATCCCAGGTAGCCTTCTTCTCGCGCTCGATGAACCGAACAGGACGAACCGCATTGGTGAGACTGTAAGAGCGACCCTTCTTGGCCAGGATGCCCTTGTTCACCATCATCTGGAGCATCGCAGTGTGCTTCTGAGGCAGACCTCCGAACGCGTACGCCAGCTCGTCCACCGTCACCGAACGACCCGGCTTCTCAGACAGAAAGGTGACCAGGGTCTGCTCGGAGAGAGACTTCGCCATCAGACAGAATGGACCAGGGACTTGAGGTTCTTGATCTCGGAGGTGAACGCCTTGGCGCCAACCGTCAAGGAGCCGTTGAAGAAGTCTCCACGAACGCGTTGGAACGTCCCAAGCGTGTCGAGGAACTTGAACTCCACCTTGTTCTCACTGACGCGATCAGTCCCGTCGAGCGGGAACCCAGCGCAGATGAGCGCGGCGGCCAGATACAAGTCTGACGTGCGGTGCTCCCTGGCACCCTCCGGGATCGTCGTCCCTCCACTCACGGCACATGGTACGGAGTGACGCCGTCGTCCTCCACGACCTCAAGGGCCGCCCCCGTGACTCCGCCGTACTCGAAAGCGGCACCAGAGAAGTAGGCCAGCGAGCCTTCCCGGAAGCTCTGCTGGAACACGTCCGTCTCGAAGAAGAACGGCGCCAGGATCTCCTGAAGGTCATCCTTCTGAGCAGCGGTGAGCGCTGCGATCGAGCCGTCGATGCCATCGATGGTCCCGATGGACACGTCGAGCGGACCGCCTACGGGGTTCGTGGCCGCGATGATCGTGGCCGAGGTGACCGCCGTGATCGAGTTGTCCAGACGCCAAGCGTCGACAGCTTCCTCGGTCGGACGCTCGAAGTACTTCTCTTGTCCCTCACGGAACTCGTAGCTCTCCTGCGCCTTGTTCTCCAGATCATTGAGCAAAACCTGAGCTGCGTCGAGGTCGCTCCGCACCATTCCGATTCGTGCCATGTCGTCAGCTCCTTAGTTGACCAGCGAGTTCCGCTCTGCGCAGTACCCTGATGATCCGGCCACCGAAATGGTAGACCTTGCCGATTTCCTCGATGAAGACAGCATGGTTTTGCTGCCTACGTCGTCGCGCTTCCTCCAGGGCCCACCGGATCTCCTTGAGCCACATGAGCGCCGTAGCGCCGAACGGTAGCTCTTGGAGTGGGAGGTCGAGAAGGTCCAAGTAGAACTGGTAGGCGTCGGAGTAGATGTGCTGGACGTGCCCCGAGAGCAAGATGTTCCGTGGCCTCCATTCAAGGCCATAGAACGATCCACGCTGTCGAGACAAGTACTCAAGAATCCGCTCCATGCCACCATCAGACGCTGACGATGACGAAGTCGAGGTCGAAGTCGACCGAGTCGTAGGTCACCGTGCTCTGGGCGAGCTGCCCATTGGAAGAGACGAAGCAGAAGTCCTCGTCGGCCGTACCGGTCGGGAACTCGGAGTTGCCTCCCAAGACGGTGATCGTCGTGCCCGTGTGCGTGTCGAAGTCGGGCTCGTTGACCGAGCCGCGAATCGTCGGCGTGTACGTGGCCAGCGTGAAGCCAAGGACCGTCGCCAGACCCGATGCCAAGATCTCGAACGAAGCACCCAGAGGCGAAGCGATCCGGATCGCCAGCGTGTCGAGATCGAAGAACAGGTCGAGACCCGCCGCTGCCGCCGCCTGCATCAGCTCACGCAGGAGCACGTCGTTGGTGACGGCTGCTCCCGACGTGACGACAAGGTTGCGAGCGATGCCACCGCCGACACGAACGCGAAGCGAGTTGTCCCCCACGCCACTGGTGTCCTTGGTACCGCCACCAGTCGAACCCGTGTGACGTGCCGGGAGCCGGACGTGCAAAGCCGTCTCTACCGGTGTCAGCGACAGCAGGATCGTGCCAGTCACGTCCAGATTGGCCCCGAGCACGGCTGACGCTAGCGTACCCTGGGCTGTGGTCGTCGTGTCCTCGAAGCTGCCCTCGTTGGACACATCCCCAGCCGCGTCGAGCAGGAAGATGCTGCCCGCACCACGCGAACGATCCGTGATGATACGCCGCGTCATGCGCCGCACCTCGATGGTCGGGACCAGATCGAGGAAGCCAGGGACTTCCACCTGAGCTGGACCACCCGCGTCGAAGCCCAAGACCTCCTGGGTTGCCGGGACGTACACCGACCGCTTGCCCTTGCGGTACTCGTCGCCAGGACGCTTGGAGATGCCCGCGTAGATACCTGTGAGCAACGCCGAACCTTCGGCACCGGCTGCCCTCACTACCCTGATCAGTTCAGCCACGACAGCTCCTACGCGGTGATGGTGACGTGGAGATCACGTCCGTTGATGGAGAGGTAGACGATGTCACCGATGGCCGTGCCACCGGGCACGTCACCAGCGTCCACGGTGATCGTCGTGCCGCCATGAACGATGTCGGCGTGGACGACCGTGCCGCGCGTTCCCGCACCGGTGTCGGTGAGCGTACCGGTACCGAGCCCCAGAAGGAGCACGTTGGCCGTGTTGCCACCACCCACCAGGGCCTCAGCAGTGGCCACCGAAGCGACCTCGATCCGCGACGCCTCGCCATGAGCGAAGAGGCTGATCGTGTTCGCAGCTCCACCCGGGTTGGGCGTCTCCGCGAAGATGTTGGGGTAGTCCCCCGCGTCCCAGGACCCGCGCGGCGGGAACATCGGACGGAGCTTGCCGATGTCAGCGGCGTAGGCCGCCACAGCAGCGTTGATCGCCGTCACACACCCAGCCGCCGACAGCGTGCCGGTGAGCGGGATGCGGAGCCAGTCCTGCCAGTCCTTGTTGCGGACGAGGAGCCACTTGGTCGTACCGAAGGGCCTGGAGGCCGAGGCGTCTACACCGGCGATCCGGCCCGGCTCGACCACGATGATCTTGCTCTCGACCGGAGGGATGTCGGTGAGGTTGACGCCGACCAGATCGATGTCACCGGGAACCGCCGCTGTCGTCAGAGACGGACCGCCTGCGAGGAGGCCATGCGTCGGAGCTTCCAGCAAGATCGAGTCGAAGGTGCTCAGGCTGAGCTGGCCCTCCGCCTCCAGAGCAGTGACCTTGACCGGGAGTGGCGCGCCCACGTCCGTGGTGAAGTCCGTCCAGCCCACGAACGTCTCGTCCGTCACCGCGAAGGGGAAGCCCAAGTCTTCCAGCGTCAGGGCACGGATGACCGTCGCACCAACGTACTCGTCCTCGAAGCCGGGGAAGACGAACTGGTCGACCGTGATCGTGGGACGAAGGTAGACCGGCTGCTTGTGCAGGTAGTTCTTCTCCTTGAAGGGACGGCCGTCGAGCACGCCCTCCAACAGGATACGGTCCACAAGGGCTACTTGGCTGTGAGTCGCTCGGTTCACGAGGTGCTCCTAGGCTACGCCGGGGCCGAAGCCTTGGCGATCTTCTTGGTCTTGAGAGGCTTCTTGGACAGCCTCTCCTTCTCGACGTACTTGTCGTAGCTACGCAGATCGACGGGTCGCTCCGGCTTGGACGCGTTGTGCTGGTACGCAGCATCCTTGGCGTCGTTCCACGTGCCCGTCGAAGCCCCGTTGAAGTTGGGCTGTAGCGACGGAGTGAAGTTGTTGTCCCTGGACTTGGCCTTGGCTGCGCGCTGCTTGGCCTTCATGGACTTGTTGGCGCGGGAGTCTCTCGTGGGCCAACCGTGGCCCTTGAGGACGAACCCCGCGTTCACCGGGTTGAACATGCGTGTGGCTGTACCCTCACAACCCTTGACTTCGCAGGGTTTGGGGTCATTGCGCTCAGCCACCTTCACGAATCGGTCGGTGGAATCTCCGCAGCTCTGGCAGTGGTACTCGTAGATCATATCTCTGCTCTTACTTGGCTATAAACGCTTTAGGCATCTAGGCCCAGACTTCCGCCCAGGTCCATGACGCCTTCTTCTGATCGAGCCACGCGGCCCAACCCTCGTCGTGGAGGCGGAAACAATCCACCAAGGATGGAAACTCGGTCATGAACCCCGGCTCCGTCAAGATCAAGACGATCGTCTGCTCCACAAGACCAGCGCAATCGAACTTGTTCTTGGTGATGTTCATGTGCTGGTGCGCCATCGAAGAGATGGACTGACCGCCTACGCCGGCCTTGTCCCACAGGCCCTTGTAAACGCTAGTGTGAGGTCGACGCGGTGAGCTACCCTTGACGGTCGGATACCTGAACGGAAGGCCGCTCAGCTCCGAGTACGCCTTCTTCAGGCGCATCCCAGCGATCACCTGACCCTTGTACATGCCCAGGATCTGCTTGCCCCTGCGGTGATGGTAGTTGACCGCGATGAGCGGACGAGCGATCCCAGTGCGTTTGAGGTACTTGGCCGCGTACTTGGTGTAGACGGCGTTGCTGTAGTCGAACGAGAGCAGACTGCGACGGTTCGCCGGGCTCCCCGCGTGGATGCCCCGGTGCATGCCTGGATCGAGCCAGAGGTAGACGATCACCTCGCCCGTCTCCTTGGACGGGTTGTCGATCCCAGCCGTCGTGGACAGGCCAGATCGAACCAACGACCGGAAGGCCCCGGAAGCGGAGTGACCCGCGTCCCAGTGATCCGTAGCCAGATGAGTGGCGTACTTGTACGACTGCTTGAGGCAGTAGTCCACGCCCTTGGGCCACGCGTAGACCTTCTTGCCCTTGGCC
>SDBT01021493.1_pt1 | contig 10086 bp, 7 predicted proteins | sample 2277101 | NCBI WGS metagenome assembly SDBT01 (sample SAMN10404973, study PRJNA504765) | marine sediment metagenome | isolation source: marine sediment core GS10_PC15, 103 cmbsf | place: Arctic Ocean: Southern Knipovich Ridge | collected 2010
TAAACTCTCAAGGTTTCCTTGGCTGCCTTCTCCCAGGTGAATAGCTTTGCCCTCTCAAACCCTCTTTGAACCATTTTCTCTCTTAAACTCTTGTTGGTCACGAGTTCGTGCATTGCCTCTGCCAGTCCATGGACATCATAGGGGTCAACCATTATTGCGGCGTCCCCTGTTACCTCAGGTAAGGAGCTGGCATTGGATGCCACTACCGGTGTCCCGCAAGCCATAGCCTCCAGAACAGGTATCCCAAATCCCTCATAAAGGGAGGGGAAGGCGAATAAATCGGCTGCATTATAAATTCCTGGCAAATCATCATCGGGCACATAGCCGGTGAACAGGACATCATTTTGCAGACCTAGCATTTCCACCTTTCTAAATATTTCCGCATGTGTCCTGACTCGCTTACCCACTATCACCAATCGATAACGTTTTAGGGAATCCCTTACCCTATGATAAGCCTCGATTAGATTCAGGATGTTCTTCTTTGTGCCTATTACCCCAACATATAGGATGAATGGAAAGTCAAGATTATATTTCTTCTTAACCTCGGCTATTTCCTGCTGCGATAATGGCTTATATCTCTTATCTATTCCGTGATGTATCACCTCTATCTTTCCCTCGGGGACTTTTAGGTGCTTTATCAAATCTCGCTTGGAAAACTCTGAACCAGTGATTATCTTATCAGCATTCCTTGCTGCCGCAGGATATAGCAATAGCCGGTGTAGCAGGGCAAACCCCGGCCGGAAAGACTCAGGGCAATAAAGGGCGCCTAAGTCGTGGAGTGTTATCACCTTCTTGAATGGCATATGGAACATGAGGGGACCGACCCCTCCGGGGTCATGAACCAGGTCAAGCTGTTTGCGTTGGAGTTTTACGGGCAGAACGGCATTTCTCCAGACAAAGTTCCCAAATGGTTTTACTCTAGGTATAAATATCCCACGGTTTAATCGGTAGATATCTATATCCCTTTTCTGGTTATAGATAAGGTAATACTCGTTCTCGTTATCTATGAGGTTCAATGTCTTGATTAAGTTATAGGTGACTACTCCGACGCCTGTTTTACTGGCATTAACCCAGTCGATTAGAATTCCAATCCTCATTACGCACCTCTAAAATAAATCTCACCGCCACTATTAGAGTACACTAAACTCATTCCTCCCCATAGGGTCTGCCAAAATAAATCTCACTGCCACCATTAGAGTATACTAAATTCCTCGCCTCAAAATGCTCGGAAATCTCATCGGTGCTACCTGATGTAAAGGTATAAAATTGCCTATCGGCGGTCAAAAGCTCCAACTTCATTATTAAATCTTTGGTAACATTTAGATATCCCAGGTAAATGTATGCTTCTTCACCAGCCTTAGGGGTTATTTGACAAATGTCTCGCAGGTCAGCGAGCCCGTATATCCCACGAGCGTAAGACATCCCCCCGTAAGCAATCAAAACATGGGTGCTAAGAGCCGTATCAGAATATATCAGGGCTGTCTTATCTCTGTTCTCCGATAACCATTTTGCACTGGCAGCATCCTGCCCGAAGATATACACGGTATATAACCTCGCCTTAGTGTGTCCATCACCCTCCTCCATCCTTTGCATGCTCAAGGGTATGGAGTATGGAATGTCCCCGGTGACCTCAAAGATGAACCCGGTTTGGAAAAGAAAATAGGGCAGCAGCACAACCAAAACCAGAATCTTCAACGCAGACTTACCCAAAAAAACAGACCTGAATAACCTCGATGCTCCCATGAACAGGGCTTCCCCGCCTAAAATACAGAGGGGTGAGAGGATGAGTAACACTAAGTGATATACTCTGCCAGGGGCAAAGGGCTTGCTAAAATATGGGAGCACCACTAAAAGAACCAGCAGAACCATACATGCAACCGAGAACGCCCTATACTCAGGTTCGAATCTCATCTCTTTGCGCTTAAATAACAATTTGAGAAATCCGACTACGATAAAGAACTGTGTCACCCGGTAAAACCAGTAGCTTATGCCATAACCTAAAGATGGCGCTGCCTGAAACCCTATAGCTTTCAATATAGTCGGACTTCTAGCCTCAGTGACGAAGAAAAGATCGATGGTAGCCTGATAAATATAATGACCGAAATCTACCATCTGGGTGAATACGATTGATTGGCTGATATACAGATACCATGCAAAAGCCATGACAAGGAATAACGCTACCGATGCCCCGGTAAGGCTAACCCGTTTCAGTCCCTTTGTAAAGAATAATAGAAGCCAAACTGCGCAAATCCAAAACAGCCACATATAAGCAACCCCGTGATGCGATAGTATCAGTGAACCGCCGAAAATTATCATCAAGGCCGCCCTTGATACCGGGCTCATCTTTTTATCCAATACCAACATTATTAACAAAATGACAAAGAACCCGCCCATGGCTTGTCTCATTAAGCAAGGAATGGACATAAAGAAAAAATGAAACGACATAAAAAAGAAAGCCGATAAAAAGGCGACTTTGGCACCAACCTGCCCCCGATAGGCATGATACAGCCCAAGGGGGACGAGTGAGTATATGAGGGGATAAATTACTTTGAATATCCATACCCCGTCTATGCTCAATAGGGAGGAATACACCGTAGGGAGTATGGCATCGCTCAGCACGGTATTATATGGGGTAGAAATTCTCATCCAATCCCAGTATGAATTCGTCTCCACTAATTTATAGACATAGTACTCAAGCATGATGTCATGTCCGATTAAGTAGGGCGTTATCAATGGCAATTGATAGATAAGGGCGATGGCAATGCTTAAAACGGCTAGAGGGTAATATTTTCTTGGGATAAATCTATCAAAAGCGATGAAGGCTACCGTAATTGCAATCATTGGGCTCAAAACAAGCAAAAGAATGTTACTATTATAAAAGTTAACCAACAAAGCCCCGAGTATGCCCAATAAGGGGAGTAAAAGCAAAAATAACACTGGAGGCGACAAAAACTCTTTTACGTCTATAGCAATAGGGCTGGAAAACCCCCTGTCTCGCTTATAGCTCAGAGCACACATTATCACCATAGCGATGCTTATAGTGGCTATCAGAGGCAAGGTTGAAAGCGGTTTTGAAATACCAATAAGAGGGTATAGCCAGTTGATGAATAACCCAATAAACATTAAGAAGGCGACGCTCAGCCCAACGGAGTATAATAAGGACTCTATAGTGCTTAGGTTATGGAGCCTGAGGATGCGGAGGATGAGCATTCCTGGAAGGAAGGTGAGGCAAATGAAGCCAATAGCCTGGGGCAGAAGAGGGACATGCACGCCAATAAATTCCAAACCCGTTATGCCAAGGAATGCCAGTAGAAGGGCACCAACAACCTTAAGGAAGCTGCCTATCTCCCAGTCATTCATCTTAAGCGGGTTAGAGGTTTGCATTTCCTATTTCCTACCTTGCTCAACTTTTGTCAGTAATCCTTTGCAAAGCTCGCTTAACTTCTCAACACGACTCTCCCAAGAAAAACCTTGCACCCCTGATAAGTTAAATTTTTGCTCTAATCTCTGTTCCCTATGAAGTATGTAGAGTCTTTTTATCTCGTGATATATTGTACTAGCATCATTATCAACCACGACACCCCTATTTAAGTATTTAATCAAGGCTATCGACTCATCTTTGTCGCTTTCCTTTAAGTAAAGGATTGGTCTGCGTGCCGCGATATAATGAAACAATTTCCCCCCGGGTACTTGAAGCCCACCCCTGTGCCCGAATAGAAGAAGCATGTCAGCCCCTGTAGTCAGTGATGGAAGTTTTTTAGGCGGAACGAATGGCCTAAAAGATACTAAATAATTTAGCCCGGCATTTTTAGCAGCCTCTTTATACTCATCCCTTATCCCACCAATAAAAATCACTTCAATATTTTCCCCAATATCGCTACTGTTCATACGTTTTAAAGCCTCTAAGAAAGGCGTAACATTATAAGTCTTAAGAATGGAGCCTGCATACACTATTCTAAATTTATTTGATTTTTCAACAGCAACATCCTTAAAATCGTCATAGTCAACGCCTATAGGTATTACATTCACTTTCTTAGCATCCAAAAAGGAGTAATTTTGCAAGTAGTTGCTTTTTGTCTCTTCGGTTGTTACTACAACACGGCTCGAAGAGATTAAAAGTCTCTGCTCTAACCACCGCTCGATCCAAAATCTGATATTACTATGTTTATATGAGGGCTCGTAGACCCACGGATCGCCATAATCAACAATCCATGGTAGTCTAGTAAATCTTTTTAGTGTATAGGCGATTAGATGAGATGTGAAAGGTGGGCCAGATGAAATCAAAATGTCATACTTATTTCTTCGTACAAGTTTAATCCCTTGTATTAACCCAAATGGATACCAAGATATCGAGGCATCGGGTATCAAAAGATGGGATAAATAAAGCCATGCATTTTCCTTAAAGAATCCTGAAGCTGAATGAAACGCGGTCTTTTTCCCCCTAGCCTCACGGTGGTTGCTCACGATACTTCCTATTCTGTCGTAGTAAATTCTGTGAAAACCGGCATAGGTTCTATATATTCGTGCCGATTTAGGTAGCTTTCTACACGACAATGTATCGTAGAAAGGAACGTTTTTAGAGGGTTGTACTGTCAGTACGTCTAGTTTCCAGCCAAACTTAGCGAGATATTTGATAAAATAGAGAACCCTCAAACCGTGCGCACTGCTAAGAGGTGGAACGGAAAAAGCTATGAGCAAAATCCTCCCCTTCAATTCGTTCTCTCCTTCCTTGGTCGCCTAGGTGCTACTTCTAGCGACAAGTAAAATCCCCCTCCCTTTTTTATTTGATTTTCTCGTTAAGACATCGATAAGTGACAACAATAGACATATTGGAATAAAACCTAAAATAAGGGGCAATGTAAAAGGTCGTCTATGCCATAGGATGGCATTAATTTCCCAGGCCAACCCTCCCCTCCACTTGGTGAAAGTGCTATGAGAGTCTGTCACTTCGAATCCCGCCTCTTCCACTCTTTCGTATATGACAGATGGATTATATCCATCACGAACATGGTGGGCTGTTTGCTGGATCATCTTGTCTATTTTATATGTTAGATGGAAAATATTATCCCGCTCTGCGGTGGGCACATGTAAAATAAGCCAGCCTTTAGGCTTTAAGCTATCATGTATATTTATGAGCGCCTGCACATCATCTTCTATGTGCTCCAGTACATCAACGCAGTAAATAATGTCGTAAAGCCTCTTTCCAAATGGCTGGATTAGGGAGCCCAGGATAAAATCAACATTATTGCGATGAAAATATTCCTTCTTGACTAGGCATAATTGATAGGCATCGGGGTCAATATCGAGCCCAACCACTTTTATCCTAGGGAGCTTTTTGGCAAGCGCCAATGCGTTAGTACCGGAGCCGCAGCCAGCATCTAAAATACGCTCAGCTTCTATTCTAATAGCAAGTTTTCTGACCAATGGCACCACATGCATCCGGCGAATTAACGCCCCCGCATCTGCATAACTTCCTGTCCTCCATCTTGATTTACGATAGAAGGTGGTTGTAGCTATACCTATCCAATTGAGCAGTTTGTTAATTCTCGTTAGTATATTTCCCTCCTTCGCCTGTCAATGAGCGAGGAGACTACTAACTTTAGGAGCTTTGGATTCAGCATATTTAGCATTTGTATCAGAACACTTTCACTAAATCTCTTCTCCTTTGTTTTCTCCAGAAGGGTTCTAGCTATTGTTGATATCTTGTATCTGTGTGGGCTATTGAAATCATTTTTCCTCACATTCTCCAACTCAGCCATGTCGAGTCCAAGTTTATTAGATATCATGTAGAGTTTCTCAGGTATTGTTCCATAGGCTGCTTGACTAAGTCCAACAGTAACAGCAATGAATGCTTTGGCAGCTACTGTAACTCTATTCTCCCTGAGTACATTAATAAGGCCATCAATTCCTCTTTCATCCATCTCCGATAATTGAAAAAGAAAGGTATAATACTCCCCAAGGAGATATAAATGCTCCATTACTGAGTGTATTATCACACAGGTAAGCTCAAGAGCCGGCGTCAGAGCATTGCTTTCCTTTCCATTGATCAGCTTTTCCCTAATTACGTGCCCTCTGAACCTGTTTTTGTCCAAGTAAACGGTATAACTCATTGCCAGCTCTTTTCGTAAATCAATAAGGATATTGTATTCAGGATCTACAAAATTCGTCGATGTAGGGCTTATATGTTCTCTTTCATATGTAGGCTTAGTTGCCAGTCTGGCTGCCTTTTCATACGCCTCATCATTGGTTAGAGCCTCTGTTTCAATAACTCCCGGTAATGCTAACTTGTAACTGGCTACTAACAGCACCTTGGCTGCTTTCCTGTGCATATCATCATTGCCCAGAGTCATTATGTCTATGTCAACCGGCACTGCAGGATAAGGCTTTATTGTCTTATAAATAACATATTCGATTCCCCCTGCATCGAGAATCTTAGATACATTGGTTACTCCTTCTATAAATCTTAGATACTTTGCTTTTTCTTCCTCGTATTTTGCCTCAAGTTCACTTAACTTTCTTTGTTGTTTAAGTGCTTCCAAGTAGAGTATTGGTATCTTATTTCTAACTGCAAGGTTGTAAAGTTTTAAAGATTCACAGCTGTCAATAGGTATTTCTTCCTTCGACGAAAAGGGGGAACCTATCGTCCTTAAGAGCTTTAAAGTTGGGCTTTGAGATGATAGGCTTGAATTCAAAACTCCTTCATCAGTTATCATCGCCTTTTAGCACCACCTTTCTGAGCACTTCATTTTGTATTACTTCTCCCAGCTCTTTTACCCCTTTGGAACCATCTAGGATGATCGCTTTATACTTCTCCCCAAGATGCAAATATAATTTTCTTCGCTGTTTCAGATAATCAATCGAAGGTATGTCATCTTTGCGTTGAAATGCTATTTCCTCTGGTGCATCTATGAGAAATAATAAATCCGGTTTTGGTAATATACGAAAAGTTCTCTCTATCAAATTTTCAGTTTTCTCATTTGAATAATTCATATCCGCCACAAGATCTGTGATTACAGTATCATAGATGTAGCGGTCGCAAACAATATTTTTGCCGAGTATCAAGGAGAGTTTGACGTTAAATAGCGCCTGTGCGCAATACTCAAGTAATAAGGCATATTGAAATGCTACAGCGACAAAGCGGTTCTTAAAGAGTCTTCTCTTTGACTCAGTATACTCTACATAGTTTCTAAACATATCGCTTTTATGAAAAAACAATGCTTTCCCAATCGCCATAAATGGCTTCAGGATAAAGGGTTTGAATCTGCTGTATATATACTTATTCTTCACACCATTTTCTTTCATCGCTTCAGACAAGGCTTTAGCCTGCGTTGTCTTTCCTGCCCCATCAATCCCGGTGAAGCATATGAAAAAGGGTCCCTTTTTACCAATCATTCTTTTATAACCTGGTCATAAATTTGCTCTAACTTTTTGATGATTTCCTTCCAAGAATAGGGTAAGACCTTCTCTCTGGTTTCAACCTCTACATTACTACTTTTAACCTCGCCTAATAGGCGAACAAAATCCTCATCTTTTTCCGCAAAATATAGCCCCTCGCCATCCTCGAAGACTCTCGTTAGTGCCCCAAATCTTGTTGTAATTACTGGAAGGTTACATGACATCGCTTCCATAATAGAGAGAGGTAACTCTATGCTACCAAGTTCATAGGTCACTGGAAAGACATAGCAATCTGCAAGGGCGTAGAGTTGTTGTATCTTTTCAAAATAAGTCCTCCAAACCAGACATCCGCTATTTATCAGATATCGATATACACGTCCTTCCATCAATCCTGTCGTGCTCCCAACAACTATTGTCTGGACGTCCTCCTGAGCCTGAAGTTCGGCGAAAATGTGAACATTCCGCCGTTTCCTCACTGAGCCAACATGTAAGATGACAAACTTATCCTTGTCCACTTTGTATATCGCTCTCAACGTTTCTTTGTCCTTTTTAGGTACCGGTACGAATCTATTGATATCGACGCCGTTAGGTAGAAACTCAGTTTTCAGACCTATGTCTTGGAACATCCGCTCGGTTTTCCATGATTGAGAGAGTATCAGGTCCGGGCCGAGTAGTCGAACTAGCTTCTTCGAAAATGAGGGAAGAGCGGGCTGGGTGGCGGATATAATGCTTCTGACATCACCGCAGTAGAGTTTAAGAGCCTTGACTATCGTGAGACTCTTGAGTGTGGGACCGGAAACATAATGAATAATGTGCGGATTGAACTCCTTGATTCTCCACCAGAAGGCTGGTAGAAATATGCTGCCGGCATTCAATGTTAAAACATCATGGAACCTGCGTAGCCCCTGTGCGAGATGAAAGGCTACGTTCTTCATACCTTCGTCAAGGTTAGTTGAATAATCACCTATCAAGCAAATTTTCATGTCAAAACCTGCTCAGATTTAAATTTTAACCAGTTAGCATTCACGGTACAAAGCTTCATATTGGGGGAATATGTCACGCCAGTCATATCTCTCACAAACAAACTTTCGACAACTCTGCGGCGATGGCAAGCCATTGCTAATGGCATACTCTATGGAGTTGGCAATCGATTTTGGTGTTATTTCAGGTATAAAATAGCCTACACTTGGCTCTATAGTCTCTCTCATAGCAGTATTGCTGGACACGATGACTGGGGTTCCACAAGCAAGTGATTCCAATGGCACCAAACCAAAAGGTTCATATATTGATGGAACAATGGTTAGGTCAGCACTACTGTATAGGTATGGGAGCACGCCCCGTTTTGCCGGTCCATACAAATAAGCATATTTATCAAGTTTCAAATTGAAGATAAGGTTTTCAACTTCTTTTTGAAGCTTGCCATCCCCGACAACTAGAAGCCTGACATTAAGGCCACTCTCTCTTAGATATTTGATAGATTCTACTAGTTGTAACACCCCTTTTCTAAAATCCATGCGTCCGACGTATAAAAGCTTATACTCGGCACCTCCCCAGTGTTTTTCAACTTCCGGAGTTAATGTAACCGGCCTAAAAAGGTTTGTGTCTACCCCGTTCTGAATCACTACGCAAGTATTGATCCCCCACTCTTCTGATACCAACTCTTTCATATAATGACTATTTACGACCACGGCATTGGCACTTTTGCTGGCAATTTTCGCTAGTAAATTCTCTCCATGTATATATAATTTTGCTTTAGGAGCTGGTTCATATTTTGGCTGACCTACTTCGTGAACTGTCACGACAAGTTTTACTTTTCTGTTCCCTTTTTTGAGGCGACTTGCCGCAAAGGCAAAACTGCCTATATGAGCATGCACCACATCAAATTCCCGGAACTTATCTTTTAACAACCAAAATGCTCGTATTGGCATCAAGGGATAATTCAAAAAATCGGGAAGCTCTTTTAAATAATCAATATCATAATTTCCAAGAAAGTTCTGCTCCATAGCAGAGGGTGTATTGCGTCCGAAAAGGGAAACTTTGTGACCTCGGTGCGCCATAAATTCTGCTAAGGATAGCGCGACAATGGATCCTCCACCGGGATGTGTCGATTTGCCGTGAAGCCTTGCACAAATTGCTATCTTCATGGATTCATCATTCCCTATTTGTGGTCGGCTACGTCCCATAACTGATGGAAATTCCTCCGCTCATATCCTACCCTGCTATCGGTATATAGCCAATCCTTTCAGACGACCAACGCTTCTTCAAGGAACTCCAGTCCGATTGGCTCCTACTCCGGGGTGTCAAACACCATAATCAAAGCTGAGGTTTCGGCTGGGAAGCCCCAACCACTCACCTCTCCGTGATTTCATTCGCGCGCTCTCTCAAAAAGAGCTTCTTCTACCAAATAACATATAATATGTCCGGCAGTAATATGCGCCTCTTGAATACGGGGAGTATCTTTCGAAGGGATGGAAAGCACATAATCAGCCAGGTCTTTAAGCTTGCCCCCTTGCCCCATCAACGCCACTGTAATTGCTCCACGGCGTTTCGCCTCCTCTATTCCTAAAATTACATTGGGAGATTCGCCGCTAGTGCTGAGCCCAATAACTACATCTCCTTCCTTCGCTAAAGCTTTAACACGCCTAGCAAAGACCATTTCATAACCATAATCATTGGCAATAGCAGTAAGTG
>SDBT01021494.1_pt1 | contig 10085 bp, 12 predicted proteins | sample 2277101 | NCBI WGS metagenome assembly SDBT01 (sample SAMN10404973, study PRJNA504765) | marine sediment metagenome | isolation source: marine sediment core GS10_PC15, 103 cmbsf | place: Arctic Ocean: Southern Knipovich Ridge | collected 2010
GTAAGAATCGTAATATTAACTTATTGTTATAATTTTTTTAAAAAAAACGAAATAATTTTGAGGGCCCATTTTACGGATACAAAATGGGTCGCTTCATTATGTAACACTGAAATTTTAGTTGAATCACTCGCTGTGCCAGAATTGCCACGATCAGGAAAACCGGATGAATTATTAGCGCTGGCTAAAATTAATGCGCAGGCAATTATTGATAAAATATATGAGCGAGTATAAAAAATAAACTTGTCATTCTTCCATTTTTGTATAAAATGTACTTTTTATAACGTGTTTAACTTTAACAAAGAGGAACGCTGTGAATTTAAAAAGATATTTTTTTACATTTGGATTGATGTGTGTGTTTGGCGCACATTTTTGTTATTGAATGGCAAATAACCACAACAAAAATGAACGAGAAAAAAATAAAATAATCATCAAAAAAATAAAAAGTAAAAAATCTGTCGATAATAATAAAACTAAAAAAACATGTCTAAAATTGACTCAAGAAGAAATGGATAATTTATGGGTTGGGGTAGGTTATGATGGTGAGCTAGATATCGGTAACTAACTGGTAAATTATTTTACTGAGAAAAAAATGAATAAAAAACAATATATGTTGGCATTGGGATTGGTTTGCATTTTCGTGGTACACACTGGCCATGGTATGAAAAATAACCAAAAAGAAAAAAAAGTAAAGATCATTAAACAAAAAAACAACAAGAAGATCGGTAATTTTTGGGAACAATTAGGAAAAAAATTGGGCCGTTATGGATTTAATACTGCTTTATTCGGTCCAGAAGGTGGAATTTATTATGATGTTCCTATGAACAACGGATATTTTCGGTAATAGGTAAAATTATATTTTGGGGGTTATAACTGTATCGTTATTTCTTTGGTATTATTGTTTTGTTTTATGTTATCTAAGTCTGACAAAATGTCTGGCAGCTTTTTAATAAACGATGGCAGTACAAATTCAAGATGTAAAAGACCACGTCTTTTTTTATCAAAAAGATTGGCTACTTTTTTAATTGTGTGTGCTTGATTACCAAAAATATGTAAATCTTCATGAGCCCATGGTGCTTTTGTTTTCCACTCTATGGCGGCCTGTTTTAATGTTGCATGCGGGTTAAAATGGCGTTCAGAAAAAAGTTTGTTGTTATTTTCATTGCGAAAAAGATTGTGCACCGCGTTAAAAAATGATGTTTGTCGCACTTTTTCAAATGCTTTTTTTGCGAGATGCAAGCCTTGTGGATCAAGCACCTGAACTGCATCACGATGTGAATGCAAAGAATAAACGCGGGTAAAAAGTGGCGATGTAATTAAATGTGCCGTTTCTTTTTGTACTGGACAGGCAAGTAATACCAGATTATCAATGGTTATATTATTTTCTGGTATAGTGGCCAGATTGAGCGCAACATTACCACCGTGACTGTGTGTAATCATCATTATTGGTGGGCACACTTTATACATGTTTTCATACTCAGACTGCAATGATTTAAGCGCGGTATATAAGGCGAGTGCTGCTTTTTCACGTTCAATTGAACGTAATTTTCCTGACCAGCCAAATAAATAGGTATGATGAGTATCAAAATGTTCTGGATCTGCGGTGTGTAATGTTTCAGCCATTTTGCGTAAATGCAAGGTTTTATCAACATTATCGACGGCATGTAAACCTGGTGGAGAATATGATAATTTACCAAAAAGCTTATTTTTAGCACTTTTTGGCGCTATGTGTTCTTGCATGCGAGTACCGTGTACCCAAATAACAACTTGTTTTGGCGGTTGTGGTGGTGGTGATAAAAACATAGTGAACCTCTTTATGTACTTTAATGGTCAAAATTATATACACAAGCAGAAATAATAGAGAGTGAAATAGTGCGATGGGAGCATGATTAAGCTTTACACTATATCATTTTACTGCTATTCTAATAATTAAACAACCGGCCATAAAAATAAAAATATTTATTATCAAATTGAAATGTATTGAAATGTGTAACCAGTTTTATTTTTGGCTCATACTTGCTCTTTTATGCCTGCTTTTTGAAATGGGGTCACCTGGTTTGTTGTTGTTTCTTTCTTTTTCTGTTGGCGCTTTAATTGGTGCTTTTTCGACATTTTGGTTTTTCACCTTTATGCAGCAATGTATTCTTTTTCTACTCGGTACCATAATTACGTTATTTATTGCACATTCTTGGCTAAAACGTGCTGCATATAAAAATCACAGTCATAAAAAAACAAATGTGTATGCATTACAGGGCAAGCAAGCGCAAGTTATAAAAAAAATTACGCCGCAAGAAATTGGCGCGGTGAAAATTGGTGGCGAAATATGGGCAGCGCAAAGTGTGCATGACGAAATAATTGACGTTGGGCAACGAGTAAAAATCGTACAGATTCGCGGTGTGCGTGCGATTGTCGAAATGAGTAAATAAAATTTTTTAAATGAAAGGAATAAGCATGATATTTTTATTCACATCCTTACCAATTGGTTTTGGTATATTTTTTATTTTAGTCGTCTTTTTTTTAATTTTACTTCTTTTAAAATCGGTTTATTTGGTGCGACAAGCAGAATCAATAATTATTGAACGATTGGGAAAATATGATCGTATATTAACGCCTGGTTTAAATATTGTTGTGCCATTTATTGAACGTCCACGCCATGCTATATGGACTTTTGTTAAAGATGTTGATGGGCGACGACATTATCGATATACAAAAGTAGTCAAAAGAATTGATTTGCGCGAATCGGTCTATGATTTTCCAAAACAAAATGTAATTACCAAAGATAATGTTACGATGGAAATAAACGCACTTTTATATTATCAAATAACTGATCCAAAATCGGCAATATATGAAGTTTCGAATTTGCCAGAAGCGATTGAAAAATTAACACAAACAACACTGCGAAATGTTATTGGTTCAATGGAGCTTGATGAAACATTAGTTTCTCGTGATAATATTAACGAAAAATTACGCATTATTTTAGATGAAGCAACTGATAAATGGGGCGTAAAAGTTAATCGTGTTGAATTGCAAGAAGTACAACCACCGGCAGATATTCGGCAGGCGATGGAAAAGCAAATGCGCGCAGAACGTGACAGACGTGCAATTATTTTGGAATCAGAAGGAAAAAAACGTGCAGCAATTTTGCAAGCAGAAGGCGAGCAAGAATCGCAAGTATTAAGAGCAAAAGGTGAAGCGGAATCAAAAGTAATAAAAGCAGAAGCTGAAGCTAATGCACGGTTGCAAGTAACGCAAGCAGAAGCAAAAGCGATTATCATGATTCAAGAAGCAGTGCCAAATCGTGATCCACTTGGGTATTTAATTGCAATGAAATATATTAAAGTATTGCCAGAATTAACCAAAGGTAAAAATGATAAAATGATTATTTTGCCGTATGAAGCGAGCTCATTAATCGGTTCACTGGCATCAATGAAAAAGATATTTGAGCACGTTAAATAAGCATTAATTTTTATATTTTTTGCAAAAATAAAAAAAGGTATGAGTAGTTATGGAAAAAATAGCATGTATTTTTTGTCATAAAATGAGTGTCGTTGTTGCCATTCAAGAGGATAATTATCAGGGTAAAAAATGCCAACAATGTGCACTTATTTATATTTCGCCACGTCCAACACGCAATCAAGTTGTCAATTTATATGGGCATGATGAGGCAAAAATATCTGCACAATCGCATATGACCGGTGGTTTTTTAAAACGTCTTTATGCACGTCACACATTAAACAAAATAAAAAAATATTGCACATCCGGCAGCTTATTAGAAATTGGTTCAGGTGCCGGGTATTTTTTGGATGAAGCGCGTAAAAAAGGTTTTGATCCATATGCACTAGAACTAAATCCTGTACAAGCAGATTTTATTACCCATCACTTTGGTATTCCCGCTGAAAAAAAAGCATTGTCTGAAACATCATTTGGTAAAAAACAATTTGATGTAATCTATCATTGTGATGTGGTCAGTCATTTTCATAATCCGATTTCTGCATTTAATATAATGCAGAAAAAGTTACGCGATAAGGGGTTACTTGTTTTTGAAACCGGTAATATTGCAGAAACAAATAACAAGTATTTCCCGGCTTTTACCAGCTTTCAATATCCCGATCATTTATTTTTTTTTAGTGAACAATCAATTAAACAATTGCTTGACCGTACCGGTTTTCAATTAATTGCACTCCATCGCTATAACATTTTGCCGCAGCTACGATTATTAAAATGGCTACAAAGCAAAAAACAGAATGTTAATAATAAACAGCAGTGTGGTGCACAAAAAAAGATACCGAAACAAAAACGTGTTTTATTAGGTGCAAAAAACATGTTCAAAAAACTGTATTATCTGAGCATGTTTTTTTTGCGTTATTATCTCGGTGCTTTACTGCCAAAAAAAGGCCGACCACAAACAATGATTATTATTGCGCGAAAGAAGTAATTTTCAGCAAAAAATTTATGGGTTATACATGCAACGCAACTCCTTTTTTACGACAAGCTACTGCCAGGTTGATAGTAATACTGTCTGGTGTACATATTAATATATGTATATTTGTGCTTTCTACTAATTTTTCTATGTCGGTATTTTCTATTTTATTAAAACTGATATTAAGGAAGCTTAGATATGATATTTTTGATAAATATTTGATGTCGCTAACTTTATTTCTTGCTAACTCCAAAAAGATTAAATTAGTTAGGTGCTTAAGAAATTCAATAGTTTTTATATTATTTCTTCCTAAATATAGATTAGTCAATTGAGAAAGGTCCTTCATTGCATTAGGATGGATTGTTTTGATTTGATTATCATTTAAATAAAGCACTTTTAAGTGAATCAGATCGCGAAAAAATAAGTTATCAATTTCTTCAATGCTATTATTCATCAAGCTTAATGTAGTTAAATTAGTAAAGAGGTTACCGAGAGATGGTTGTTTTTCATAAGTAATATTTTTACAGCATGGTGTATAATTGGAAGCTAAGTTTATATAATAGATTTTTTTTCGAATATTTTCATTCGTTTTTTGCTCTATACCGTGTAAACTGGTTATCTTTTTTTCTCCCCAATCAAGAGTGGTTTCATTGTCAGCAAGATATAATTTTTCACAATCATTAATATTTTTTAATGGCACACAATATTTATCATTTATTAATATTCTGTTCAATGCTTGGGTATATTTCCAAGATAATTTTCCTCCTTTTAGTTCATTAATAAATTCTATGTTATCATCTTTATTGTAATTGTAGGCTACCATAAGTCTTCTCACGGTAGATTCCATTTCTTCTGAAGGTTGCTCAAAACCTAAAAAATCAAGGACATGTAAAATATCAGAACATTGTTTTTTTTTGTTGGTGAAATCGGGATGATTTTTAATGGTTTTAGATTCGAAATTATCCTGTGAAACGGTAACTGCTAAATTAATAGTGCTTTGATAATGAGGTAATTTAACTTCGTTATTGGAATCTTTCACATCAGAAAGTATGTTTTTGATTGTTTTAAATTTTTTCAAAGCGCTTTGGTTTATTATTGCTCTATTTTTAGTGCCGACTAAAGTAAAATTATTATTTTTATTTTCCATCCCACGCACAAAGAGAGGTAATAATGCCAAAAATAAAAAAAGTTTTTTCATGTTTATTTCCTTAAAAAATACATTAAATTATTGTTCAGTAAAAAATAGGTTATAATTTATCACATATAAAAATGTTTTTTTTACGTTATTATCTTGGTGCTTGGATTTAAAAATCAATTCCTTTTTGATAGCATATTGTTATTGCTTTTAAGTAGTAATTATTAATGTTTAACCTTTCTAAGGTAGGAATTGTATTAATTAAGTTAATTATTGTATCTTCTGATAAATCTTTAGCCGCAAGATAATTTAATGGTATTTTTTCAAAAGCGTTTGGTTCAAGTTGAATACTGTGGCAAGTTTTACTAATATCAAGACTGGTTAAATTAGTTAATCTATTAAATTCTTTCGGAATAGATAGAATATTATTGTTGTTGAGTCGTAATTCTTGTAATGATGTTGGCAAATTATGTGGAATTTTTTTGATATTATTAAACGATATATTAAGTTTTATCAATTTGGTTAAATGTTTTAAAAAGTTTAAATTGCTTATGTTGTTCAATGCTAAGTCGAGTTCGGTTAAATGTGGTGCGTTTATTGCTTTTGGATAGATTTTTTTTATTCCGGCCATATGAAGATCTAATATTTTTAAATTTGTTAGATTTCCTAAAAACTTACTGTCAATAATGCTTATGTTGTTATCCTTCAAGGAAAGTTTGGTTAATTGCGGAAAACAACTTCCAATTGAAGGTTGTTTTTCGTATGCATCATCACCACTAACAAGAAAATGGTGAGATAAATCTAATTCAAGAATTTGATGAGTATCCAATTTTTTTGCTAATTCATCCAGGCCGTTTAGGCTGGACAGTATTTTTTCGTCTTTAAATTGTGACCATTCTTCTTTACGGAAAGAAAGCTGGCCATTATATTTTTTATAATTGCCTTTTTTCAGAGCTTGATTAATATTACACGGCTTGGCATTGCGCCTTTCGCACATCAAGCGCATTGCCTCATAGTTAAATTTTCTTACTATACGAGTAGAATATTCATTTTTATTAATTAAATTTCTTAATTTGATGGCGGGATTCGCATATATATAGAAGTTAAGACATTTTGGTATTGCTTCTATGAGATTGTTAGTAAATTTTTCGTCGACGTTTAAGAAGTCAAAAATTGATACCATCTCTAATAATGATTGGGCTATTATATTGTCGTACGTATGGATAATAACATTTTGGCGTACTTCTTTTTTTTTGTCTGAAATTTTATCAAGTTTGATTAAAAGATTTGTTGCAAAATTAATACTCTCTTGATTGAATGGCAATGCAACGGTGTTATCATTGTCTTGGGGAAAGTCATCGGTGAATTCTTTTATCGTTTTAGAATGTTTTTTTGCAATTGATAAAGGGATTTTTGCGGGCGTTCTTTTTGCACCTGATAACGTGATCATTTCTTTATTTTCTTTTTCCATACCACGTGCAAATAGGGGCAGAAACGTTAAAAACAAAAGCAATTTTTTCATCTTTATTTCCTTGGAGCAATAAATTAAAATTTAATTAAAAACAAGTTATATTTTACCAAATAAAATGGTGTTTTTTAAGGAAAATGTAAAGTTTTTTTTTAATTTATCCATGCCACGAAAAAAAAGGACGACCACAAACAATGATTATTATTGCATGCAAGAAGTAATCGTTACTTTACTAGTAAATTTCTTCCTGGGCGTACAAATTTTTTCATATTAATTAATTATTTGAGAAAATAATCACTTGAATTTTGGCATACTTAAAATTTTACCAAAAACATTTTGGCTAACAATGTCTTGATTAATATTAGGAAGATCGGGTATTTCTAAAGTTTTTTTAATTAAATTAATTCGTTTTTTCTGGTATCTGTGCTTTGCGCTCTGAGAAGTTTGGAGTTAATAAACGAAGGTGTTATTGTTTTAGGGGAATTATATTCTTTTATTATGGATATAAAGTGCTGATTAAATTCTTTTACTATTTCAGAAACATAATTATTATTATTATTATTTTCGATGATTATATTCTTGAATTCTGGCGCTTTTAAGATTTCATCAAAAATATCTTGATTAATATTAGAAGGAGCGAGTGTTTCTAAAGTTTTTTCAATTAAATCAATTCGTTTTTTTCTGGTATCTGTACTTTGTATTTTGGGATGTTTGAAGGCAACAAGCCGAGGTGTTATTGCTTCAGATTTTCTTTTTGTACCTGATGAGGTGATTTTTTCTTTTTCCATACCGCGCGCAAATAGAGGTAGTAACGTTAAAAATAAAAAAAGTTTTTTCATGTTTATTTCCGTAAAAAATAGATTAAATAAATGTTTAATGAAAACAAGTTATATTTTACCAAATAAAAGGGTTTTTTTTAAGTAAAATATATTTTAAGGAAACTTTTTGTTGCATTAAAAAAGGTTACTTTTTTCAACCGTAGAAAAGGTGCGCAACCCGCCTTGTTCTTCCTGAATATGTGTATATCCGCCAGGTGCATAGATATCGACCAATTCTTTATCATGCGTAATAATTAAAATAGTAAGATTTTGAGAGTGAGCAAGTTCTTGTAAAAATGCCATAACCATATGTGCATTTTTTTCATCTAAAGCAGCGGTTGGTTCATCGAGTAATAATATATTGGTGGGTTTTTGCAGCGCCATTATTATAGCGAGTATTTGTTGCTGTCCACCAGAAAGTAAATAGGCTGGTTTTTGCAAATCAATATTAAATTGTTCCAAAAGTGGTGATAATTTTTTATTTATTGGTGGCAACAACCTTAAATTTGGATGCATAGTTAAGTTAGCTAACTGCATGTTTTTTTCAACGCTAAATTGATGTGCAATCATAACATGTATATCTTGTTGCACTGTTTTTATTTGTTTGGTAAAAGCATACGGAATGTTATTATTTTTTGCCGTATAATTATGACTGTTTATACTAAAGGTGCCAGTTACTTGTTCGTTATCGTGAATTGATCCTTGCAATATGCGAAAAAAAGTTGATTTGCCAGAACCGTTTTTACCTTGCACAAAATGGAGCATGTTTCGTTGAAAACTAAGTGATGCATCTTTAAAAAAATACGGTGCCTTTTTTTCGAACTTAAAAGACATATTTTTTATGGTTAACAAAGTATTATTCATAATTAAACCCCCAGATGATCGATGCCACGTTTTAGCCGTTGTTTTTTATGGGCGGTAATAAGTATTACCAGCACTAATAATGAGTGAATCATGGTAAAATATTTTAAATTAAAACCAACTTTGAGCAGTGTATATTGTATAATAAAATAACTGATGCCGCCTAAAATCGATATATATATCATGGTTGGACGATATATATTGGTTTTATTGTAATACAATGCTTTTCCCAAAATTAACATAGTTATACATAATAATGCTTTTCCTAAACCCATATTAATTTCTGCAAAACCATTTGATTGTGCAAATAAAAAACCACCCAAGCCAGCAAGTGCATTACTAATAACAATGCCTACAATAAATACATACACGGTTGAAATATTGTAGTGGCTAAAAAAATGAGGATTAACGCCATATAATGCAAATGAATAGCCAAGTTGTGTATTTAAAAAAGCGTACATAATAATAAAAAGTATTGTGCATATTAAAAACAACATAATTAATTCTGGATGTCGCGGTATAATATTAATTATTGCCAATTGATTTATGTACGGACTGAGCGAAATATAACTTGCGGCAACTAATTGATTTACCCCATGAAAAATACCGAATGTGATAATGCTAGAAAGTAAATGTGGCAATTGTGCTTTTTGTGTTAATAAACTTGAAGTTAATCCAACAAATGCACCGCCCAATAAACTGGCAAATAATGTGCACGGTACGGTAATTATTAACGGCATACCGTGCAAAAAAACCACTGTTTTTGCTGCTAAAAGTGCGCCAAAAACATACGCACTTTCCAAACTTAAATCCGGTACTTTCATTAATGCAATACTAATATATGCACCAATAATAAGTGGCAGGTGAATTAATGTTTGTTGCATAATAATGATGAATGATTCAAGAAGCATCATATAATTATTCCCCCTTCATTTTTAATACGAGCAAGATCATCATCTGAAAGATTAAGATTTTGTGCTTTCATTGTTTTGGTATTAATTTTTATTTTTTGATTTTCAACGGGTGAAATTGGTACTTCAGATGGTTTTTTATTATGGTGCAAAATTTCGAGCGCTTTTTGTGCAGCATTTTTTCCATGTTCATATTCGGTAACACCAAAAGCAACCGCTGCTCCTTTGTCGGAAGAACTTAAATCAGAAGCATAAAGCGTAATATTATAGCGATTACATAACGTAATTAAACTATCAACGCCAGAAACGGTAGTGTGATCAGTATAGATAAATATCACGTCAAAATCTTCATCAAGTAATGGCTCGACTTTTTGTTGTATTTCATTTGCTTGATATATGTGTACACTTTTGAGCGAAATGCCACGTTTTTTCAGCACGTGCTCAATAGTTTGCTCTCTTTTTTCATGGCCGCTAC
>SDBT01021495.1_pt1 | contig 10085 bp, 15 predicted proteins | sample 2277101 | NCBI WGS metagenome assembly SDBT01 (sample SAMN10404973, study PRJNA504765) | marine sediment metagenome | isolation source: marine sediment core GS10_PC15, 103 cmbsf | place: Arctic Ocean: Southern Knipovich Ridge | collected 2010
TTTCTTAAGAGGAGAATTCATAGCAACAGATGAAGAAGGTAACGAGTTCTGGTCTAGACCAACAAAGCCAGTACTTGATAAAAACGGAAAACCAAAAGAAGATAAGGAAGGCAACCCCATTACTGAAATAAATCACGATCTTATTTTATTAAATGATTATGGTGTCAATATGATCCTTTCTATTCTTGGAAATTACTTAGACAAAAATACTTTACTTTCTTATTATGAGGAAGAAAGAATAAACGAGATACTAGCAGATCTCGGAGATAAACTTGCAGAAGAATTATTTAACACTTATGAAAGAGTAGGCCTCGACACGGAATATAAAAAAACAAGGTATCCTTTAATCGTTCTAACTATTTTACATACTGTAGAATCCGCTTACCGGAGATCATTACATGGTAAGACTATGGAACAGTTAAATACTTCTAATATTGTTACTCAAACAGATAACATGAACTTGAACCCTCAAAGGAATATTAATCCCAATACACAGAAGAAATCCTTTAGTCCGTTCAGGCCTTCTACGTGGTAGGAATTCTATAATCGAAAGGTTTATATATAAGTTATACTTACATAATGTATACACTTGTATACAAACGTATACATGGAGGAGAAAAATGGATAAAACAAAAATAATGAAGAAACCAAAGAAGTTAAAAGAGAGAGTAGTATCATTCAGGATCTTAGGAAGTGTGTCTAAATGGTTGACAAAGAACAAATATTCACCGAAGGCTATCTTCATGGAAGCCGTAAAGGATCTAGGCTACAAAGAATGAAAGTTGACCTAACAAGAAGTGAAGTAAATTTAATAACACACATGACTGAATTATATAAGGACGAAGCGGTCCCTCATATTAAGAAAGATTGTGAGCTAATTATTGGTAAAATGATGGCTTTAATGCAGGAATTTGATTCACAAAGTTTATAAAAAGAAAAACCCTAATCAGGGTTTATAACAAAAGTTTATAACCGATAAACTCTTGGGGACGGTAAGATAACCATAACTCAACAATGTGGTTATTCTTTCTGTTCTTTAAATATGTATCGGTTTTAACGTATTAGAAGGCCTATTAAAATTGCGTAAAGCTCGAATTAATAAGCCAGAAGGTCTAAGACGTCATAATCGAAATAAGGTTATAAACATTTGTTATAAACTTTTTATTTATAAAGGGTATTTATAAAGAGTGATAGACGAATGGGAATAAAAAAGAAAAACGTATTTGGAGTTAATTTTAGCGAGAGATCCTTACAGATCCTTCAAACTTTAAATTATGTCCGAGCAGATAAGAAGGTATCAAAGCAAAAGAACTTAAGTAATTTCATTTCACAATTAGTTGAGGATTATGTCACGATCCACCCAGGGATCAACGAAGCAGAAATTAACATCCAAATTTTAAAACGAGATATGCTTAGACTGAACAGACAGCAAAGGGAAATCGAAAATTCATTAATAGACACGAATGAAAAAATTTGTAGAGAAAAACAATCTATCGAATTTAAAAAAAATCGTGCCGCAGAAAAAGCAGAAGAGGTACATAATGAAAAAGAAAAAGAAAAAACAATATTCACAAGTTGATAGGCAGCTAACACTTAATCCTATTAATTACATTGGAAGTGAGAAGAAATGAAATATATAATAAAACAAAGAGATCTCGAGCTACTTAAAGAATATGCTATTAAAAATAAAAATGGATTGAGTAATTTTACCCTTGTTCAAAATATAGATAAAAACGGAAGAGAGTTTAGGTTTCGGGTTGTATGCGAACAAGTTAATAAAGTTGAAGAAATACTTAACAAACTAAAAACAAATCCACAAAAACTAAGAGATGTTTATCTAAAAGAATGAAAGTTAGCATACCATGTAAGGACGGAGCTCACGGAACTTTTTTAATTAACTCTATTGACTTCCCAAAATTTCAAAAAAAATACAACGGAAAAATTAAGATCTTAAACAAGTTATCAATGAAGAAATATATTAAACTAGGAGGTGTGTCTATATGATCGGATGGCTATTAAATAAAATCAATCAATGGTTCGAGGCATTGTTCGAGTAAGATGAACCGCAATAGAAAAGCAAAGAGAAAAGTAAAAAGACACAAGCTAACAATTAAAGTAAAAGAAACAAGAGTCAAGGGGGCTAAAAAACAAAATGGGAAAAAATAAAAAAACTGAATTTAAGTGGGAGAAATTAACAGATACAACATACAAAGCAAAGGTCGAAGGTGGCTATCTTTATTTGGCTGCAACAAAGAAAGGAGAACATCTAGCTATGACTTTTGTACCAGACGTGATTAAATCATAGTCTATGCTATTAGGCCTCTCTAAGGAGAGTGGGCGCCTCTTGTAAGGTTGGGGCGCCCCTATACTCGTAATAACCCTTTTCTGGCCTTGTAAACATAAGATAGCTATTTGTCCTCGTATGTAAACAAATAGTAAAAACTTTAAACTCGAGGTTGCCTAGTAGCCCTATGAAGAGAGGATCGACATATTTACTTATTTTTTTACTATTGATAGTTTCTACAGTTGCGCAACCCTTCGTTCAAGAGTCCCGAGGATTAGAGGGAATTGAAATTATTTATCCAAAGCTAGACTCTGTAAGATTAAATCATCACTTTGACTTACACATACAAGTATTTAATGTTTCTAATGGAATACCTCTTGGGGTTCAACCTTCTTGTTATGTCCGTCTTTTTAATGCAAGTGGTCATTCTTTAGTAAATACAGTTATGTTTAAAAATACTACACATGAAGATTACGATTTAGAATTTGGCCCTGGGAACTTTTCCCATAAAGGAATATACGATTTAAGGATTTGGTGTAACATGACTGCTCAGAATATTGGTGGGTTTACAGATGAAGTATTTGAAGCTACTATCACAGGAAATATATTAAGTGACGCAGAGGCTCGGATATATCCTATTCTTTTCTTTGGAGTGTTTCTGTTATTCGCTTTGAGTTTCTATTTCATGTTGACTACTCCTTACAAAAATAGATCAGACGAACAAGGAGCCATAGTAAAAGTAACTAGATCTAAATATGTTAAATTAGGTTTCATCTTATTATCATGGGTTCTCTTAACATGGCTTCTAAATCTGTTAATTGGTTTGTCTCTTAATTTCATACACTTACCAATGTATTTAGGATTCTTCGGTTTCATATTCCAAGTAATGAATGATTTAGCCTTCCCTCTTGGAGTTGTTATCCTGGTTATTTCCGGCTATGAAATAATAAGGGACGCAAACATTCAAAAAGAAATAGCAAAGTTTGGATCGGCCAAAAGATGAAGAATGAAAAAAATATTACTGCTAGGATAGGAGAGTTGTTCAACGAAGAACTAGAAAGCATTAAGAATGAGAGACTCCGTAATGGAATGGATAAGAAAAAGAAATCAACTAAGAAATTAACTAACTTAATCATTCGACATGATAGTTGGGCACAGCTTAAAGAAGATATGATCAATTTGAGTACAGAGGAAGATAATGACTAATGAGGAAGTTCCACCTATCGTATGGGGATTTGTAATAATCATGGCTTCTTTATTGGTAGCCCTATTCTTAGGGATAGCTGTTTATACATTTGCTTTAGTTGATGAAACTCTCAGCCAGGATGTTAATATTGGTCAAGTCAATCTCAAAACAATTACTAATCAAACCTTCGGGCAAATTACAGACGGGATGTTGGCTAACGCAGATACAATAGGAATAATTTTATTATTCAGTATGCTTCTACTTATGATCCTGAACGGTTATTTTATGGGTGAACGTTATCCTACGCTGTTCTTCGTAGTAGATATTTTCTTATTGGCGTTGTTCTTTATCCCTTCTATTTATGTTTCACAAATCTACAATATATTTATCACCAGTTCAACAGTGTTCACGGATACGTTTATCAATACCATACCAAAAGTATCTAAATTTATGTTGAACCTCCCTGCTATAATCGCAACCGCAGGAGTTTTAACAATGATTATGACTTACGCATTTAGAAGAAAAGGTGGTAACTTTGGAGGTGACGGTTCAAACGTCCTAGGGTTTTAATGAATTATAAAATAATAACATGGATCTTTGCATTTGTTCTCTTAATTACAAGTACTTTTGCTGCGGTTTGTTACCCTCAAGATTGTATAGATTCCGGTAGGTGTATTTTTTGGGATAAACTAGATAACACCTCAAAAGTATCTACGTTTGGTACGAGTCCTACATGGTCTGTAAGTAACAATGTTCTTCTACATGAAGGAACGGGTAATAGTAGAGTTGGTTGGAATATTTCAACCCCACATACAGGAGATATAAACGGAAATTTGACTATCGAATTTGATTATCAACGTTCTATTACTGGTTTCTCTCATAATATGGTTTTCGGACAGCCGGGAACGGATTGGTCAGCAAATTCCGTTATTTTTGGTAGGGGTGGTCAAGTTATTAATGAGCTTAACTATTTTAATAAAACAGCCGGGCCACACGCTATATTTACTGGAGTAGAGATTAATACTTGGCTCCATGCAAAAATAACAATGAATTTCCCGAGTGAAACATTTAACTCTTTAAGAAATGATACTGAGCAGAATAATGGTTTACAGTTTAGATCTTCCCAAACAAGTTTCGTAATATTTGGTAACCAATTTGAAGCAGGAAGTTATAGAATTGCTAACATTTCTATTATTAATGGTACTGATTGTATCGTAGCTCCGCCACCAACAGCTAACTTTACGGTTACGGCTGAGAATTCAGTAACCTCAGCAACACTTACAACATTCAACGTTACACTTAATGGAACTCATTATACGACTACTTCAGGTCAAGTCAATACTACAATACCGGAAGCTTCCGGGCTCTTTGATTTTAATGTTTCTGCAATAGGTTTTTATCCTAATAGGACTTTTGGTTGGGACACCACTCTTAACATACTTGCTAGTTTGAAGCCTTTTAGTTTGGAATTCTTATCTCAGAACCCGGCAAATAATTCTATATTTAATGTTTCTACAGTTGAATTTAATCTTACTTTTCGATATAATGGAACCCCTACCTCTACAAGTTGTAATTTAACAATAGATAGTGCTAACTCTTTCTCCGGATCAACTTCCCTCAACGAAACAATTACACTTAACACTACAGTTAGTGGCTTAACTGATACTGATCACTTCTATAATTGGACTTGCACAAATCAGTACCTTACTTTTAATAGTCCTACATTTAAAACTTCAACAGATACAGTCCTCCCTGTTGTAAATGTAACTGCTCCTCCTTCAAACTTTACTTATTTATTAAATGGGCAATCCCTCGTTTTGAATTGGACAGCTACAGATGTTGGTTTAGGTTTAGATAAATGTTGGTTTATCTACAACGGCGTGAATACTAACTTAACTTGTTTTACTAACACTACAACTTTTACATACGCCACAGGAATAAATAACATTACTTTCTTCGCTAACGATACAGCAGGAAATGAAGTTAACGACTTCAAACCTTGGGGAGTTAAATTAGTTGAGATAGAACAAATATTTACTAATGAAACAACAGAAGGTTCTCTTGAAACGTTCTTAGCAAATATAATGCTCGGGGATGGGTTCACAATAAGCAGCTTAAACTTTATTTATAATGGATCAAATTCAAGTGGTAGCTTTATTATTAGTGGTGATAACATTACTTTAGATAAGACAGACTTCTTGGTTCCGGATGTTGGTTCCGAAACAAACTTTACGTTCACTTGGAATGTTACTATTTCGGATTCAACAGAGATCGAACTAAGTCAACAAACCCAAAGAGTATTCGGATTCAATATAGACGATTGCAGCGCCGGAACGATAGCGGTATATAACTTTAGTGTTGTAGATGAAGAAACGCAAGTTGTTCTCCCTAACGCCACAGTAGAAACGGCAATAACTTTCTTTGACCATCAGAGAACCCATATAGTTAATACATACAATAGAACATTCACCAATACAAACCCTGTAAGTATTTGTATAAATCAGGCCTTAGCTAACTCTACTAAATATTCAGTTGACGTAATAATTAGATATGAAAATGTAGATCACGCAAACGAATATTTTAATATCTTAAATTCAACCTATATATATAACACTTCAGTATTACCAATTACTCTTTTTGATCTGAACTTAAATGAATCTACTGAGTTTCAGTTGACATTTACAGGGCCTAATTTCCTCCCAGTAGAAAATGCTTTAGTATTTGTTGATCGTCAATACATAAGCGAAAATCAATTTAAAACAGTTGAGTTACCTAAAACAGACTTCAACGGCCAATCTGTATTACACTTAGTTAGGAATGATGTAATATATAATATTCGTATTGTTAAGGACGGTAAGATCTTAGGGAACTTTGAAAACTTGGTTGCTTTCTGTGACGATTTCACTATTGGAGATTGTAACATAGAATTAAACGCTTTTGATTCTGTTGAAAATATATTTAATTTTAATGCTGCATTAGGCATAATTTTTGATCCTCCTAGTTACAACTCAACAACAAACAAAGTTTCCTTTTCTTTTGTAACTACAGACGGCAACGCTAAATCAGTTACTCTCAACGTTTCAAGAAATGATATTTTTGGTAATAGAACGATCTGTATTTCAAATTTGATTTCATCTGGCGGTACTCTTTCTTGTGATATAGATCCGGCAATAGAGGACACATCATTAAAAGCGGATGTTTATGTAAATGGTGTTCTTGTAGTTTACGGATCAGTAGATCTAGACGATACTAACTTTGGCGTGGCCGGGTATTTAATTGTGTTTGTGTTAGTCCTAAGTATGATATTAATATTCGGAGATTCAAAGACAGGAGTATTGGTTTCAATGATTATTTCTTTTGCGGGAGCAATAGGATTAGGGTTGTTATCAAGCGACATAATAGGAATAGGGGCCAGTGGTCTATGGTTCCTAGTGATCGTTATAATTGGAATATACAAACTGAATAGCGGGAGGCCTCAATAATGGCTAAGTTTCAAGAACTATTCAATAACTGGATGTTAATAGGCCTCGTGGTATTTTCTTTTTTAGCGTTTGGTTATTTCTTCCAGGCAGAAAATGATGTGGTAAGTCCATTCATGGAAAACTCTTTAATGAATTCTACTTATGAAAGTCTTAGCTCTAATCTAAATAGTTTTAGCGGTGATAGTCAAGCTCAAAAAACGTTATTCGAGAGTGAGAATCCTACTGGTGGCTTTGGAACTATCTTGCTCTTTTCAATAGTCTCTTCAGGAAAAGTATTTAACGGGATGGTGGTAAGTACATTTAATACATTGATCGCCCTCCCTGTTACAATATTGGGGATCGATCCGGTCATAGTTTCAGTAATAAGCACAATGCTTATTTTAACAATAATTGTAGGGTTATGGATACTTTACAAGTTGGGTGGCTAAATGGTTTGTAGCGGACTAGAAATAATAACGGATAATACGATTATCGGGCTATTGACATTTCCGTTGACTTGTGATTATTATTTCTACGCTAAGATTATGGCTGCGTTTTTCGTAGTTGTATCTCTTGGATTCTATTATGCGGATAAAGATAGGTTCATAAAAGCAGATATGATAAGCTCAATGGGTGTGGGCGCTATTGCTACAATCTTTGTTTCTCTTATGGGAACCACTTTAGAGATTATACAGCCGGACATTTTTATTACGATCTTTGTTTTGTGTATGATCTTTATTGTTATTTGGTTATTAAAGAAATAACTTTTGTTAACATGGTTTTAAATAGTTGTTAACACAGATTCTAAATATCGATATTGGAGGTTTACTAAAAGATGGATGTTGCTAAGAAAGTTCAACAAGCAGGTCTTATCTTAGGTGGACTAGGTGTTATTGGATTCATTGGTATAGTATGGCTAATGATTTACGGTAACCTTAGCGGAAACTTAGGATTTGCAGTTGGTACTACGGGAGCAAATAACACACAAGCTGTTATTGATAACCTAAGTGCTGGATTCTTGACTTTCTTCGGATTCTCAAATACATTCTTTACGATAGCAGCTATCGTTCTATTAATTTTCATGTTAGTAGGATTGTTAGCAATAGTTATGACTATCGCAAAAGGTGGTAAAGGGAAAGGCGGCGACTCGGGATTCTCGGGTTACTAAGCTGAAGAAGAAAAAAGACAAAGACTGTTACGTTAGTCGGCCTTAAGGCCTTCTAACTTTTTTTTATTAAGGTGAAATAATAATCATGGATGTAGCAAAGAAAATACAGGACGCAGGACTCATTCTTGGAGGACTAGGTGTTATTGGATTCATTGGTATAGTATGGCTAATGATTTACGGTAACCTTAGCGGAAACTTAGGATTCGCTTCTCAAACTACAACGTTTACGAACGAAGGTGGTTACGGAATTAACGGAACTACATTTACTTTAAGAAATGGGACTATCACCCCTGGCTTTGAAAGTCTTAGTGTTGCCTCTGTAGTTAATGCAACAGGTGGCGGAACTATTGGAACCGCAAATTATACTGTTGACGCAACCGCAGGAACTATTGTCGGATCAGCCGCAAGGCTACCTTTTAACTGGACACAAGCTAACATAACTTATACTGTAACCTTTAAGGCCGCAGGAGAGAGAAATAGCGAAGCTGTCATTGACAATATAAGCACAGGATTTTTAACTTTCTTCAGCTTCTCAAATACATTCTTTACGATAGCAGCTATTGTACTATTGATCTTCATGTTGGTTGGATTGTTAGCAATAGTTATGACTATCGCACAGGGTGGTAAAGGGAAAGGCGGCTCGGGTTTTGCGGGTTACTAAGCTAAAGAAATGCCATACAGGAGGCTTGGCTTAGCTGTCAAACTCCTTCTTTTTTCTTTTTTTGTTAACAAAAAGACAAAGTTTTATAAATCCCTAACTGAATAGTCAAGGCATGGGAGTATTAGATTCTATTGGCGTCGGAGGAGGTCTAGGCATTGACTTTGGTTCCTGGTTATCAGGCGCAGGAGCTTTTATCGGGCTGTTAATATTGTTCTGTATTGTAGGAGTTATTTTCTTTACCGTTTATTATCTGAAAAAGCAAAAGAAACTTTACAACAAAAAGATATTTTGGTTTGAAGAAGTGGCCGGAGGAATGATCCCTATAGGTGAGGATAACGCCGCAGAGATAACTCTTCCTGGAACAAACATACAAGTATTTTATATCAAACAAAAAGATCTATTCTTACCACGTCCCGTTAAAAGAATGGGCAAGGACGCTTACTGGTTTGCTATCAGAAATAATAGAGAAGTAGTTAACTTCGCTATGAAGAATATTAATGATGAAATGAAGGAAGCAAATTTAGATTATGATCATACAGATATGAGATACGCATTAACAAATTTAAAAGAATTAATTAAAAGAAATTACCGAGACAAATCTCAGACTTGGTGGAGAGAATATAAAGACGTAATTGCTTTAGTTATTTTGATCTTCATGTTGACACTTTCATTTATTTTTATTATTGCTCGAGTTGCAGAACTCATAGACAAAGTAGGTATCCTTATTGATCACGCTAATATATTGGTTCAAAGTGCGCAATCAAAATCTGCTACAAGCGGAGTTATATTAGGATGAGCTTAGGACTGCTAGAATTTATATTCGCCTTTTTTATGTTTTGTTTAATTTGGTGGGCAGTCTTTAAGTTCGCCTTGAAATCGGGAACACTAAAATTAAGAAGAGATCTCCTAAAAAAGATAGAGAGAGGAGATCAAACCTTCGTGATTGATGGGCACGAGATCTTAATGCAAATGCCAGGATCAAAAGAGAAGGAAGCAGAAGAAGAACAAAAGGATCAAGAGGCCGTAGATGAATTCTTCGAGGAGGCCCCTGAACAGATCCCGGAACTTGAAAAAGAACCTGAAGAGAATAAGGTTCCTGAAGAAGATCTCTCAACAGAAGAAGAGATTGTAGAACCGAAGCCAAAGAAAAAGAAGCCAAAGAAGAAGGTCGATTCAGACGTTGACAAAATTAAGAAATGATTGGAATAACAAAGAAGGATGAAAAGGGAAAGCCGATAGAAGGAACTATAGTTCACCCTCATAGGCTCAGACATTCTTACGCTAGTCACCTCTTGAATGATAAGGATCTTAATCTGAAGGAAGTT
>SDBT01021496.1_pt1 | contig 10085 bp, 11 predicted proteins | sample 2277101 | NCBI WGS metagenome assembly SDBT01 (sample SAMN10404973, study PRJNA504765) | marine sediment metagenome | isolation source: marine sediment core GS10_PC15, 103 cmbsf | place: Arctic Ocean: Southern Knipovich Ridge | collected 2010
TTGCTGTATTCTTTATAATAAGGAAACGTGTGATACGTATTCTGCTTAGATTGTATAATTATAATGCCGCCATATTCCATTTGCCTGTATTTGTGCAAATTACCTATCTGCTAAAACCAAGATTAAATGCGGTTTTGAAAATACCTGGCTTATCTTGTAGAATATCGAGGTAATAACTAATGGATCATCACAGATAAAATTGCTCTTTGAGACTACGATAAATAAATTTAATGTTAAAAATATGTAAGAAGTCAAATGAATAACCCCTAAAAAATTGCTGATTAAATCGGGATGCTGCCCTATGAATAAATCAAGTTAGTTGTAGATATAAATGGAGATGATAGGAAAGGTCCACGAATTATACGCTGCGCCGCCGCGTGAAATGGATTATCCGGGGAGGAAGGTTTTAATGACTGTTATCAAAATAGATTATACTTCTTCATTTTTCTCCAGAGTGTACTTTTATCAATACCAAGTGTTTTTGCAACCATTCGTCGATCACCGTCATATTTAGTTAGTATTGATTCTATATGAATTTTCTCTGCATCTTTAATGGTTTCTTTGTTCTTAAAATCCCTTATTCCTGGTTCTTTTAGTTTGATGTTCTGTACTAACCAATCAGGGAGACTGTTTACATAGATCGTTTCCTCACCGCACAAAACAAATACATGTTCCAGTACATTTTCCAATTCCCGGATATTACCCGGCCAATGATATCTGTTTAATATTTCATATGCCTCCGGGGCAATATGCCTGATTTTCTTCTTGAACTTTTTTCTATACTTCTGAAGAAAATACTCAATGAGTAGTGGTAAATCTTCGAGTCGTTCCCTTATTTGTGCCACCAACTCTTTCAAACTGGCGTTTTTCAATTACACGTAACAATTTCACCTGTACTTGAGGCGACAGATCACCAATCTCATCTAAAAACAGAGTGCCGTTCTGGGCTAGTTCAAAACGGCCGAATTTTGTCTTTATAGCACCGGTAAAAGATCCTTTTTCATGTCCGAATAAGTCACTTTCCAACAACGTTTCAACAAACGCACTACAATTAACCGCCGTGAAGGGTTGAGGTCTTCGTTCGCTATTCACATGTATTGCCCGGGCAATCAGTTCCTTACCGGTTCCACTCTCACCGGTTATTAAGACAGTACTATCAGATTGCGATACATGTTCAAGCAAGGTATATATATTTTGCATCGCCTTGCTGTTACCGATAATATTTTCGAAACTATATCGCTCTTCTAAATGTTTTGATAAAATTTTTATCTCGGTTATATCTCTGAAAGTTTCTATTCCGCCAATTCCCTTTCCTCCGGTATCTAAAAATGGCTTTGAACTAACCCTGATGGGTATCCTGTTTCCATTTTTCCTTTTTATGATCAATTCCTTATTCAACATTTCTTTATTTGATTTAAGAGTGGTTTCCATATGACAACCATTGCGACAAACACTGGAATTGAAAATTTCCCAACACTTTTTTCCCTTAGCCGCTTCCTTTGAATAACCAGTTATTTTTTCAGCAGAGCGATTGAACGATTTTATATTCCATTCATTATCTATTGTGAAAATACCCTCTGACACACTGTGGAAAATATTTTAAAACTGTTTTTCTCATCCACCATCTCCTGGATTTTATTCTGTAATGATTCTGATAACTTAACCATCTCATTTGCATCACGAAAAATAAAAACAACGCTAATTATTTTATTATTTGACCTCTTGATTGGCGTAATTGATGCGAAGACATTGAGTTTCCGATCATCGCTGCAATGGAGCCGAACAGTTACATTTGAAAAAGATTTTCCCTCGGATAATGCCTTTTCAATATGTTGTTTATCTGAATCTGAGTCCTTAAATAGAAAATTAAAATCCTTGAGGGTTATTTCATTCTTTTTATAACCTGTGATTCGCCTTGCAGCTTCATTAAAAGTAATAATTTTTTTATTTTTATCAATTATCACCACACCATCAGGTGAATATAATTCGTTACTATCTAATTGTATCTTATCCATAAATTAATTTCCATAACTCAACTTGAATACTATGATTAATATACGGCAAACTTACTTTCTCTTCTTTAAATTTTATTCATTGAGTCTTTCAGTTTATATTCTAAAATTTGAAATCGATTTTCAATATAGTATAAACGGAGATCGGCATCCAAAACCGATCCGAGTGTGACCTTGAAATCATTCGCTTTAAACGTATTGATTCTATCTGTCAAATTGGATATTTCAGCTACTGAGAGATTCGGCAGGCCTATCCCTTGTCGAATTAAAAATTCTATATCAAAACCATCGCGAATTTCACTTCGCTCCATTAAAGCATTTATTTTATTGCGCATGGTTTGTTCTAATGTATGTGCTTTGAGAATAACCTGTTTTGTGGAGAATTTTGAATAAGCAATTTTTTCCTGTAAATCCCAGTCTATTATTTCTTTTCTTATTTCAATTTTAAGACGCTTGGGGAAATGCGTGGAACGTAGTTCAAATAAAAGGCTAAAGTGTTTTATTTGTGCATCTGTAATTTCGTATTTATCTTCTAAAAACTGATGGAACATAGCAAAGAGTTTTTCCGGCTCGACTTCTTTAATTCGCCAAAAATCCAGATCAACAGAGTAGCGTGGTAGCTCATGACATAAGCGTAACATACTTCCGCCGCCAAAAACCAGGTGTTCCAGTAGCCGATTATTTTTAAGCTGCTCGAGAACTTCTATCTCGAACATTTCATGCTGCTGAAAAATATTCATTTTTTCTCAGATATGATTTGGTTATATCCGGATACATGGCTGCCATTTCTTCTACCTTTTTCCGTTTTAACTTGCTAAAATCAATGGATGAGATATCAAATTGATACTTTCCGAAAGACTTCAGGTAAATAGCATCCAAAAAAGCTTTTTCAGGCGGTGCGATAAAAAACCCCTGTATTCTAAAAAATCCTGAATATAAAACAGGATTAATTTTAATATAATTGAAAAATGTCTGATCTAACTCAACTTCCTTCGTTCGCTTAAGAGCTATTGATTCAATATAATTTTGTTGTATTTGTGTTGTAATCTCATAGTACTCAAGTGCGCTCATCAGGGAGATATAAGAAGGTGTCTGGAGGATATTGGCTAAATTAAATTTCTGTTCGCGTGTCAGGTCAAGCCATCTATCTTTAAGTAAGTATATATTCCGTTTGGCCCGAATCAGAATTCCTTTCTTCACATAACGATTAGCCGTAACCCTTGCCGATTGAGGTGTAATACTCAAAGCACGCGCAATATCTTCATAGCCAAAGTACAGCTTTTCTATTTTCTTTAATTTGAGAAAGTTCATCAAACACATCTAATTAACATATTTGTTAATCAAATATACTTTATATAAAGCGTTTTGTCAACCATTTTTATCTGGAAAAAGCACTTGACATTTAATAATAAAATGATTGCCATTCAACCCATGAATGATAATCATTCACAATATGAATTAAAATACAAAGCGCGATGGTTGGCTTCTCTTTTACGGGATATTGCTTTACACACTGTTGAAAAACACAGACGAACTTCGAGGGCAAAGTTGGAATTAACGAAAACTAAAATTAGCCTTTATTCCCACCTAAATTCTATGTAAACCTCCTCTACCTTCCCAAATTTTAGTGGGAAATTGGTAAAAAACTTCATCTACCAGCATTATTAGCTAAGTATATTATGTGCTTATTAACGTGATAAGCAATTTGGAAAATGTGTGCCGATATTCAACTATTGTGAATAGCATATTATTGTCGCGAAATCTTCCCCAGATATAACCACGTAAATCAAAGGGCTGCTAAATATGAATAAATAGCAGCCCAATAAATGAAAATATTATATTAATTCTGCGGTTTGGTCATAAGCTGCTGTAAGACTTTATCAATTCCCAGCGAAGAACCGGCAACCGGTGGAAATTCAACAAATGTCTTTAAAAATTCACCGGTAATAGCCTGGGCCGGTACAAATGTCCACATATTATCCGCAAACCAGCGAATATACATTGGAGATTCTTGCCAGGCTGTTTCATATGGATCGGCTCTTAAATTTATCAAAATAGGCCATGCCGGCTGCTTGCGGTATGCTGTATTTATGGCTCCTTCTAAAATAGTAAAATGAAGTTTCCAATTATCATAGCGGATGGCATTTAAGTTTCCGCCCTGATCAAAATAGAAAATTTCCCTCCGGGGATCTTTTTTCACTTCACCTTTCCATAATGGCATCATATTATAACCGTCCAGATGAACTTTAAAATTCTTTTCACCTGCCTGATAACCAGCTAATAATTTCTCTTTTAAATCAGGAACCCCGGCTGCGGCAAGTATAGTGGGCATCATATCTTCGTGTGAATAGATATTATTATCCACAGTTCCCGGCTTAATTACGCCAGGCCAGCGGATAAGGCTTGGTACCCGGAAGCCACCTTCCCAGGTTGTTCCTTTTTCTCCATAAAATGGTGTAGTTCCGCCATCCGGCCATGTGAATTTTTCAGCGCCATTATCAGTAGAATACATTACCATTGTATTATCGGTTATACCTAATTTATCAAGTTTATCAAGAACTTTTCCTACTAATTTATCATGCTCAACCATACCGTCCGGATAAAGTCCAATTCCGGTTACTCCGACACTTTCTGCTTTGAGACGAGTCCACACGTGCATTCTTGTCGCGCTTAACCAGATAAAAAACGGTTTCCCCTGTTTATGCGCTCTTTCCATAAATGCAATGGCAGCGTTAGCAAATTCATCATCCGCTGTTTCCATGCGTTTTCTGGTCATCGGACCGGTATCTTCAACTCTGCCATCAGCAAAACTATGAATAACACCACGAGGACCATACTTTTTGTGGAACTCTTTGTTTTTCGGATAATAATAGGTTTCCGGCTCTTCCTCGGCATTCAGATGATAAAGATTGCCGAAAAATTCATCAAAACCATGATTGGTAGGCAAATGTTTATCCCTATCGCCCAGATGATTCTTTCCAAACTGCCCGGATGTATATCCAAGTGGCTTTAATAATTCTGCAATGGTTGGTTGATTATCCTGTATCCCTTGTTCGGAACCTGGCATGCCAATTGTAAGCAGACCAGTTCTAAAAGGATGCTGGCCAAGGATGAACGCGGCTCTTCCGGCAGTACAGGATTGCTGTGCATACCAGTCTGTGTACATTGCGCCTTCATCGGCAATACGGTCGATATTGGGTGTCTGGTATCCCATGATACCATGATTATACTTGCTCACATTGGCCCAGCCGATATCATCGCCCCAGATGACCAGGATGTTAGGTTTGTTCTGGGCAATGGCGCTGCTGCTTAACAGTATAAGCATAGCTCCCAGAAGGGTGAATAACTTAAGTGATTTGTTCATATTGCCTCCTTTGGTTTGTTTTAGTAGTGGTATCCCGCCTGTCCCGATGGTTATTTATCGGGGATAAAATCGGGACAATTCTTTAACATTCTATTCTTTAGGGGATTACGACAAAACTGGCGTTCTCCTCCTTTTCAATATCCAATATCCAACACTCAAATCCAATTTTCAAGGGTAAGACAACCTATACAGCATAATCAATCAAACGCTCTTGCAAAACATATTTTCTTTCCCTGGACATTGGATATTCCTTGTTGTCCAAAGGACTCCCTTGGAGGAAATTCAGTTCCTGTCGCTGTTTTCATAACTTTTCATAGAACTTTTAATATTACCAGGATAAATGACTTTATTTGAATCTTTAACGCACGGGTAAGCTTAATGAGGTGTATTTAAATTCCCACAACATTTTTTATATTTTTTACCGCTTCCGCAGGGACAGGATTGATTAACACTCACATTCATGGATGGAAATCCTGCATCCTTTTCTTTTACCCAGATCATCACATTAGCAGGAGGTTGTTTCCTGTCGATTTCACTAGCCATAAATCGCATATAGGGGTCAATATGACTAAAAAACGTTTTGTATCCTGTGCAAAGGTAATTTAAGCCGTCTTCTCCTGAGGGTGTTTTAATGAAACGGTGTTTTGGACATTCACCGTTACAGACAAAACGTACTTCACAATCCAGACAATACTGAGGCAGATTATCCTTCTTGTCATTACCAAACTGAATCTGCTGATCACTCTCAACTAATATACCCAGATTTGATTCCATGATATTCCCTAACTTATTTTCCGGATAAACATAGTGGTCACAGGAATACAGATCACCATTGTGTTCGATAGCCATGGCATGACCACAAGTTTCGCTAAAAACACATAAACTGGGATTTAAACCCATCCAGGCCTCAAGGGCCACATCAAATATCTGCACGAAGTACTTACCCACGTCCAGACGTACCCATTCATCAAATATATCGCACAAAAAGCGTCCATATTGTGCTGAACTAACAGACCAGGGAGTAACTTGAGCAATTTCAGAATAATCAGGTGATATCAGGCTTAGCCCCTCATTCGTCTGCACATCAGTCTTTCGTTCAACAATGGGAATAAATTGCATAAAACTACTGCCGATTTCTTTGAGAAAATGATACACTTCCAGGGGATAAATTGAATTATCCCTCTGAACCACTGTTAGTGTATTAAATTCAACTGCATGCTTTTTTAGATAATCTAATCCCTTCATAACCTGTTTAAAAGAACCTTTCCCTCCCTTATTAAGCCTGTAGCGATTGTGTCGGTCTTCAGGTCCGTCCATAGAAAGCCCGATAAGAAAATTATTTTCTTTAAAGAAGGAACACCAGGTGTCATCCAGCAGAATCCCGTTGGTCTGAAAAGAATTTTCAATCGTCTTACCTTCAGCATATTTTGACTGCAGGTCAACTACCCTTTGGAAAAAATCAATACCCAGCAAGGTCGGCTCCCCACCCTGCCAGGCAAAGGTAACCTGATCGATCGGTTGAGCAGAAATTTTTTGCTTTATGAATGTTTCCAGTACTTCGAAAGACATCCGGAAGTCAGAATTACCCGGATACAGGTTTTCTTTCTCCAAATAGAAACAATAGCTGCAATCCAGGTTGCATATCGGGCCGGTTGGCTTGGCCATTACGTGAAAAGGATGCGATGCTTTAGTCAAGATTAGCCTCATTTGTCATCAAATCTGTCAGCAATTTTTCCAAACCGACCAGATACCAGGCTGTCTCAAAGATTGTACATTCCCACACAGTCATTCCCAAGATGCATAAGGAGTTCCCGATGAGAGATACGTGTGGAAAGAAGAGAATCGATGGGTTTTTCATAGGGTAAATTAACAGCCTGCGCCATTTTTTTTGCTACCTGAGGCGTAAGGGTGGCAAAAACGGGCGGTCGGTCCGGAATACGTCCATTTATAGCACTTATCAATCGCTCACGTGATGTCATAATTATCCGATTTACTCAAAGGTTTGAATATAATTTCCCAAACCGATAACGATTGTAGAAAATACGAGAACCACTAAACCGGCGATGATGGTTTTGATTGTCAGTTTACCGGATCCCTTCCACTCTTTTAAGATAAAACCCCACATATTGCTGAAAATGATAATAAAAGCCATATGAATACTCCAGCTGGCAAAATCATAGGCACCCATCTTTGTAGTTCCCATGCCGTAGAACATAAATTGCAGGTACCAGGTAATACCGGCCAAAGCGGAAAAAAAGTAGTTGTTCAGAACCGGCGTTTTTTCTGTTTTGATATAATCTTTGATTGTTCCGTTTTTTAAGGCCAGAGACAAACACCAGATAAAATTGGTGGTAAATCCTCCCATTAGAATAAAGATAAATGTCGGACTGTTACTGAAAAGTTCCGGTGTACCCATTTTGATCGCTAACTCAACGATTGGTTTACCGGAAGCAATCCCAAAGGCAAAGCAGGCACTCATAATTCCGGCTAATATGGCCACCCAGATCCCTTTTTGCAGATTAAATTCCTTGATATAGGCCGTTTTTTGTTCCCTGGATAGTTCTTTATCCTTCAGGATTCCTGCTCTTCCCGTAATAGCGATCCCAATCAGAGAGATGAGGACGCCGCCCAGAGTTACAAGACCCGAGGTTTTAGAGAGAAGCATACCAAACTGATCAAAGTAGATAGGCGGCATCAATGTCCCGAAGGCTGCGGTCAGCCCAAGGGCCATAGCCATACCTAACGACATCCCGAGATATCTCATGGTCAGGCCAAAGGTCAATCCACCAATTCCCCATAAGACCCCAAAAATATAAGGCCAGATCATCTGTTCAAATGAAAGCAGACCCAGGAGAGCACAAAGATCAGGAACGGTGATAAAGGATACTATCCATGGAGCCAGGATCCACGAGAACAGACCGCCGACCAGCCAGTAGACCTCCCAGGCCCAGTTTTTTACTTTGCTGTAGGGGATATAGAAACTACCGGCGGCAAAACCGCCAACCGCATGATAAAAAATTCCAACAATCGGATTCATTTGAACTCCAGGAGTATATTAATTCGTAATATCTTCTCTATTTTCAAATTAACGTGTGATTAAGGTGTCATCTATTTTAAAAATTTATCATAATCGTTGCAAAGAAGATACTTTGGTAAAACATCTTCTTCAATTTCCGGGAAACGTCCAACATCCAGGAAACGGTTGTCCTTTGCATCGTCATTTACCATCGATACTTCCCCTATCATGACAGGGCTATCCTGACCATAGAACTTGTGATAGAGATATGGCGGCAACGTCAGACTTTCTCCGGGTTTTAAGACTACCGGCTTTCCGGCGTCAATTGTTTTTCTGATTCCATCCTGCGTATACAGGACAGGTGTGTCGGATAATTTTTCATCTTTTGTCGCATTATAAAGTTCAAAAACAAGATTTCCACCGGACCGGTTGATAATATCCTCCATCTTATCCCAGTGGAAATGCAATGGTGTCACCTGCCCCGGTTTAGCGATCATTATTTTTTCCGCGAAGGGCTTTGAATATATTTTGCCTTTATATTGTCCATTGCGGATAGTAAACAATAATAATCCGTATTCATCGAAATTTTCGAGTCCAAAATCAGTCACATCCCAGCCAAGACGAAGGTCAGTAATTTCAATTGCTGTTGGCTTAATTTTTTCCCACTCATTGACAGAATAATAGGCAAAGGGTGGAAGGAAAAAATTCATCTCCCGGAAGAATTCGATTGCCTCATCAATAATTGTATTAATTTCCGATCTCTTCATATTCAATCTTCCAATATGGCATTTTAATTTAACTTTGGCAATTCGATAATATTTTTAAATAGGATTATTAGCAACATAGATTAATAAATTTATATACATCAGATCTTTGTAACCCAATAACCTAGGCAGTAAACCCTCAAATTGGGACCAGTAGGTATCCAGACCAATGCAAAAGAATCCAATCTTCAGTTTTTTTTGCATCTCTTTGTCCCCAAATTATAATATATCTTAAAGAAAATCGTCATTGGTTATTATAGTAAATGAAATATTATCTATCAATTGATATTTTAGTAAAGTTTTTACAAACTGTGAAGATATTTTTAGACAGGATTAACAGGATCATTTATTGATTATGAAAGTTGAACATTAGAAATTCGATTGGAATTGTAACACTTCAAAGTCTAATATCGAGATTCGAATATCAAAATCATTAATTTATCCTGTATATCCTGTCAAATTCTCTTCTTTGATTGCAGCATCGCTGCGGTATGAATAAGCCAGGCTAATAAACTAATTCAAAATTCCATCCTTATATTTAAAATTTCTTATCATTTATATCTTTCATTAGATACGGCCTTTTATTATATTGAAACTCCGGTTTATCTTCCTGTTATTTTCAACTTTCAGAATAATAATCAATTTTCCTTTATCAGTAGAGACGCCCCGCCGGGACGTCTCTACATCTGATTGCATAATTAGTGTCCATCCGTAAAGTGCCTAATTCAGGCACAAGCGGGATAAACAAAAATGTGATATGGTGTACTTAGGATCAATATCCGTACCTTTTCTACCATAATGTCATTGTTTATTCAAATTTAGAAAACCACCTTCTTTGAAGGTGGTAATGTTCTTCTTGCTTTGCATGTATTAACGCAGATGTCTATTTTACCTGTATGGGTAAATATAAGAAACTATCGCATGTTATT
>SDBT01021497.1_pt1 | contig 10085 bp, 10 predicted proteins | sample 2277101 | NCBI WGS metagenome assembly SDBT01 (sample SAMN10404973, study PRJNA504765) | marine sediment metagenome | isolation source: marine sediment core GS10_PC15, 103 cmbsf | place: Arctic Ocean: Southern Knipovich Ridge | collected 2010
GTAGTGGGTAAGTACATTATCTGCTGCCCTAAATCAGAATCTAAATACCCTCCTTTTAACCCTTCCCTTATAAAATTGTTTGCTAAATATTTAATCAATGTAGTCTTACCACAACTTATTCCAAGACACATAATTTTTAATGGGCTACTCCTTTCAGATTTTAATTCTTTTAAAAGAGCGTCTTTAATTTCTATCCAACGATCACTAATAGAATTCTCCTCTATTAATTTTAGATTTTCATCGGGTTTATTAGTGTAAATTTCTAATTCTGAATTTTCTAATGCATATAATGGATAAGTATTAGCTTCTGGAATAACTAAAACATTTAAATCTTCATATTCAGATAAATCAGAGGAAGTATCACCCGCTTCTGGTAATATTATTTTTCCTATTACCTCTATTTTCCCTTTTAATACCGTAATTCTCGTAGGACCTTTCACTATTAAGGTGTTACCTTGTTTAATATCGCTAATCATGTTAAATTAAAGCACTTTTTATGATCAAAACTTTCTAGAATATAATATATTTCTAGTAATTAAATAAATAATAAATATTTACTTTTTAAATAGAGTTTAAAAGAATAAAAACACGTTTAGATTTATCAGAGATCTGGTTATGAAATTTTTAATATATGCAGATTCCCCTTAATTTTTTAGTTGTTTCATAATTTTATCGATATGTGCACCTTCCCAGAATATTTTCCTACAAATTCTACCAGTACACTGATAAAATTCATTATAATACTTAAAGGTTTGAGGCTTAACCTCATTTACTATTTCTTTTTTATCCTTCACCTCTTCTAAACTAGAATTACAAATAGAGCACAGGGCTTTTTGTAAAACAAAATTATACTCTAAATGCAATTTATTTTTAAGTTGAAATAAATAATGATACACCCCCTCTCCTTCCAAATAAATAATTTTCTTCTTATTTTTTTTAAAAAAAGGATAATCTCTTGTAATTACAATTCTATCATGTTCGAGTGCATATTTTAATAGCAAATCATCTGGAACTGGGCTTACTTTAAAGTAATTTTCTAAATCATTAGCATAAACAGTATCATATCCAAAAATTCGAAGTAGGCGTGTAAGCCTACCAAACATAGAATCTGTTAAAAACTTTATTTCTTTCATCTCTACTTAGTATATAAACAGATGGGTATATAAAATTTCAATAGATTATCTAAAAATTTGAGGTTACCATCCTTTTTTAAATGGGAAAAGATTGTAACGATAGGATGATCGTAGAAGCAGAAGATGCCATAAATTCTGTTATGGCAAAATTTCATTAATTTAAATTTATTTTTACTCTTTCTTTTTAAAAAATTGTGTCTTAATCTCATTAAATCTTTTTTTAGTCTTTTCTGCAAGTTCATTTGCATTTGCTTTGACATAAAAGCTATGTGCCTGATTTAATAGCTCGAGAGTCTTTCGATATTCCTTAGTTTTAAAGTGATTTTCGGATATCTCGACAAGATTATCCGCTTTTTGTTTAAAAAAAGTTATGAACTGCTCAGCTGTGTCGATCTTTCTTGACATTATTATTATCTTATCCTCAATTATAATTATAATATATAAAACTTAATGATCTTATTCATAATAAAACTATCTTAATGGAAAAAAAAATTAGAACTTAGTTAATATGTAAAAATAAAACTATATATTTTCATGAAGAGAGTTTAAATATAAAGATGTAATCAAATCGTGAAAGGTGAAAATGATGAAAAACATTGGAATTATTGGTGTAGGGATGATGGGGCTAGGCCATAGCCTTGGTTTTGATATGATTTCAGATTGTAAAGTTGTAGCTGTAGCTGATTCTAACGATAAGCAATTAGAAATGATAAAAAATGCGTTTAAGAGATGTTCGCCACAATATGTTAATGATTATAAAGAAATATTAAACATGCCAGAAGTTGATGCCGTTGTTATTGCAACTCCAAGTTATTTACATCAAAAAATGACGATAGATGCCTTAGACGCAAATAAAGATGTTTTTTTAGAAAAACCGATAGCACCCACCATTGATGCAACAGATGCAATTATTATGGCTTTAGCGAAAACGGATCGGATCCTTCAAGTCGGATTAGTATATCGTTATTCTAATCTTTATCGGACTATAGTTCATTTAATTGAAGAGGGGAGGTTTGGAAATGTAATGATGGCATATTGTAAAGAATATAGAGATAATTTTTCTAATTTATGGTTCTTTGATGAGAAAAAATCCGGTGGCGCTCTCTTAGATAAAAATTGCCATCATTTTGATCTATTTAACTGGTTTATTAATTCTCCTCCAAAGAGCGTTTTTGCCCAAGGAGGAAAACATGTAGTCAAATCGGGACATAAAATTCAATGTGCTTATTCTAAGCATCAAGGGGAAATTATAAAAGATCCATCAATAGTGGACCATGCTAATGTTCTAATTGAATTTGAAAATGGTGCAAAGGGAAATTTGGGGTTGTGTATGTATGAAATAGAACCCATTGAAGGGCTTGAAATTGGTATAATGGGAGATAATGGTTCATGGGCATTAGCAAAGAAGGACGAGAAACTCGTTATTGCAGGAGGTCCAATTGGGAACAAGGAAGAGATATTTTTAGACTATTACTCTGATAATGAGGGAGTTGGTCATATCGGATGTCAAACAGAACGTCGTGAATTTCTTGAATGTCTTGAAACAAGAAAACAGCCATTTGCAAACTTAAAGATCGCAAGAGACTCGTGTGTTGTTGCATTCGCGGCTGAAAAATCAATTAGGGAAGGGCGTATAGTCTCGATATCAGAATTTTTCAATCCTGAGGTGGATGCTGTTTTTAATAAATTAGGATATGATAAGCTACCAAAAACACCTCCAGTCTTTTCATTAGAAACTCCACAACAAAAATTGAAATTAAAAAAAAAATTAAAAACTAAAAAAAAACAATTAGAACGAGATTTGGAGAGAATTGAAAAAGAAATTAGAAATGTATCTAATAAGTTCTGATTAATCTGATTTTAATATTGAAGGAATTTTTCCTTCTAATAATAAATAATCTAATAAAACAATAGCCGTAATCGCTTCCACTACAACAACAGCCCTCGGAACTATACACGGATCGTGTCTTCCTGTAATTTCAATTTCTGTTTCCTTCATTGTTTTGATGTTTACAGTTTTCTGAGGTATTCCTATTGTTGCAGTAGGTTTTACTGCTACGGTAAACTCTATCGGCATCCCTGTTGATATTCCACCAATAATACCTCCTGAATCATTTTTTGCTGTCCAAATTTTACCACTTTTAATGATCCAAGGATCATTATGCTCAGAACCTTTCATTGCCGCTGCTCTAAATCCTGCTCCAAATTCAATACCTTTTATTGCGGGTATAGAAAAAATTGCTTTACTTATATTTGATTCAAGACTGTTAAAAACAGGACCACCAATACCCTCAGGAAAATTATTTACTATACACTTTATTGTTCCTCCTATAGAATCTTTTTGACTTTTAACCTCTTCGATTAATTGCTCCATTAACGATGCTTTTTCACCGTGTAAGGCTCTAACTAATGATTTGTCTCTTAGATCAATAAATTTCTGAAGATTATCGATTTGGTAAGTATCCTTATCTATAATATTTCCAATACTTTTTGTATACGCGTATATATTGATATTATATCTCATTAAAACCTGCTTAGCTATTGCTCCACCCATAACGAATCCTGCTGTAATCCGTCCCGAAAATCGTCCAGATCCTCTATAATCAGCAAATTCACCGAATTTCTTAAGAGAAGAATAATCCACTTGAGAAGGTCTTAGGAGATCTTTAAATTTTTCATATTTTGATGAGTCTATATCTGTATTCTTAATAATTAGACAAATTGGTGCTCCTGTTGTTTTATTATTAAATACACCCGATAATAATTCTGGAATATCAGGTTCTGATCGAGTTGTTGTTAGTTTTGATTGACCTGGTTTTCTCCTATTCAATTCATTTTGAATAAAATCCAAATCTAAAGCAAGACCAGAGGGAACCCCATCAACTATTATCCCAATTAAATTACCATGACTTTCTCCAAACGAAGTAATTTTAAACCTCGTTCCTAATGTATTATCTCCCATAATTATTGAATGCTATAAAGATATTTTTTGGAATTATATTAATTAATTCTATATAATAAAATTAAATAAGATTTAATAAATAATTAATTCTATTAATATCTTGATGGATTTATTAAAGATTAATCCTATTCAATGTTTAAACGGTGAGATGAATGCTCCTAGCTCAAAATCTTATTCACACAGAGCTTTTATTGCCGCTAGCTTAGCTGATGGGGTTTCAGTTATAAAAAATCCCTTAATCTCTGGTGATGTGAAAGTAACGATTGACGTTTTAAAAACATTGGGTGTAAAAATACTGGAAGAATCTAAAAATTCATTTATCATAGAAAATGTCGCAGATTCTTATAAGCCTATTAGGGAAATTATTGATTGTAAGAATTCTGGAACTACATTAAGGATATTCAGTGCTTTGAGCTTATTTATAGAAGGAGGCTTATCTTTTACTGGAGAATTTTTAAAAAGAGAACGTCCAATCGTTCCCTTATTAGAGGCTTTAAAAAATTTAGGTGGAGAATATAAACTAAAACAGGAATTCATACATATAAAGCGAACTACCAACATCTGTAATACTGTTAAAATTCAAGGAGATATCAGCTCGCAATTTATAACTGCCTTATTAATTGCAAGTACTAAATTAAAATGCATTAAGAAAAATGCAATAGAAATTGAAATCACGACACCTTTAGTGTCCTATCCGTATATTAAAATTACTTTAGATGTTTTAAATTCATTTGGGATTACTATACTAGAGAAATTAAATGAAAAAAAAACGGGTAAATATATTGTTCGATGTGGTCAGAAGTACCGACCACAAAATTATGAAATTCCCGGAGATTTCTCATCTGCGGCATTCATTATTGCTGCAGCTGTTCTTTCTCCAAAAGATTCAAAAGTCATTATAAAAAATTTAGATATTCGAAATCCTCAAGGAGATAAAAAAATAGTAGAAATTTTAAAAAGAATGGGAGCAAAAATCGAGGTAAATCCAAATGAAATTATTGTAATTGGGAATCTTGTAAAAAATCCATTAAATGGAATTAAAATTGATTGTTCTGATATTCCTGATTTATTTCCTATCTTATCCGTAGTTGGAGCATTTGCTATGGGTAAAACAACGCTTTATAATGCTTCAAATTTAAGATTAAAAGAGTGTGATAGAATTTCTGTAATGGCAAGAGAATTATCAAAAAAGGGTATTAAGATTAGTGAAAAGGAGGATGAATTAACGATTTATCATAGCGATCTCAAAGGATCCACAATTAATCATGAAAGTGATCATAGAATAGCAATGGCATGTATTATAGCTGCTTTATACTCAAATTCTATTTCTATGATAAATGATGCCCAAATAATTAAAGATTCTTATCCTAATTTCATTGATGATTTAGCAATGCTAGGCGCTAGTATTGAATTACAAATTTAACTCTATTTAATACTTAACTATAATGAAGTAATTTTTTTAGCTTATAAGATGATTTTTTAAGAAAAGCAAATAAAAGTGTCACAAAAATAAATTATATTTCAAAATAAATTATTAGTTATCTAAAAGATTTTTGCCTTCTTGCTCGCGCTTTTTTTCCGCCAAATTTTTTTGGCTCTGTTCTTCTTGAATCACCACTTAGCAATGAATCATCGTATTCTCTAAAGGTTTTTTCCATAGTTTTCGTGCCAATGAATTTATTGATAGCTTTCGCAATTGCGATTCGTACAGCATCGCATTGTCCGCTGATTCCGCCTCCTATAACTCGAATTTTAATATCCGTTTTTTCGAGTTTTGGATGTTTTGCAACTTCTAAAACTTCTTGTATTCTATACCTTGCTATTTCTGGTTCAAAAATCTCTAAAGGAACATTGTTAATCTTTATCTGTCCTTTCGCAGGGTAATTTAACACTGCACGTGCTATGGAATTTTTTCTCTTCCCCGATGATTGAACATGCTTAGCCTTTTCAGACATTTAGTACAACCTCTTTTTTCTTCTTCCAACCAATTCTTGAGCATAAATTTTCTAAAGTTATATATTTATTGTAATACGATAAACGAGTCAAGTCAGCGTTAGGTATTTCAGCTGGAGTTAAAAGTTGATATCTTTCTTTAAAACGTTCAGGAATGTCTTCTATGTATACATGGATTCGCCTTAAAGCTTTTTTTCCTCTTAGTTTTTTCCGTGGAAGCATTTTTTTAATGACATTTCTCATAAATGTATGAGGACGTCTTGGCCAGAAGGGCCCCCTTAATGGATTTGTAGCAGTAGATATATTTAACTTAATTAAATATTTCTCATGGATATTTTTTTTGGTACCACTAATGATGGCATCTTTTGCATTGATAATAACAATAAATTCTCCTAAAAGTGCTTTTTTAGCAACCTGACTACAAAATCGGCCTAAGATTTTATTCTTAGCATCAAATAACAGACTTTCCTGCATAAATTTTCTCTCTTTTCTCTATTTCTTTTAAGTTTAGTAAAAAATTTTAACTTTTTCCCCCTGAGGGTTTAGCTCTAATAGTTCTTCTATCGATATAAGCTTGCTTCCCGAAGCTTCAACCTTCGCTTTTGCTGAAATAGAAGAGGTCAAGCATGCTATGGTGAGTTTATGATCCAGACTACCTACACCTAAAATTTTTCCTGGAACCACAATAACATCATTAGTTTTTGTTTTTTTATTAATTCTGTATAGGTTGGCCTCAATTCTGTCTTTTCTAGAACCGGATAATTTCTTTGATACTTTTTTCCAAATCCTTCTTTTAGTTTTCCATAGATCTCTAATTAGCTTCCGAATATAATAGTCGCTTGGACCAGTTATACGATGACTCATTTTAATTTATCTTTGTAAGATTCTTTACCTAATAAATTATTGAAATTTTAATAATTTTTTGATATTTTATTCTTCTATCTCAATTTCTTCAAGTTTTTCTGTAAACTCGTTAATTTTTTCCAAAAAAATATCAAAAGTTTTCTTAATTAAAACATCAAAGGAGTGTTGTCCATCAGTTTCTATTGAAAAAATGTATGCGTCGTCTTTCCAACCTACTTTAATCGCGTCGTTGGAAGAGTTTTCTTCACAATCTTTACACACCGTACATGTTTTCCAATAATCATCTTTTAATTTTAAAGTCTTGTTGTTTAATTCATACAAATTTTCCGCACACATTTTTACAATAAGTTCTTTCTCTTTTAAGTCTTTAATTTTACTCTCATCAAATACAATTTCTGGGTAGTAACGATAGGCACAATTTGAAGCAGATTGCCATTTAACGTGATCTTTGGCAATTCCAAGTATTGCATAAGCTTCCACTATTATTTTACTATTTTTTCCAATTTTTAATATTGGAATTTGATTATTTACAGGTACAATACTCGGATCATTGGAGATCAAATCTCCAGAATAGACCATTTGCAGTTTATTTGTCGAATTTGTAATTTCACAAGTAAGTGATACTTGGCAAAGTGGACATCCGTAACCACTGCATTCACACTCCCTAGGGAGATTATAATTCTCTAAATCAGTTGTCAAAGGAATTAATCCTAATCTATGTGCTAAGATCTCGTCGTATAATGGCGAATCATTTTTTAGGATTATTACTTCGTCAATAGCCATTGTTGGTATTTCTCTGAGAATAATTCTCCTGAGAGCGTTAAGCGTTTCAATCGAAATTCCTTCAATGATGAAAACGTATTTATATTCGGTCTTTTCTAGAACTTTGAGATTCATAATAAAAAATCGATTCTAAATAGAATTTTAATATAGATTAAAATACGTTCTAAAAGATAAGTTTTATTGTTCTTTTATATAATAAAAATGAATGTAAATATTTAATAGAATTTAAGATATTCATATGCTTTATTGTCTGCTTGGAAACAATATTTAATTTCTTGGAAGTCTTTTTTGAATTCTGCTACTTGTTCTTTGATTTTCTTCGGATTTTCTTTATCTATAATTAATTTTTTGAAAAATTCGGCAATATCTACCATTTCACTTTTCCCCATTCCTAGTCTTGTGATTTCAGATGTCCCTAATCTTAATCCCCCTGGATTCATATAATGGCGAGGAGTTGTCGTCCCTTTTTTGCCTTCTGGTCCTCCACCACCTCTGATATCCCATGGTAGGAGATTGCGATTAATGATAATACTAGCCTCCTCAAGTATCTTTTCGATATCTCCACCAAGTCCTACTGTTTTTTCAAAATTTCCAATATCCACCACAATTTGATGAGATTCAGTAAATCCAAGATGTTCACATAATACCTTGAATCCTCTTTCATTTAGAGCTTGACCAAAAGCTTTTGCATTTTCAATTACCTTTTTGTGATATTCCTTTCCAAATTCAAGCATTTCACTAAGAGCTACAGCTAATCCCGCTACATTGTGTAAATGATGGTTTGAAAAAAGTGCTGGAAACGCAGCATTTTTTAAGTCTTCAATTAAATCTTCTCTATCTGAGATTACTGCTCCCGTTTGCGGACCCGGAAGCGTTTTATGGCATGACATGGAAAATGCTTCGGCACCTTCGTGTAGGGGATCTTGAAAATATCCAGAGCCTATTAACCCAGCAACATGAGCCCCATCATATGCAACGTGTGCTCCCACCTCTTTAGCTACATCACTCAATTCTTTAACAGGATGTGGAAATAAGAAAACAGATGCTCCGAATAAAATCATTTCAGGTTCATATTCTTGAATTACCTTAATAGATTTATCTGGATCAATGTTCATGTTTTCCTCATCAAAAGCTAGATATTTAACATTTAGCCCCCGTACAGTTCCTGCTGTTCCATATATCAATTTTCCTGAAGAAGCTTGATATGGAGCGTGAGAAATGTGTCCTCCCTTAGGGATTGACATTGCGCACATTTTTCCATTATTTCTAGAAGTAAAGGCATTATATATCACTAAGTTTGCCATTACTCCAGTTACTGGCCTTACATCTGCAAATTTACAGTGAAAATACTCCTTCATTAAATCTTGACACATAATTTCAATTTTGTCTATATATTCACAACCCGCATACACTCGGGAACCAGGCCATCCTTCTGCATATCTATGAGAAAAATCTGAATTACATGCTTCTTGTACTGCAAGACTAGTGACATTTTCAGAAGCAATAAGTGGAATCCCTTTACTAATCATTTCATGATGTTCTTCTAAAATAGAACGTATTTCTGATAATTTATTGCTCAATTCTAATCATATCCAGTTTAACAATGAAAATTACATAAGAAAATATATCCTAAAATTAAAATTTTTTTAATAAAAACGAATTGATTGAATTTTTAACATAAATAATAAGCACTATTTCGAACTTAAATTCGAGAAACCTAATTCTTATGCTGCTCTAAAATTAACCTGGCTTCAAACAAATTTAATTTTTTGCCTGCTTTTTGCTTTTCTAAAGCTGTAGATAGTTTTTCTTTCTTCAATTTCTCAAGCATTTCACTATTTTTACTTTTATACCTTGGTCTTGGTCCTGTTCCTGTTCTTGGTCTCCGGTTAAAAGATTTTTTGCCTTTAAACTTTTTCTTTTTTATCTTCATTACCTCTAAGAATTGCTCATGGTAATTATCAGCCATCTTTTTGTTTCCTATTAATTTTTCTTCCATCACTTTCTTTTTATCTTTTAACTCGTTTGCTTGCTGATACATTTCAAGCATGATTTTATGGTTCTCTTGACTCTTGTTCGACCATTTAGTTAAACTCTCGTAAATCTTATTGAGATTTATTTTAACAATTTCTATTTTTCTTTCTATTTTATAGAAATTATCAGTTTCTTGAGCAATAACTTGTTCTTGTTTTTGCTCTGCCAATGCTCTGATTTTGTCAACAATATCATTCTCTTCACTAATATCTAAATTTTCGGTTTCAATCATTCTCTCGAAGTTTTCTATTTTGCGCTCAAATTGATTTACCGAAATAAATTTTTTGGGACCAGTTTTCTTAGCTTTAGGGATTTTTTTTTTTTCTTCAATTAGGTTATCTAATAGAGTTTTATAT
>SDBT01021498.1_pt1 | contig 10085 bp, 8 predicted proteins | sample 2277101 | NCBI WGS metagenome assembly SDBT01 (sample SAMN10404973, study PRJNA504765) | marine sediment metagenome | isolation source: marine sediment core GS10_PC15, 103 cmbsf | place: Arctic Ocean: Southern Knipovich Ridge | collected 2010
ACTTGGCTATGACAATCTTGTAACGGCTACCACCGATGATTTCACCGACCTTGGCACTAACAGATCGAGAGCGGCGACGTTTTTTCCATAAAAAGCTTTGATCTCTTTGGGGTAGTCGGTCAGAATGATGGGCGCTTTAAAGTACTTTTCGGTAGGAAAGCATTCATGCTCAGATTGCAGATCGCTACTCTCCTACTTGGCCTAGGCGGCGGCATGCTAGGAAAGATCGAAAAGCAGAAACGCTTCCCCTAGAGCCCCTTTCCATTTTTGTTGACTATCTTCTCCTTCATAAGTGAAGGATTGTGGTCCTTTAAGAATCTTTTCCATTCTATCCTCTCAATGCGATCCAGAATACGGGATTTTTTCAGAAATTCCTGGGTATTTCCACCCTCATCAAAGACTTTGATGCTATCTGTTACTCTCCTATCAACCACTTTTGTTAGAAATATATTTACGATGTCAAGATTGTTCCTAATTTTTTCAATAGGGACTCTCTTGGGAAGAGAGTTCTTGTTTAAGATATTCACTTCGATCTGCCATCCACTTTTGCGCTCAACCACACGATAAGAGAGAAAATGGGATAGCCCTTGTTTTTCAAGGGTTTGATTTTTCATTATACAATGCATAGAAAGGTAGATTTTAAGAAAGAGGCTTTGTAAAACCGATTGATGGAAGGATATCAAGTTCTGACGCTCATTTTGCTGGGTCCGAATCATAATGGTAAAATGGGAGTTGAGTTTTTGCTGAAGAAAAACCAGATAGTGGTTGAGTGAAGTAATCTTCCTCCGTAAGTCATCATATCTTTCAATATAAGAGAGTTCGAGCGTATCCTTAAATGTGCACAAATGCTCGTAAGACCTTCCTTTCATATATTCGAAGATAAGTGCAGTGCAAATTTTGTTCCCGCTCTCCATAAAAAAAAGATTAAGTTTACTAACCCATTCATTCATAAGTTTTGCGTATTCGATAGTTGTTGAATCTGCATTTTTTGAAACGATGAGGTTCAACGAGAGGTCGTCTTCGCCTGGATCATCCTTCAATTCGCAGGACACATGTTCGATGTTCAGGTGTTTTCTTATATCCTTAAGCCCTTCTTGAAAGCGGGTTCTAATTATTAAGCTGGTTAATTCCCCTCTGAATTTGACTACTCTATCTTTTTGTAGTTTCCCATCCACTGTGTAAGAGAACTGTTCCATCTTCCAAAGAAGCTGTTCTATTTCATTTGTAGAGGGGGTTGAAAAGTTTTTTCCGAACCTTACGTACCATGCTCCTTCATTTTTTTTATTCAATCTAACCATTGAATCATGCATTTCTTTAAACTTTCCCTCTTCATAATATCCAATAAGTTCGTCAGTTATGATTTCTGGCATCATCTTCAACATAGCATCTCTATCTTCAAGCTTTGTACGAACATCAGCAATTATTTTTTTCATATGTTGAGATGGCTCTGTCGCAAGCTTTAGTTTCAAATAGAGCGGCTCATTACTACTGTTTTGTGCTACCTGACAGCAAAACCCTCTCAGACCATATTTTTCAAAATACCGATTCCAACCTCTACAATCATTCTTATATAGTTTCCATTCAATGAGTCCTTCCAGTACTTCTCTAAAAATGGAGGCATTTTCTGTTGAGTAGGACTTTTTTTGCATTTCCAAGAAGGTAAGGTCTATCTGCTTGTCAGCATCGTACATATCTATCCACTTAGACTCCTCCCAGCTATCCATCATAAAACACAAATCAAACTTACTTCCTCCGTGGGTATAGCGATGAATAAAGGCTTTACTCATTTCCTTTGCTAAATGTTTCAAGAACGTTGTTTTCTCTCGAAATATCTCACTCATCTCATTCGCTAATTTTTCATCACCAGGCGCTCGCTTTTTTGAGAACTTCAGACATAAAGAGGAGTCCTCAGATGCTATCTGACAAAAAAAATAGGGCTTATCTTTAACTTCTCTAAGAAACCAATTTGCATCGTTACATTCGTCTATAGACAACAATGCTGTGAAAGATTTTTCCAACTTCAGTCGATGGTTGCCTAGTGTTACCTCTTGTTCATGTAAAGTATTGATCGATTCAAAGGAACGGCTTCCAATCTCCCATAAAACAGTACAGATATTGTTTCGATTAATTTTGGATAAGGGAGCGTCGTCAGGTATTGGAGCCTGATTTTCAAGACGTTGCTTGTTAATTAATGAATTTTTAACTGACATGAAAAACCCCTATCTAATTTTTTGATAGTATGAACGTTTGTAAAATAAATGTAAATTGAAAAGATTATTACTATTAGAAGTCGCAGCTGCCGGGGCTACGGGGGAAGGCGATGGCGTCGCGGATGTTTTCGATGCCGGTGATGAACTGAACGAGCCGTTCGAAGCCGAGGCCGAAGCCGCCATGGGGGACGGTGCCATATTTGCGCAGGTCGAGGTACCACTGGTAGGCTGCGGGGTCGAGGCCGCGCGCTCTATACTTGCCTTCGAGGATCTCGTAGCGCTCCTCTCTCTGGCTGCCGCCGATGATCTCACCGATCTTCGGCACGAGCAGATCGAGTGCAGCGACGGTCTTTCCATCCTCATTATCGCGCATATAAAAGGCTTTGATCTCTTTGGGGTAGTCGGTCAGGATGATGGGCGCTTTAAAGTGCTCTTCGGCGAGGAAGCGTTCGTGTTCAGATTGCAGGTCACTTCCCCATTTGATGGGGAACTCAAAGGTGCGCGAGCTCTTCTCGAGGATTCCGACTGCCTCGGTGTAGGTGAGGCGCACGAAGGGGGCGGCTAGCAGGTGGGTGAGACGGTCGATCAGACCTTTTTCGATAAACTGATTGAAGAATTGCAGATCTTCTTGGCAGTTTTCTAGGACGTCGGTGACGAGCGCTTTGAGATAGGACTCTGCAAGGTCAGCAATGATGGGAAGATCGGCGAAGGCGAGTTCGGGCTCGATCATCCAAAACTCGGCAAGGTGACGAGAGGTGTTGGAGTTCTCGGCGCGGAAGGTGGGACCGAAGGTGTAGACATCGGAGAGGGCCGTAGCGTACGCTTCGGCATTGAGCTGGCCGGAGACGGTGAGATAGACGGGCTGAGAGAAGAAATCTTTGCTATATTCGACTCTCTTATCCTCCCCTTTTGGGGGGTTATCGAGATTTAGAGTGGTCACTTGAAAAAGTTCACCCGCCCCTTCGCAGTCGCTCCCGGTGAGGATGGGGGATTGGAGGTAGATGAAACCTCTCTCTTGGAAGAAGCGGTGGGTGGCATAGGCGAGACGGCTGCGCACACGAGCAACGGCGCCTTGTGTATTCGTGCGGGGGCGAAGATGGGCGATGGTACGCAGGAACTCAAAGGAGTGGCGTTTTTTCTGCAGGGGATAGTCGGTTGGAGAGCTGCCAATCAGGCGGAGGGTTTTAGCTTGCATCTCGTAGTTCTGCTTGTTGCCGGGACTCTTTACAATCTCGCCAGTGACGGCGATGGAAGCTCCCGTAGAGAGCCCTTCGAGCATACTCTCTTCGGCGATCACTTGAAAATTGGAGAGAGTGGAGCCATCGGTGAGTTCGATAAAGGCGAAAGTCTTTTGATTGCGAATCGAACGGATCCAGCCGCAGACTAAGAGGGTTTGACCGACTATCGTCTCATCAGCATGGAGAATAGTTTTGATTTTTTGACGCGTAGTCTCTAAGCATTCTGATTTCATCTTTCCAAATTGTCTCAACTGGGGTTTCTAAATATTTAGGGATGGCTTGAAGCCTCTGATCCCTCATCATCACGCGGAAAGATTCCGCTCCAATTTCACCTTTGCCAAGGGATGCGTGGCGATCCCTGCGAGATCCTAGTGGGTACTTCGAATCGTTTACATGGAGGGCAAAGAGAGTGCCGAGGCCGACAATCTTATCATATTCAGTAAGTGTGGCGTTCCATGAGCTCTCGTCGCGGATATCGTAGCCTGCGGCAAAGATATGGCAGGTGTCGATGCAGACACCGATAGGGAGTTTTCCCTTAACGCGCTCAATGATGTAGGCGAGGTGTTCAAAGGTGTTGCCGACAGTCGTGCCCTGGCCTGCTGTCGCTTCTAGAAGAAGTCGCAAGGAGCTCTTTTCGAGGAGAGGCGCCATCTCGAGAAGGCTCTCGACGATGCGATTCAGACAGTTCTCTTCGCTGTCGCCTGTGGCAGCACCGGGATGGAAGTTAAGGAAGGCGAGCTCTAAACATTGGCAGCGCTCGATCTCCTCTTTGAAGGCGGCGCGGCTCTTAAGAAGGTTCTCATCCTTGTTCGACCCTAAGTTGATCAGATAGCTCGCATGGCTCATCACCTTCTGGATGCCGCTGGTTTCGAGAGCGCCCTTCCAAAGAGAGATCTCCTCCTCTGAGATGGGCCGCGCGTTCCACTGTCTCTGATTTCTGGTAAAAATTTGGATGGTATTAGCGCCAATCTCTTGGCCACGCTCTAGGGCGTTGTGCAGACCTCCAGCAACGGAGGTGTGAGCACCAACGAGTAGCTCTTCTCCCAGTGCCACCTTAGTGCGTGTGGGCTAAGAATTCACAGACAAGCGCAATGTTGATCGGGAGGGGTAGCACGATCTGGTCTGCTTGGGGGACAGAGATGAGTTCTCCTGATAGATTCTTCTCGTCGAGAGAGAGATACTCAGGAAGAGTGCGAGAGCTGTTCTCTACCGACTCTTTGATCCATTTAATACTCTTTGATTTTTCTCTGATTGAGATGGTCATCCCAGCTTTCACTTCGAAAGAGCGCACATCGACTTTTTTTCCATTAACATGAACGTGCCCATGAGCGACAAGCTGATGAGCTTGGAAGATCGTTGAGCCGAGTTTGAGTCTATATACGATATTATCGAGGCGACATTCGAGGCGCTGCAGAAGAAGATGGGCAGTGTTGCCCTCTTTTTTAACTGCTTCCTGATAGTAGCGGAGAATCTGTTTGTCAAGAATCATGCCATAGACAGCTTTGAGTTTCTGCTTCTCTTCGAGCTGGAGGCCATAGTCAGATTTCTTTCTACGCTTCGCACCATGCATACCAGGAGGATTGGGTTTGTGCAGTAGGGGATTACGTAGTCGTCCAAAGAGATTCACTCCAAAACGACGGGAAATTCGATTTTTTGGACCAGTATAACGACACATTCTTTCAAGACTCCTTTTTTAAGCTACCATGCTAATCTATGGGAATAAATAAGTACAGCAGAAACGATATGAAAAGTTTCAATTTTTCCATGAACAGCGAATCTTTTTTGGATATTGAAAAAAAAAGATCTAATCCCTTACCCTCCTCCCTATGAAAAAAGATGTTTTGGTATTAGCTTTCTATCTCTTTACTCCGATTGAGGAGCCTAAGCAGGAGGTGAAGCGGTTTCATAAATTTTTTGCACCTCTCGATGCTACAGGGCGGATCTATATCAGTGAGAAGGGAATCAATGGTCAGATGAGCATCTCAAAGAGCGATGCCCCTGCCTTTTATGAGTGGTTTCTAGGAGATCCTCGCTTCAAAGAGACCGATATCAAGGTGCATCACCACACAGAGCAGGCCTTCTCCAAGATGACAATTAAGGTACGAGAGCAGCTCGTTGCGATGGGCGAGGAGGTCGACCTCTCCAAAGGTGGGGCGCGCCTCAGTGCGAAGGAGTGGGCAGAGATGATTAAGGAGCGGGACGAAGATACCCTCATTCTAGATGTCCGTAACCACTATGAGTGGGAAGTGGGCCACTTTGAGGGGAGTGAAAAGCCCGAATTTGAGACCTTTAGCGAGTTTCCAGAGTACGCTAAAAAACTAGGGAAGACGCGAGATACGAAGAAGACCAAAGTGATGATGTACTGCACAGGAGGTATCCGCTGTGAGCTCTACTCCTGTCTACTTAAGGATCAAGGTTTTGATGAAGTTTTTCAGCTCGATGGAGGTGTCATCAAATATGGCCTTGAGGAGGGAACCAACCAGTGGAGAGGGAAGCTCTTTGTCTTCGATGATCGCCTCGTCGTTCCCATCAATGAAGAGGAAGAGACTGAGACGATCAGTAGCTGTACACAGTGCGAGTGCAAGTGTGATCTCTACTACAACTGTGCGAATATGGAGTGTAATGCTCTCTTTTTGAGCTGCCTAGAGTGCGCAAAGAAGATGATGGGCTGCTGCTCCGATCGCTGCATTGAAGCACCAAGAAGAAGGGAGTTCGTGCCAAGAGAGCACCCTAAGCCCTTCCGCAAACTGCCCTTCGAAGAAAAAATCAAGGCTGTTTCTTCTTCTCAATGAGTTCCAATGCTGCTGATTTAAGCGTCTTAAGTCCCTCTTCAAAGCCCACTTCCTCGAGCAATTGATCGAGATAGTTCATTTCGGACTGCAGCTGATCGCACATTGATTCGAGCTTGGCGATCTTTTTCAGCAATTCATCCTTCTCCATACTTTCTCCCTCCATCTTCCATTCTTGCTAAAAGTGTGCCAAAAGATGAATTCTATCGCAGATGATTTGAGAGTTGTTGAGTGATAGGGGGTTATAGGGCGCTTGATCTCTCGAATTGGAGCAGCTCTCTCTTCATCAGAGCGCCATATGCATAGCCCCCAAGCGATCCACCCCCCGCAACGACTCTATGACAGGGAATGACAAGAGGAAAGGGGTTGCGATTGCAAACATTGCCTAGTGCGCGCGCCGCTTTGGGGTTGCCGGCAATTTTAGCGATCTCGCCATAAGTGGCGGTCTGGCCGAAGGGGATCGTGCGGATAGCCTCAATTCCAGCTCGCATGAAGGGGGTGAAACTTGAGAAATCAAAGGGGAGCTTCTCGAACTCTCTCCCCTGGAGGTAGCCCTTAATGGAGGCAAAAATTTCCTCCTGGAGGGCGCCTTTTTCGCATCCCTCAATAGAAATGCAAAAGGCGTTCGCCTGACTTAGTGTGATACGGGTGATCTGGCCACTATTAATCTCAAACCGAACAGAGATTAAGGGTCCTTTACCCTCTTCCGAGTGCGCGGTCATTCATAATCGCAATATTCTCTTCCTGCTCATTGAGCTCGCGATAGCGCTCTTTAGAGACAAGCTGATCATTGTAATAGAAGCGTGTTTTTGACATGCCATCGAAGTAGAGGATAGAGGGGCCGTGCTTCTGGCCTTCCATCCACTCTGTCTCTTCAACAAGCGTCTGACCATCAACCAGGTGGCGCTCGATGCCATCCTTGAGACCCTGTTTGTAGGTCACTTCAAGATAGCGGCATCCATTCTGGTAGTATGTCGCTGGTCCGTGCAAGCGATTTTGTCGATAGCTCTCAGTTGAGATCGGTTCTCCAGATGGCGCGAAGACGTTTTTCACTCCGTCGATCTTGCCTCCAGAGAGGGGGGTGATGGTGTAGGGGATACCATGGGGGTGAAAGGTCTCTCTGAGAACGGCATAGCCATTTTCGATGACCTCTTTAGCCACCATCTTTTCATGCTGATCGCGGACGATACGGGTTCCCGAGCCTTTCATAACGCGGTATTCCGGTTCATTCCGCTCGTTATAATATTCACCCTCTAAGAGTTCCGTGTTATGGTACTCCTCAACACTTAAGGGGGTACCTCGCATATACCATTGCGTCACCTTCACATGTGAAGGGGAGAGGAAAATCAGCTCTTTTTGAGGGATTCCTCGAATATCATAATTCGTCTTCTTTACAAGGTTGCCCCGCTCATAGATATTTAGAGTTTCGGTGGTATTTGAGTGGGGGAAGGTGTGAGTCATCGGTCCATGCAGAACGCCCATCTCATAGGATGAGGTGACAGTGGTCCCATTGCGGAGCGTCGTGACAACAGTGCCGGGATAGCCTGTCGCTTCCCACTCCTCCTTGGAGACGTCATAGCCATACTTGTGAATATAGCGCTCTGAGACGACGTTGTCGTTCTTATCTTTATTGGAGGTTTGACATCCCACTGAAAAGATGATTAAGAGTAGGACGAGCAGAGTAGAAAACCGTTTCATAGGGGACCTCAATTTTCGGAGTTTTCATAACCATACCATCTCAACAAATAAAATCACGGATCTTTTTTGTGATTTCTGAAATGAGACGCTCATGTTCTCTGTCAACTTGCGGCTGCTCGACTGTCTGGCGGTCGTTTCGGTAGAGGAAGCGGAAGGTGACATTTTTTCTCTCACTCCCCAGCTTCTCACTCTCATAGAGATCGAGTAGCGACCACTCTTTTAGAAGTTTGGAGGGGAGTGAATCGATCGCTTCGAAGAGTTGGGCCAACGCCACCTCTGCTTTTAGGGTGATCGTCCAGTCGCGCTCCGATCCGGGGAACTGTGGCAGGGGCGTCATCTGTTTTTCGCCCCCTTTCACTTCCAAGAGATCGTGCAGATCAAATTGAGCAAAAACGACCCGCTCCTCAATATCGAGAAGGCGCAGACGCGATGGATGCACTTCGCCGAGTGCTCCCAGACAGACATCGTTGACATAGAATTGAGCCTGTTTCCCAGGATGGAAGCTCTCCAAACTCGAGCTCTTAAATGTAAGCTCCTTGAGTTGGAACGGCTCGAGGACATTCTCAATGATGCCTTTGAGATCGAAAAAGTCGACCTCTAAAGGCTTTACGCCCCAGTGGTGCGGCCGCTTCTTCCCCGTCAAGAGGAGAGCAGCCGTTGCCCGCTCTTTGTACTTTTCGCCATCTTTAAAGTGAACGCGCCCCATTTCAAAGGCGGAGATGTCAAAATTTTTTCTATCGAAGTTATACTTAACCGCTTGGACCATCCCAGGTAGAAGAGAGCTGCGCAGGATCGACTGATCGACGGAGCTTGGTTGCAATACCCTGATCTCCTCCTGCTCTCCCAGCGACTTCTCAAGAGAGAGCTCAGCAAGCTCGGGGCTGATCAGATCGCAGGTTAAAAACTCTTGCAATCCCGCACCGATCAGCTGGCGCCTCACCCGGTTTTCCAGAAGATAGATAGGAGCATGGGGAAGGGAGGAGTTGACAACGCGCGCTTCACGTTTTTTTATCGAATTATAGCCGTAGATGCGTGCCACCTCTTCAATGAGATCGATCTCATAGTGGATATCGTTGCGGTAGGAGGGGATTGTCACTTCAACAGTGCCATCGATCGAGTCGACCTTCATCTCAAGACGCTCTAAAAACGATTCAATTTCGCTCTGACTAAGCTCAGTCCCTAAGATCTGATTAACGCGAGAGGTGCGCACGTTAATCCTGCGCTCTTTTATGGGGCGTGCTTCAATATCCACTCTGCCAGCAGCCAGATCTCCTTCAATGAGTGATGCGGCCAGATCTAGCGCTCTTCTCATCATCTTATAGTCAACCCCCCGTTCAAAACGGGCTGAGGATTCGCTGCGAATGGAGAGCAATTTACTACTTTTGCGCACAGTTGAAGGGTCGAAGTGGGCCGCTTCAAGTAGCACCTCACTCGTCCCCTCCTGAACTTCAGAGTTGGCACCGCCGATCACGCCCGCTACCGCGATGGGTCGCTCGGCATCATAGATCATCAAAACGCCTGCAGGAATCGTCCGCTTCACTCCGTCAAGCGATTCAAAAGTGAGTTCACTCTCCGCCTCTTGCACGACGATTTTTCCGCCGCTGATCTTCGAGTAGTCGAATGCGTGGAGAGGTTGCCCCAACTCTAACATCGCATAATTGGTGGCATCGACAACATTATTGATAGAGCGCACCCCAGCATTTTCCAGACGGGCTCTCAGCCAATCGGGCGAAGGGCCCACTTTGACATTCCGAATCAGCCGGCAGCTGTAGTGGGAGCACTTCTCCCCATCTTTAATTTCGACCACCGTCGGGATCTTCTCGCAGCCCTCCTTGAGCTCTGGCTGAGAGCGAATGACCTTCTGATCCAAGAGTGCAGCGAGCTCACGCGCTATACCCAGCATGCTCATGCAATGGCCCAAATTCGGCGTGAGAGAGAGTTCGATAATTGTGTCGCCAAAGAGCTCCTTTAGATCGGTGCCAGCCGTCGCATCGTCAGCTAAGTGGGCGATCGTCTCATCGTCATCGGAGAGGCCCAGCTCTCTCTTCGAGCAGAGCATGCCGAACGACTCGATGTCGCGCAACTTTGAACGCTTAATCTTGATTCTCTTTCCCTCTTCACCTTCGAGGGTCGCTCCAATCTGTGCAAAT
>SDBT01021499.1_pt1 | contig 10085 bp, 7 predicted proteins | sample 2277101 | NCBI WGS metagenome assembly SDBT01 (sample SAMN10404973, study PRJNA504765) | marine sediment metagenome | isolation source: marine sediment core GS10_PC15, 103 cmbsf | place: Arctic Ocean: Southern Knipovich Ridge | collected 2010
CTTTCAACGTCGACCACGTCCGGGAGTTACCATCCATCGGGGCTGCCTATTGGTTCGGACGATAATCATCAATGGAGGCTGATTTCGGTACCGGGTGAACGGGCCGGCAATACTGTGGCCAACATATTCGAAGACGAGCTGAGTGCGGTGAGTACGACAACCTATAGGGTATTCTCATCAGCGACCAGCACTGCCAGCAGTATCGCCACCGGTCGCGGCTACTGGATCCAGCAGCGGGTTCGGGATGGAATCACAATTGCAGCGGAAGGCGGCATTGTAGCCGATGTCCATGGCTACCCGGTAAGTCTGGCTCATGGCTGGAATCTGATTGGCAACCCCTATCCGTTCGAGATCACGGTTAGTTTCACTCAAGCTGACTTCCACGGTCCGAGGACCTACAACGGCACTGGCTGGGACGCAGCAAACGCCAGTAGCTTGAAACCATGGGGCGGCTATGCGGTTTATAACTTTGGAACGACCCGCAATCTGGTAATTTATGGCAATACTAGCTTGGGTAAACAGATTCTCGCCAAATCGGCTGAACCGGCGGATGGCTGGGATGTTAATCTTAGCCTGGCGGGTAATAAGTATACCGATCATGGGAATCGGATAGGCCGCCGCGCCGACGCACTGGATGAACGCGACGGGTACGATAGTCCCGAGCCGCCGTATATTGACGGCTATATCAGTTTGTCGATGAACCGTCCTGAGTGGGGTGAGGGTCTACCGGCGTTCAGCAACGACATCAGGTCAACAGTTGAGAGCAACGGCACATGGAGTATGTCGCTCAATACCAAGGGTGAAAGTGGCCCCATTGCTGTCGATTTCGCTATTGAAGGCGATATCCCGGTGGGTACACGGGTTGTGCTGCTGGATTTGATCGAACGTGCTGAGTATGATCTTACAGCCGGTGAGAAACCGGCTCCTATTACCCGGTATCGTGAAGAGTATAGTTATCCGTTGTTAATGCTGGCCGGGAGCGATAGTTATGTGCGGGGTGAGGTCGATAAGGCTATTGCTGCCCTGCCAGAGGACTTTACATTACGTTCAAACTATCCCAACCCGTTTAATCCAACCACCAGGATTCCATACAATGTTATGCGGCCTGCCAGAGTCTCGCTACGTATCTATAACCTGATTGGGCAGGAGGTAGCCACCTTGTACAACGGTTGGCAAAATATGGGCAAGTTCGAGGCCATTTGGAGTGGTATGGACAAGCATGGCCAGCCGGTTGCCAGTGGATTATATTTTGCCGTATATAGGGCTGAAGACAAGTTGGATACACAGAAGATGCTCATGATGAAGTAGGCCAGGCATTTTTGGTATAGCGAGCTAGTTTGATCTTATTGATGGAGCGGCGCCTTTCACTTGGTTGAGAGGCGCTGTTGTCTTTTGGGGCACTAAAGGAGGTGGCATGAAAAAGACGGGCGCGGGGTTGTATTGGACGGTTGTATTCCTGTTCACCTGCCAGCTGGCGCTGGGGCAGGAGTTCCATATTTTGTTTACCGGCAGCGCTAACGGTACGATAGAGAACTGTCTGTGTCCCAACCTGCCCCTGGGGGGCCTGGAGAAACGGGCCCAATTTGTGGCCGATTACCGGGCGGAACATCCCGATATGCTGCTGCTTGATGCGGGCGATAATTTTATCGACTACCTGAAACCGGGGGTGCAGGAAGTGATTGTAGCAGCCTACAAGCTGACCGAGTTCGACCTGATTAATCTTGGTGATCAAGACGTGGTTTATGCAACACCGGACTATCTCGGGCTCGAAATGCTGGTAAAAACCCATGGCGAACCTATTATGTTGGTTAAGGGCAAGCAGACTTTTTCGATTCTGCCCATAATGCATCCGAGGACAATCCGCTTTTATTCAGATTCCCTATTTACGGGGCTTGACCTGAGTGCCTATCGGCAGCAAATTGAGCACTGGTTGAGTGGCCCGTCGGAAGGTGCATTCCGCATCCTGCTGTCGCATAGTGGTTTGGAGGCGGATAAAAAGATCGCCCAGGAATATGGGGCAATTGATCTGATTGTAGGTGGGCACTCGCAGAATGCGTTGCACGAGGCTGTGGAGGTGAACGATGTACTGATCGTTCAGGCAGGTAGCGACGCGAGTTATGTGGGCGAATTAATATTTGCCGCTAAACACAAGAAATTCAAGCTCAAGCAGTATGATTTGCATCCGATGGAACTTGATATGCCGGGACACCCGGCAATATTGGAATTGATTGACAGGCTTGGAGTTGGGATTGACGGCCATTAGATTGGCACAACCGGGGAAACCGATTAAAAACATGAAAAAATTACTACTACTTCTCACAACAATCATTTTTAGCCAGGCCTTTGGGCAACTGGAAGTGGGCGCTACTGTCCCCTCGTTCTATCTCCCCAAATACAGTGGCGGCTCATTTTATATGAGCAAGATAGTTGGTCCTAAAGCCAAGCCTAATATGCGCTCACCAGTTGTGTTGAGCTTTTTCCAAACCACCTGTATACCATGCAAGGCAGAAATCGCCGAATTTGAGAAACTGGATAAAGAATTTCCCGCCATACCAATTTACCTGATCGACTTGAGTGAGAAGAAAGAACTGGTAACTGAGTACATCGAGAAGTACAATTTGGAACTTAGGATGCTCCTCGATAAGTATGGCGTTACGGGTAAGAAATTCGGTGTTGTTGATGAGGCGGGACTGGCTCATTTGCCCAATTCGTTCATGATTGATGCGGACGGGGTTGTGGTTTATCATCACTCAGGCTTTAAGCCTGGCGACGAAACGATATACCGCGAGAAGTTGACCGAGCTGAACGACAAGCATTCTGCCTACTTGATTGCCTTAGAAGCCGAAAAAGTGGCAGCGGAGGAAGCCGCAGCAGCCGCAGCCGGTGTAAGTGCCGGTGGTGGGAAAAGTGGGGCCGGCAAACTTGAGGTGGGCATGAAGGCGCCGAGCTTCTTCCTGCCTAAATTCAGTGGTAAGTCGTTCTACATGAGCCGGACTGTGGGCGCAAAGGCCAAGCCGGAGAACAAAAAGCCGGTAGTAATCAGCTTTTTCCAAACCACTTGTGTGCCCTGCAAGGCCGAGATCGCCCAGTTCCAGATATTGCAGGAAGAATTTCCAGGGATCGATATTTACCTGGTCGATTTGAACGAGCCCAAGGAGTTGGTGGCGGAGTATATTGACCGGTTCGACCTGCAACTGAAGATGCTGCTGGACCGCTATGGTTCGGTGGGCAAAAAGTACGGGGTGGTTGACGCCCGGGGGCTGGCCCATCTGCCCAACTCGTTCATTATCGACGCTGATGGTATAATCAGGTATCACCACAAGGGGTTTAAGCCCGGTGATGAAGAGAAATACCGGGAAGTATTCCGCGAGCTGACAGATGATACTATCAGCAAACCAGTTTCTGCTCATATCGCAACTCCAGTTCCAGCTCAGATCGCAACTGCAGTTCCAGCTCAGATCGCAACTGCAGTTCCAGCTCAGATCGCAACTGCAGTAACCGCGAAACCTTTAACTGTTGATCCGGTAAAAACCATCCCGCTCACTGAACGCAAAGCCATAGTCATCATTGATTTCAAAAGCGTTGGCGTATCGGAGCATGAAGCGCAGACGCTCACCAATCGGCTAACTACACACATGGTTCAGTCGGGAATCTACCGCGTCATCGAGCGGATGGAAATTCAGCAAATTTTGGCAGAACAAGATTACCATTTAACCGGTTTAACTGAGTGCGAGACTGATAAGTGCGCAATGGAGATTGGATTATTCATAGGTGCCGAGCAGATGCTAGCAGGCTCTTTCGGGAAAATGGGGTCGACCTATACCGTTGATATGCGGATCATCGACCTTGGAACGGGTGACATTGTGCGAACCGCCATGGTAAATAAACCGGGCATGATAGATCAGATTCTAGGTGAGGACCTGGTCGAAGCTATGCAGCGTCTTATTGGTAATAACTGATGTTGAGTGTCTTCCTATCTGTCCGCTTGTATGACTGCGCCAGGGTGAGGGATGCTTGGAAGATATAATCAAGTATCACCACAAGGGATTTAAGCCCGGTGATGAAGAGCGCTACCGTGAAGTGTTTATCGAAGTGACTCAATAGATCGAGCCGTCGGCAATTGCCGCAATATAATTGATTAAGCCCGGTGGTTGATGGCAGTCACCGGGTTTTTTGCATTAGGGGTAGGCTTATCCTGCCAGCGGGATGTTAGCGCCTGGACTCCCCATTCTTTTCCCTTCAATTCCCTAGCGCCCGAATGGTAAATTTCATGCTATGGTAAAAGCGCAAATTACCAACCCAATGGTACGCAATTTCTGCATTATCGCCCACATCGACCATGGTAAGTCGACCTTGGCCGATAGGCTGTTGGAGTACACCCACACGCTGGACAAAAAGCAGATGCAGGCCCAAGTGCTCGACGACATGGATCTTGAGCGCGAACGGGGGATTACCATCAAAAGTCACCCCATACGGATTACCCATAAACATACCGACGGCCAGGAGTATATCTTCAACCTGATCGATACGCCTGGCCATGTGGATTTTACTTACGAAGTATCGCGTAGTCTGGCGGCCTGCGAAGGCGCCCTGCTGTTGGTCGATGCGGCCCAGGGTGTGGAGGCGCAAACGGTGAGTAATGCCTACCTGGCCATCGATAGTGATTTGGTACTGATTCCCGTACTGAATAAAGTCGATTTGCCCAACGCACAGGTGGCCGATGCGATGCAGCAGATGATTGACCTGATCGGGTGTGATGAGGACGAAATAATTTTAGCAAGCGCCAAAACGGGCTTTGGTGTTAAAGAAATATTAGCGGCAATCATTGATCGCATTCCGCCCCCTAAGGGTGATAGCAATGGTCCAACCAGGGCCCTGATTTTCGATTCGGTGTACGATTCGTTTCGGGGCGCAATTGCCTATGTGCGTATGATTGACGGCGCGATTACCACCGGTGACACGGCCAACTTTTTTTCTCACGACCGGCGTTTCGAAATTGACGAAGTAGGGCATTTCCGCATGCAGCGTGAGCCTACGCGAGGGCTGTCGGCCGGTGATGTGGGTTATGTGATCGCCAGTATCAAGGAGGTAAAATACCTTATGGTGGGCGACACAATTACCACCAGGGAAAGCACTGCCACGGAGGCTTTGCCAGGTTATAAACCGATTAAGCCGATGGTATTTACCGGGCTGTATCCCGTGAGCAGCGACGACTATGAGGCGTTACGGAAATCCCTCGATAAACTGAGGTTGAACGACTCATCGTTGGCCTACACACCGGAGACATCCACGGCCCTGGGCTTTGGCTTTCGCGTAGGATTTTTGGGGCTGCTGCACATGGAGATCATCCAGGAGCGGTTGGAGCGGGAGTTCGACCTTGAGTTGATTACCACACCGCCCACGGTGGAGTACGAAGTGGAGAAAAAGGACGGCACAATCGTGCTCATCGATAGCCCGGCTGATATGCCGCACACTGGCGAAATTAACGAAATCCGTGAGCCGTACGTGCTGGCGGAGCTGATATCGCCACCGGTTTATATGGGCGGGATTATGAAATTGTGTCAGGACAAACGGGGTATCTACTTAACTACCCACTATTTATCGCCGACCAAGGTACAGCTAAACTACGAGCTGCCCCTGGCCGAGGTGGTGTACGATTTCTTCGACCGGCTGAAGTCTATTTCGCGCGGGTATGCTTCGTACGACTACGAGTTTATCGACAATCGGCCGGGCGCTCTTAAAAAACTGGAGATAATGCTACATGGCGAACCGGTTGATGCGCTAAGCGTGATTGTGCATACCGAGCATGCCCATGTGCTAGGCCGGCAACTGTGCAAACGGCTCAAGGCGGTGATCGACCGGCAGCAGTTTGAAATACCGATCCAGGCGGCCTTGGGCACCAAAATAATCGCCCGGGAAACCATCAGGGCCCTGCGTAAAAACGTAACGGCAAAATGCTATGGTGGCGATATCACCCGCAAGCGCAAATTGCTGGAGAAGCAAAAAGAGGGCAAGAAACGCATGAAGCGGGTGGGCAATGTTGAAATACCCCAGGAGGCTTTCTTGTCTATCATGCAGGTTGATGGTAAGGAGTAGCAGTCGGCTTAATGCTGAGCCGAATAACGCCGGTGAATAGCTATTTTAAATTGACCCGCTCGACGTGGTACAGCCTGGTGTTTATTGTACCCCTGGTGGTGATTTACGAGCTACTGGCGGTAGTGGTTAACTGGAATAGTGAGGGCCCTGATTTACGCAATGGGGCCGACATTCTAGTGCGCTTCATGCTTAATATTTTTGGAATTTCGACACCGTACATCACGGCGTTCGCACTACTGTTAGTAACGGGAATTGTCTGGTATTGGCACGTGCGGCGGCACGATAACCAGCCGGTCTCGGGTAATCTGTTGGGCTTAATGCTGCTTGAAAGCATTGGCTGGGCGATGGTACTAGTGGTTGCTTTGGCAGCCACTGATAGTCTGCTGATAATGAACACAACCGATGAAGTGCTCGCAGCCGCTTATTTGGCGGTTGGCGCCGGTTTGTATGAAGAGGCAGTGTTCCGGCTGCTGTTGGTAAGCGGGTTAGCGCTGTTTTTTAGGAAGGTAATGTTCTGGCGCGATATACTGGCCTGGGCGGCAGCTGTAATTGTTGCAGCCACGCTATTTTCACTGTTTCACTTCATCGGGTTATCCGATGAGCTGTTTGCATGGAACACTTTTATATATCGCGGCGTAGGAGGTGCATTATTAGGCACCCTGTACGTTTACCGGGGATTTGGTATTACCGCATATGCCCATACTATTTACGATTTATTGGTTTTAACTATTAAGACTTTGAACTAATGAGGATTACACGATGAAAACACACCTGGCAGCCTTTTATTTCATGCTTCTGTGCGCAGTTGGCATTGCGAGTGGGCAGGAGAGCCCATATTCTAAATTTGATGTAGTTATTTCCCCCGAATACGATCATCCAGGCTTGGGCATATATATTGAAATCGATACCAAACCGGCAGAATTTCCCCGGTATCTTGAGATGGATGTACCGGAACAAACCACCATTGTCCTGCTCTACGATAGGGCGGACGGCACCAATAATCGCCTTGAAGTAAAGCGCGAGGACGATAGAACCTTTGTGGGTATCGACGTCGCCAAACCGCAGATTGCACTACGGTATTATTACAATCCATTTGCTGAGGCTACGGGTGCACGGAATTTTGAGTATAGATTACTCACCAACGATCTGCTCCCCGAATTTCATGTAGTGGTTCAGGAAACGATGAGTTCCACAGATTTTACACAATCGATGGATGGCGCGGAAGTTGTTGATGGAGACTTTGGCCTGAAATTTTACCGCTCCCATAACCAGGGGCTAACGCCTGGAACAGTGTTTGAGGTTAACGTGAGCTATAATAATCCGTCGGGTGAATTGACCGTTCCCCAAATTAAGGCCAAGCAGGAAGCTGGCGAGTTACCCATGGATCCCCAGGAGACACAAGCCCCTGCTAGCAATGTGACACTTGTTCTGGGTATATTCCTGGGCTTGGTAGCAGTTATTACCCTGATGGTGAAGTACCTTGGTCCGGACAATAGTAAAAAGGCTACCATTGTGCAGGCCAAAGCAGCGCTGAGCGGCCAATTTTGTACAAATTGCGGGGACCCCAGGCGTCCCAATTCCAAATTCTGTGCCAGCTGCGGAAAGGAGTACTGATGTATCCGGAAATTCTCAGAATAGGCCCCTTCGTTATCTCGTCGTACGGCTTTATGATGGTTGCTGCATTTTTCCTGGTGTACTTTCTGTTGTCACGGGATGGCAAACGACTTGGTTGGGAGCCTGAACTGGCGCAGGATCTGGTATTCTGGGCGGCCATGGGTGGTGTTGGTGGCGCGAAGATATATTTTCTGATCGAGAATATTGGCCGGGGATCGGGGCATAATCTTAACGGCCTGGTCGAACTGTTGAAGGGCATCTTTACCTTGGACCCGGCGCGTATGGCTGACGGTATTCAAAATTTTGGAGCCGGCATGGTATACCTGGGTGGACTGATGGGTGCCTTGATTCTGATCACAATTGGTTTGCGGCGTAGAAAAGAACCGTGGTTGCCGGTAGCCGATTTAGTTGCGCCATACATTATTCTAGGGTATGGAATTGGGCGCCTTGGCTGTTTCCTGGTTGGCGATGACTACGGCATACCGTCCAGTTTACCATGGGCGATGGCCTTCCCGAACGGTCTGCCGCCTACCACTGCGCTGGTGCATCCTACCCAACTCTACGAGTTTATCCTGAGCGTGAGCATAGCCGGATTTCTATACTGGAGACGTGATAAGGGCGCTTTCGCCGGGCAGACCTTTGGTATTTACCTGATGCTGGCCGGGCTGGAGCGGTTCATGATTGAATTTATCCGCACGAATCCCGCTTACATGTTGGGACTTTCAGGCGCCCAGGTTATTGGCCTCATCATGATGGCAGTGGGCGGCTGGATGCTATACTATCTACCACGCAAGACGGAGGCCTCCACATCCTGATTTGCCGCCGCAAGGGGCCCGTTATATTGCTGGCGAGTTTACTACTTGGCCCAATTGGTTCGGCTGAGGCGCAAGAGCCAGGCCGAACGGGGCATCCGCCGGGCGTTGAGCGCGGCACCCTGCCACACCCGTATAATCTAACCGCTATTCTCGCCACTGATTACCCTGACCGCCTGTACATCATAGATGGTGCTGAACTGGAAGTACAATCCATCAATCCGGGTGGGCAGATACTTCATCGCTATGGCGGCTGGGGGAGTGGCAGTGAGGCATTGGATTTGCCGCTGGCCTTGTTTGCCAGGGAGAACACCATTTTTGTTTTGGATCAAGGCCGGCCAGCGATAGTGTGGCTCGATTTTCAGCTGCACCAGGTAGGCGATACCAGATTACCACAGTATCTGGAACCAATCGGGTTTGTGCGCAATAATCAGCGGCAATTCTGGGTTATCATACAAGGCCGGCCGGGGTTGCACCTGTACGACGATCACGGAACATTGCTGACGGTGATCGGTGATCAGGCTAGCGGGGATGATGCCATCTTCGCACCGCAGATGATCACCAGCGGTAATGGCAAACTGCTGGTGTGGGATGATCATCGGCAAGCCGTGTGTATGCTTAACGTAGCCGGGGCAGTTGAAGCGTGGCTTCAATTTGATAATTTAGCCAGCCCATATGATTTGGTATTTGCAGACAATACAATCTTGCTCCTAACTGATGACGCGATTGTGACCTGGGCGGTAGAATCAGGCCTGCGCCACGTACATGCGCTGGATCAGCCATTGATCCACATATTCAATATTGAGGGGCAGGTATTTACCATATCCAGTGAGGGTGAAATAGGTGCATTTACGGCACAGCCTTAGGCTGCTCGTACTGCTGCTAATCTGTAATGTGATAACCGGCCAGGTGGTTAATCGGGCCGACACCTTGCATTTTGGCCGCGGCACCAAGAGCGACTCCCTTCAGGCCTATCCCATTCTGCCAATTTTTGAGCTAGCGAGAATAGTTGATGGTACCGCTCAACCGATTGCCGCAAGTCAACTTGTCATTAATCGGATTAGTGGTAGAGCCTTATGGATGGGTGACGCAGCCGATACTCTTGCCATAATTGTGCGTTACCAGATACTCCAGCCAGCACCAGTTTTAAAGGTGGGACCGGCATGGCACTATCTCCCGCCGCTTGATTCATTGCTCAACGCTCAGCAGACGAATCTATCACAAACACAATCCAGGCCTCGCTCGCCGATCAATGCTCCCTCAAACGAAGGGCTGGTGACTTCGGGCAGCTTGTTCCGGGGAATTACCATGAGCAGTGGACACGGTGCATCCTTAACAGGTGGCCTGGACCTTAAAATGCAAGGCCAGCTGGGCGCCGATTTTTTCATCAGCGGGGCAGTTACCGATCAGCAAATGCCTATCCAGCCCGCTGGCGACACTCGCAGCATCAACGAACTGGACCGGGTGCGGTTGACCGCCACGAGCAGCCGTGGTTCGGTTGAAATTGGCGATATCACAATTGAGAACAGTACCAGTCCGATTTCTACCATCAGCCGCAAGTTG
>SDBT01021500.1_pt1 | contig 10084 bp, 7 predicted proteins | sample 2277101 | NCBI WGS metagenome assembly SDBT01 (sample SAMN10404973, study PRJNA504765) | marine sediment metagenome | isolation source: marine sediment core GS10_PC15, 103 cmbsf | place: Arctic Ocean: Southern Knipovich Ridge | collected 2010
GTGGCTGCCGCTTTTGCTGCCGGCAATACGAGTGTTTTCGTGAGAGATGGAACCTATACGGAAACATCTGACATCAATATTCCCGACGGAGGGTTGTTGATAGGGGAATCTGCTGGAAACGTTGTCATCAATTTGTTTGGAGCGGTGTCGGTACAAAGTGATGCGAATGCGGGAGTGGTAGAGAGTGCTGGGACGATCAGTATTACTTCTGCCACAATGGCTGTGGTGGGCGTTGGTACTTCTTTCACTAGTTTGACTCCGCTCACAGATTTTATTCTCATCGGACAATCATTCTATCAAATTGCAGCGATCATTGACGATTTAAATGTAACCCTTTCTGTTGTCTATGAAGGAATAACGCTAAGCGCAGTGAGTTATATCGCTCAACCGATGTTTACCGGAGTTTCTGTACGGAACGTTACGATTACTGGAAGCACTTCGACCGGTTTGTTTTTGCGGGGTATAAGATATTCGTTTGTGAGCAACGTGCTTGTAATGAGTAACGCAGTCAATATCGTTGTGGAAGACTCTGAGCAAACGATGTGTAACGGATTGGTTAGTGAAAATAGTGGCGCTATAGGGCTTACGGTTGAACGGTGTTTTAATACGACTTTTGATGGGTTGTATATCTTTAATTCTGGGAGTCATGGCGTGGATATTCTCGGCGGGAGCGCGTGCATCGTTTTTGATGGGTGTATTAGCAGTAATAATGGTGCAGCTGGAATCTTTGTCACTGGTGATGTTGGTGTAACCATAACCGGAAATTGTATCACAAACAATACAGGTGATGGTATTATGATAATTGCTTCTCCTGAATGTATAGTTAGTAATAATACAATTACCGGCGGTTCAGGTTCCATTCACATCGACTCAGGCTCCACAAATTGTGTCATCAGTAATAATATCTGCAAGGATTCAACGAGTGATGGTATTGATGTAGAAGGAGCTGGTTGTTGTGTTTCTGGCAATCTCGTTTCGGGTCATGGTTCCAACGGAATCGAAGTGAATGCCGATAATTGCGTGATTAATAGTAATTGTTGTTCGAGTAATGGTGTTGATGGGATTCAAGTAACCAGCGATAATTGTGTTGTTAATGGAAATCGGTGCACTGGTAACACTTCGAACGGAATAGAATTAACTGTTGGTACAAATGACAATCTTTGCACAAGTAATCAACTTCTTGGTAATATTGATGACAACCTTGTTGACGATGGGTCCAATGTAACTGCAGACAACATCACCTCGTAAGAACTGTAAATATTATATCATATTATGCGATATAGTATTTGACTCAGACCCATCCCGTTCCATCCTTGGTTCTTTGTTTCCAAATCCATCCATCTTCCACCAAGGAAGTCATTTCCGTTTTAATTTCCTCCCATGTGTTGTCTTTGTAATCGTGAATCTCGATGGGAACGGAAAAAAACGCTTGGGCTTGGGCATCTATCCGTCCGGAATGATAACGGACGAAACAACAGAATTCTTTCTTTTTTGAATTAGGGTTGCAAATATAGATTTCTTCTGCAATGCCACTTTCGTCAGATACCATGATCCCCTTCACTTTTTCAATCATCCAATGCGTCGTCATTTTGTACATGTAAAGAAGGGTTGTCAAGATCACTTTTTCTTGACCACCCATCTCTTGTGATCAACTCCTCCAACACCTCTTTGGTTTCTTCCCACGTCCCTTGGACGCCGTAGCATTCATAAAGCTCCCCATCTATGCACCACATTGCATCGACGCAATTCGATTGGTGAAGAACATAATAACAAGATTTTTTCTTGTTGGGACCAATGAGATAGATTTCCTCTGCAATACGGCTTAGATCCTTCTTTTTCATACCCACACCAAGGATTTCTCGTAGTGCCATTGCAGACATTTATCCTCGCTGTAAATTGGTATTAAGGGTTTTGGGAGAATCATAAAGATGGAGGGTATGTTTCAAGATACATGCAATGAACGTATCAAAATTGCAGAAAAAAGGGTATTGGATTGGATGACGATCAATTGGGAAGCTATCGAAACCATGTTTGCAGAGATCCATTGCAAAAATGTCATTATTGTCACTCGTTCGACGCTCAAAACGCACGAACAATACTTAGCCAACCATTTTGAAGGTTCCAAATATGTTGTGCCAAGGTTACGTAGTTACACGCACCACAGTAGTGATTACTTCCCAAAAAACACAAAATATCCTTTTTTGATAGCGCGAGATGCAGACATGGAAAGCGGTGCTGTCCAAGAAAGTTCCCAACTCGCAAGTCTTGCTGGAGAATTAAACGATGCCTTTTTCATTGTACTCCAAACAACAAAAAAAGAAGGGCGCATCGAATCATTCGGTCCGATAAGGTGGCTCACGTTGCCAAGAATGGTTTCTGAAAACGGGTCAGAGTACGAAATCAACTGCATCGCCGAGATTGCGGCACTGTTGTTGTTTGGTGAGACACGATTTCAAGGATTCTTGTCGATGTTGTGGTTGGATCTTCGATACGACGTAATCCAAAATATCGAGAATCCTCATTTTGCACATATAATACAAGAAAGTTTGGTTTCTCCCTTCTATCTCTCTCCAACCATTTCTAAACACGCCATATTTATGGGATTCCGCTACGAAACCTACAATCCCAAACCAAACACGCGACCGATGTCTCCTGTGCGAAAGAAAGAAGCATCTTCTGTGTCTCCACTTCACGAACCGGAACTCGAACCGGAAGAGGTTTTGGAACCTGAAGAGAAGCCTCTTATCTGTCCACCTTCCCCAAAACGTGCTAAACTTCCTTCACCCTTTCCAAAACGAAGGAAACGTCCTGCTAAAAAGAAGAAAAAGACTAAAAAAGCGCCTAAACTGTCTGATACGCAAATTATTAACCCAAACACAGGACGACCGGTTACCATTGGAGGAAAAGTCTATCGCAGGTTGGTGGACAAAGGTATTGTCATAGAAGAATAACCGAAATACGTTAATTTACAAATATTTTGTAAATTGTAAAGCATTTTGTATAAAGACGATTCTGACATACTTATTCTACGGTCCGATAATCCCAATTGCAGTTAAGTTCATATCTGTTACCAGTATACTTGCTGTAGTGGTAGCGTTTACGACGCGCAACGTCACAAAATTGTTATTTCCTAACAGTACAAAACTTTGTGTGGATACTACAGCAGTATCGGTTGTAGCTATAAGTATCGTTCTTCTTGTTAACGATCCTACAACTCTTGACGTATTGTTCAGCCATAATTCAGCTCGCAACTCTTGAAAACCGACTGGTGTGCTCCAATCAAACGTTGCTAAAATATTAAAGGTGCCAGTGTTCGATCCAATGTGGCGCAGCTGTCCACTCACGGGAGAATCGAAATTGTTTGAAATGCTGTTGAGTATTGTTGTGCCTGTTACATTCACAAAAGTGGTTGTTGCTAAAATAATAGTAGCGGTTCCATTGTTTTCCATAAATATAGATCCAGCAGAAAATCCAACCACTGGACCTGTAGGTCCTGTAGCTCCTGTATTCGTAGCCGTTCCAGAAAGACCTGTGGGACCCGTTGCCCCTGTGGGACCTGTAGGTCCTGTCGCTCCTGTATTCGTGGCTGTTCCAGAAAGACCTGTGGGACCTGTTTCCCCTGTGGGACCCGTTTCCCCTGTGGGACCCGTATTTCCTGTGGGACCCGTATTTCCTGTTGGACCTGTATCCCCTGTCGCTCCTGTATTTCCTGTCGCTCCTGTATTGGTAGCTGTTCCCGAAAGACCTGTGGGCCCTGTGGGCCCCGTAGGTCCTGTCGCTCCTGTATTGGTAGCTGTTCCCGAAAGACCTGTGGGCCCTGTTGGACCCGTACTCCCAGTTGGACCATCAAATCCGGCAATAATTTCAGCTGTAAAGATAGGATCAAAGATAAAGAATAAGCTTCCAGCAGCCGTCGTTCCTATTCTTCTGGTTTGAACTTGAATATCCACTGGTGTGGTGCTGATTTCATGAATAAAATTCCCTGCAACCCATGGGTTTTCCGAAATAGAAGCGCCACCCCCAAAGAATTCTATAGAGGACGTTTCCGATCCTAAGAGCGTTGCCGTGGTGCTTACATTGATAACTTTTGCATCTACTCCTGTACTTATAGGACCTACAGAATCTCTTATGGCTACTGGGAGGGTATAACCTATTCTATATGCACCTACCCTGTTTAATCGAATGATCGACGTGTCCCCCGTCGGATCATGATTGATCACCGAAGCGTCGGTTTCCACGTCCGTGATGTCAAAATCTACGAGTGCGAATGTCCCACTGTTTGACATAGTCTCACCAATTCTTCGGGCTTGAACAACAGCGGTCGTTTCGCCCATTCCCGTGGGACCTGTAACTCCTGTTGGTCCTGTACTTCCTGTTGGACCGGTCCCAGTGGCTCCTGTACTCCCCGTAGGTCCTGTACTTCCTGTTGGACCAGTTCCCGTAGGTCCTGTACTCCCCGTAGGTCCTGTACTTCCCGTATCCCCTTTACTCCCCGTATCCCCTGTGTTTCCTGTCGGTCCGGTTCCTGTTGGACCTGTACTTCCTGTCGGACCTGTATCCCCTGTTGGACCTGTATCCCCTGTTGGACCCGTATCCCCTGTTGGACCCGTAAATCCTGTTGGACCCGTAAATCCTGTGGGTCCGGTTCCTGTTGGACCTGTACTTCCTGTCGGACCTGTATCCCCTGTTGGACCCGTAAATCCTGTGGGTCCAGTTCCTGTTGGACCTGTACTTCCTGTCGGACCTGTATCCCCTGTTGGACCCGTAAATCCTGTGGATCCAGTTCCTGTTGGACCTGTACTTCCTGTTGGACCTGTACTTCCTGTCGGACCTGTACTTCCTGTCGGACCCGTATTCCCTGTCGCTCCTGTATTCATTGCGGATCCCGGAATACCTTGAGGTCCTGTAAATCCTGTGGATCCTGTGTCTCCCGTAGGTCCCGTGGCTCCCGTGTTGGTAGCCGTTCCGGAAAGACCTTGGAGTCCTGATGGACCGGTTGGACCTGTAGATCCCGTATTTCCTGTTTGACCTGTTTGACCTGTAAATCCTGTAAATCCTATAGCTCCAATTTGACCTGTTGGTCCTGTATTTCCTGTTGGTCCTGTATTTCCTGTTGGTCCGGTTGCTCCTGTATTGGTAGCTGTCCCCGACAGTCCTGTTTGACCTGTTTGACCTGTTTGACCTGTTTGACCTATGGGTCCTGGAGGTCCTGGAGGTCCTGGAAGTGGACATACGACAATCTTCTCTTTACATTTTTTTCCCATTTTAAGATTACACTTTTTTAATGGAAACAATTTACAATCACACTACCAAGGGACTTATAGATATCTATCAAATCTATAGATATATGCATTAAAACGAAAAGGAGGAGGAGGAAGAAGCGGAAAAATTTCCTTTCTTTTTGATGAATTTCTTTTTTCGTGTCAATCGAGTAATTTCTCGCTCAATGTTGGGTTCATTTATTTGAAAGTAGGTTTGTTTCTTTAACAATATTAACAGTATGATCGAGGAATTAACACGACTGTATGCGGTTTTTGAATTTGTTCGGGGGTCATCCGCCTCCCGTTCGGATCTGATCACATATTGAGAGATCAACGCAAGGAGAGAGGGAGCTTTCTCCTCGGGATTCACACAATTCTTGAGTTGAGAGGTGGCTGTTTTTAATTGTTCGTATCGATAGACGCAGCGATCCAACATTTTTCTAAGTTTCGGGGAAGGTCGAAATTCTGCGTCCCTGAGTTTTTGTGTAAGTTGTGTTACCAAGTCCCGAATCATCTTTAGGCTTTGAATATACAGATACACCAACGTGGTCGGGTTGAGTATCTCTATCGAGACTTTTTGAAGTTCTTCAATGCCATAAAATATCTCACAAATCGTGCGCATCTTCAACTTGACAAGAGAATGAGTAAAGGTAGTTGGGGAAAAGGGTGAAAAGGGGGAAGGGGAGAAGGAAATCGAGGTAGATCCGGACAGGTTCTGAAGGGGATGATCTTTCGGAGCGTGTATTTGGATGGGTTGGGAAGAAGGACTGCCGGTCGGTGAAGGGGAATCACACAAGAACGGATGGGAAACGATCTCTTCGATACTGAGTCGTCCTTTTTCTTTTTTACGCAACAGACCCATCAACAACGATTTACACTCTCGACTCAAATAGGAGGGAATCCGGATCTTGAAACTGCGCATATTTTGAACCAATTCAACAGCGGTTCTGGCTACAACGGGTCGTTTTCCAGTTACCATTTCGTATAAAATGACACCCAGAGACCACAGATCCGCCTTAGAGGAATAGGGACAGTGTTTGAGGACTTCAGGAGCCATATACAACGGAGAGCCACACACCGTTTCAGAAAGCACGTCAGGAACGGTGTGTTTTGCAAACCCAAAATCTGCGATTTTAATGGTATATTCATCCGTATCCTTCTCTTTTTGCAACAAAATGTTTTGCGGCTTCAGATCGCGGTGCATAATGTTGTTGTCGTTCAAAAACGTCATTCCACACACAATTTGACGTAAATACAGTTTGACCTCTTCCTCTGGTAGGGCGCCTCTCTCTTCCAAAAATTTTCCCAAATCGCCTCCGTTGCAAAACTCAAACACAAGATATACACGGTCGTCCGATTCAAAAACATTCAACAACTTTACAAGATTCGGATGATCGGAAGACTGAGCAATTTTGATTTCCACTTTAAGGCGTTCCTTGAGATTTTCTTTTTTGTGAGGCTCTCTGTGAGTCAAGCTAAACAAGTCCACCACTTTAATGGCAACGATCTCATTCGTGTCTATATTACAGCCTTTATACACCGTCGAATAGGCCCCCGAACCTATTCTTTGACCGGTTGAATGATATTGACCGATGTCAAAAGCTCTCTTCATCCCCTTTTATGATATTTGTCAGAATACTTTTTTGCATACAACGTGGAATATTTTATCTTTTTTTTGAAGATAATATATTTTAGACTTACGGTCACACCTTATAAAAACAATTATATTTCATATAAGGATTGATTACGGCTATTCGAACAAATAAAATTACTTGTTCAACGCTTTGATGAACGATTTTCCCCAAGATCTCATCTTTTGGGTTTCCGAAGATCCAAAATCTTTTGGGGTATTATAAAATGGATGACCTTATGAAGGACTATGCAAATTTGATGATGCAAAACAAAGACCCACCCATTTTCGATCAATCCGAAACAGCCATCGCCAGGATCGTACAAAACCTGGACGGTACGCAGAGGCTCGTTCCATCGTCCACCGCAGATCCAACATCTTCCGCATTTCAATTACTGTTGGGTCCACAGGGTAGTTTGACGACTGCTTTGGGGATTCAAGGCGTGGCACCCTCCCCTGCACCGGCAACCACGATTACACCAGCAACCACTCTTACACCTTCTGTAACCACTCTTACACCTTCTGTAACCACACTTACATCCTCCCTTGCAAATGGATGTCCCACAGGAGCGACAGGATGCAACCCAGACCCTTTTTTCCATTTTCCGGATTTGGAAAAAGACACTGCGAACTGTTTGTACATTCCCACATTTACGGATGTCCCAATAACGTTGAGTATGGCGGTATATTTTGTGCAAGCCTTTTTGAAAGAGGTGAACACGGACACACTACTCTCCGAAATCAACAAGGAAGTGAAAACAATCGTGGATAAGGTGGTGCACGGCAATCTCGTCTACAACTATCTGCCGATGGCGATTTTATTAATATTGATTGTGTGGGTGTTGGTCATTCATGGCACACTCAATTGGAAAACGGGCGTCTTTCTAACAGCTATCGTGATTACGGTGTTCTGGCTCGGATTTTTGTTGTTGGACGCAGCAACGCGCGGAATTTCGGGAGATGTCTTGTCCAAGACCAAGAACAAAGCCGTAGAAACGTTTGGGGAGAAGAACGGGGCGATCATTTGCAATCTGTTGAAAGGATATTATGCGGGAGTGAGTCATATGATTCTTCCTGAAGCAGCGATTTGCTCTTCGCCAACAGGTCTATCGTTTAATCCATGCAATTGTATCGATACAGGACTGGACGTGGGACCAGTATCGCTGAAATTACCAAGTCCTGCAATTATAATCAACAATCAGATCAGATTAGGAGGGGAGGAACGATGTAATGGTATCAACAACGACAATACGTTGTTACCAATTATAGAAGCGGCATGTCCTTGCATCAAAGATATCGATGGATTCACGTTGTCAAAGTTATCGAAAGAGAAAAAAGAGGATTTGTTAGACTGCGTTCTTAACACTCTTCCCACATCTTTGACAACGGGAACGGGTTGTTCGTCTAAAGGTCACTGTTTAGTCAAGAATTGTATGGACAAAGAAATAGGACTTAAAAATCTTGAAATTTGCGGATTTGTAGATAGTGCAGTTATTTGCCAATTATAGAAGCGGCATGTCCTTGCATCAAATTCACATTGTCAAAGTTCGAAAGAGAATTCGTTAAACGAATCTCAACAAATACTCGATAATTGATTTAGAGATATTAAAAGAAGACCTAAAATGACGCCAAAGTATCCGTACGCAGAAATTAAGCAACACAAAACCAAAACCGATGTGTTGTATTTTCACCTTCATCTTCAACAAGGAGCGATGGTTTGTATCTCTCTACAGGGAGAGAGAACGATTATCCGCCGTATTTTGAATCCCCACCACACAAGCGCTGTCATTATTTACCAAAATAGCGCAAAGACATCCAGTGGAGTTGGGGTATATGTATCCAGTGGAATATATGAAGAGATTGAAACGCTGGAGTACCGAAACGGGGCGTTGCACTATCACAATCAACATATTGTGTGGAAAATTCCGTTTTCGGAACACAATCGCAAAAGCCTAGAGAACTACGATTTTCAGTTGGAAGAACGCTCCTTGAACGGGATGTGTTGCGCTTTGTACTGACATATGTATACATAATGCATATAAATATATAAATAATGGCATATATTATGAAATATAATATATATAAATGAAATATTATCAAAAAAATGGACCCCGTAAACGTGAATCATGCAATCTTCCTTTGAATTGGTGGGAAAAGTGAAATCGGTTGAAAGACGTCGGTATCGTCGTAATAGTGATGCTACAAGATTTACGGTATTGGACTCTCGAAGTGGTAATACAACCCCTGTTACATGTGTATGTTCGTTCTTTTGCCCAATCCATGTCAACGATCTCATCGTAGCTACATGTGTGAAAAAAGAAAAGGAGGTACATATTACCAAACCGCCGTTTGTTCGTGTAGGGACAGATCGAGAAAGCATTGTAGATTATTTTTGCAAAAACGTGCGTGGGTTAGGACCCATTCGAGGTGGAAATTTGTACGACTTTATTGAGCGTATTGCGGGAGCTGGAAAAGTCGACCAACATCTTTCTGGACTGGCAGAGAGTTGGATGAAGACCGGAGACGATGATATCCTTCAAACCTTTACAGAGTTTATTCCGGACACCGCTTTCTCGTTTTTGTTGATGCAATGGTACCATAAGTTTGACAAACGACGTTTGCATCTTTTTGGACTCACCAACACCGAAATCAGTGAATGTGAGAAGATTAGTGGTAGTTATTATAAAATTTACGAAATGTGTTTGCACAATCCGTTTATTTTGTATCCTATACCAGAGGCAAAATGTATGGTGATCCTCAATCGTCTCAAACGCCCCCCTAAGCGTGAAGACCTCGAATGCGGGAAGATCGTTCGGAAAATGTATGAAAATATGGTGGTACGAGGCTGGACATGCACTCCCGTCACCTTTTTAGCGCAAGAGTTCAAAGAATTGCGGGACGTGGGTCCTACGTTGTTAAAGGACTATGGTGTTATAAAAGAGTACGATTGCGCGTATTTGGGATATCCTCACAAAGTGGAATCGTTTGTGTCTGGGCATTTATCCAAATTGATCCATTCTGACACGATCAACGACACCACCACAGAATTTGTCCACCCCAACGACTACAATCCAGTTTCTCCCATTCACAGTCGCATGGAAGCAGAGTTTCGAGCTTCCGCAACGTTGTCAGAGGACCAACAGCGTGCTATTCAAGGTGCGTTGGATCACAAAATCTCTATTATTACTGGCGG
>SDBT01021501.1_pt1 | contig 10084 bp, 5 predicted proteins | sample 2277101 | NCBI WGS metagenome assembly SDBT01 (sample SAMN10404973, study PRJNA504765) | marine sediment metagenome | isolation source: marine sediment core GS10_PC15, 103 cmbsf | place: Arctic Ocean: Southern Knipovich Ridge | collected 2010
GTTCTGAGGGGTATGCTCGACAAAGAGGCTGCTTCAGGGAAAAAATAAATGGAGGGTGTCCCATAAAGGGATCTCGAATATCGAGAAGATCGAAAAACACCTTCGCAACTGCGCTGAATTGTATGGATGGGCGGTGAACGTCTTCCGACCCAACGTTCGGGCACGATGGCGCTCTTATTCTAGCAGAATCTCCGGTCGAGTCAACCGATTCCTTGCCAGAAAGGCGCAAAAGAAAATGCCCCGACAGTCGATTGACCGTCGGGGCAATCGCGCAGGAAGTGAGAGCAGACGTGAGCCGCTTCCCGCCACCTGGACGTGAGATACCGGGGCGTTTGGGCAGGAAGTGGCAATGGGCGAGAGAACCGCATCAATGGCTGACAATCGGCTTTGGACATCCGCGTCTACGCGAACATCTAGCGGCGGTGATTGCGCTAATGAAAGCCTCTGGCAGTTGGCGTGATTTCATGCGAAGCCTAGAATGGGCATTGCCCAAATATCTGCCCATGCCGCTGTTTGTCAGCCCCGCCCCCGTACTAAGCACTCCGCCCGCGTACACGTCAAGGTCGCCGGTGTTGTCAAAGAATTGCGTGACGTTCATCGAGGCGGCCACGTCAACGCTTCCATCGTTGGCGATGGCGTCGGCCGAGAAGACGCCCTGCTCGTGGTCGAGCGTTCCGTTGGTCTCGACGATTACCATGTCGGCGATCGTGAGGTCGCCGCCGCCGTTGGTTCGCAACGTGGCGGCCCCGAGGGCGCCTCCGATGATCAGGGACTTCGCCGCCGCGGCGGATGTCGGCCCGGTGATGGTCGCGCCGGCGTTCGGGGCAATGATCGCGTCGTATGCGGCCGTGGGCGCCCGCGGTCCGGTCCAATTCACGGTCGAGTCCCACGCCCCGCCAGAATCCGGATACCAGTAGACTTTGTCCGACAGATATGCCACCCACCCTTCGTGGTCGCCGTCGGGGTTGGTGCCGTAACCTACGATGGTGGCGCCGCCGTTGGACACAGCGCGCGCTACCGTCAAAGTCCAACCGGTCAGATCCAGACCGGCGTTTGTCAGCACGTTCTTAAGCTTCCGTATGCCATTGTTGGCATCCCAGATGAAGGCCTCCTGGCCCGACGTGGAGTGGGCGCGTCCGACCACAACGCTGCCGTCGCCCGAGACGCCATAGGCGCGGCTGTTGAAGGTTCCGCCGGGCAGGTCGCCCAGGCCGACCATGCCACCGCCCTGCGTCCAGCGAAACGCCTCAATGCCGGAGGCAGAACCTGCGTACCCGACCACGACGGAACCGTTGGCCGAGACGGCGTCGCCGCTGCTGGCGAAGAGGCCACCGGGCAGGTCGCCCAGGCCGACCATGCCGCCGCCCTGCGTCCAGCGGAACGCCTCATAGCCCGACGCCGAGTGGCCCTGTCCGACGACAACGGCCCCGCCGGCTGAAACGCCACGGGCGATACTGATCAACGCCCCGCCGGGCAGGTCGCCCAGGCCGACCATGCCGCCTGGCTGGGTCCAGCGATACGCCTCGGCGCCTCCGGGCACTAAGCCTTGCCCAACCACAACGGAGCCATTGGCCGAGACGGCGTCGGCGCGGCTGCCGAAGCCGTCGCCGGGCAGATCACCCAGGCCAACCATGCCGCCGGCCGTCCGGCGAAATGCCTCATCCCCCGCGCTGGATCTGCCCTCTCCGACCACCACCGCCCCGCCTGTCGAGGCGCCCAAGGCGATGCTATAAAAGCCGCCGCCCGGCAGGTCGCCGAGGCCAGCCATACCGTCGGCCGTCCAGCGGAATGCCTCCCAGCCCGACGCGGAGCTGCTTGTCCCCACGACAACGCCTCCATCCGGCGAGACGCCATAGCCGCTACTGGAGACAGTCCCACCAGACAGATCGCCCAGGCTATCAAAACTTGCACCTGCGGCATTTGACATCAGAGCGGTCAGCGCAATTAACACCACCAAACTGTAATGAGAAGTGAGCTTCATGAGCTTCTCCTTTCTTTCTCGAGCCTCTCTTGCCTCCTGAGCTTCTCGCCTGCCGCGCACGCGCAGCGACAATCGGGAACAGAGCAATGATATTGAGCCGGTTTTCGCGAGAAGTTCGATGCAGCCCAATCGGGCTGGAGCGGCAAAGATTGTACCACGAATCCGGATTCTGTCAATCGAACAAACGACGATTCGTTCAAAGGTCTGCCGTCTCGTCCGACCTTGCGCTACACAATCTGCCTCCGAGACCCCCAGGAGGCTGCTTTCCGCAACAGCACCACGGCGCCGACGTAATTCTTCAGCCAGGCTCAGCCTCGAGTGCGATCCTTTACCCTGTGAGATTCCCGGCAAAATCGGGCAACTTGCGAATTAGGCTGAGACAAAAAAAGCAAGCTATGCTTGACAATCGCCGCTGGGGAAATGAAAATAGTTTGTTGGAATGGCCGGCAGCGTGTATTGGGAAAGCGGTTCCCTTCCTGTCGGACTAGCCCGGGTGGCAGCCGGGCAAGTTTGCAAGGTTCATCAGGTGGTGGCACGTCTTTGCGGGAAACTTTCGGCCTTCGGGCGGCTCCCACACAGCGGATCTTTGCACGCCTGCACAGCTTTTGCAAATCCGACACGCCGATCTGAAACAAGGAGTCAACTGATGGCTACCGGAACAGTAAAGTGGTTCAACAACACCAAGGGCTACGGGTTTATCACGGCCGACGATGGCACAGACGTCTTCGTCCATCACACCGATATTGAAGGCGAGGGCTTCAAGTCGCTGGAGGCCGGCGACCCTGTGCAGTTCGAGATTACCGAGGGTCCTAAAGGTCCCAAGGCGGCCACCGTAACCAAAACGTAGGCGCGCCCGGTCGGGCCGACTTGTTCAAATGGAACCACCTACGCCGTCCTCCGGGCGGCGTCTTTTTGCGCGGTGATCTTTAACCGCAGGCAAGCATGAACTGAAGACAATGCCCGGCCTTGCTCCATGTGGGCGGGGCCGACCAACGCTGGCCGGCCCCGCCTTCGCCACAAGAGCATCAGGGGAAAGCGTCTGGCAAGCTATTCATTCCCGGCTTTTATCTTCAACTTCGGCTTCTTTCAGTCTGGCCAGCTGATCTGCCGTAGCGAACAAGCCGAGCGCAACTGCCCGTCAAGCCGCGACGACCGGCGAGCCTACAAATCCTGGCCCGATCATTATCTCAGGACAAAGCCCGTAAACAGGATTGCGATTCATCAGTCAGCTGCTTACGGCTCCGTAGCCGTAAGCTCGGTATAGGTGTCTACCTTTGACGCTAGCGTGTATCTTTTCTTGATCCCGTAGGGCAGCAAGTTGTCAGGCTGCGGGGTAACGCGAATGTATGTGGTTTCCGGCATCTCGCCGCCGCCTTCCTCGTAATCCTCTTCCCAGTAGCCCAGGTTGGTGCCGTAATAATAAGGGCTGCCAATGAAATCAAGATTGGCCATGCTCAAGATAGTGCCCTCAATGATAGCGTTGTCGCGAATGTCAACGATCCCGCCGACGAGAACCCCAGTAATCCTGGAGTTGGACTCTTCGCCTTGCTTGCTGAAGTCGCCGATGTTGACGTTGAAATTGGGGGCCAGAATCGTGCTCTCTGGCATGATCTCATTCGTGACCATCGTATCGCCCTTGTAGGAGAGCGCATTCGTCGTCCACTGATAGTTAGAGGGTACGGCAGTGATGACCGGCCCTTCGAAGGTGCAGTCCTCAAAGATAATGTTGTTTGGGATTTCAATATATGTATAGCCCGTAAACTTGACGTTCTTGAAGTGGGCATTCTGGCCGGCCGTGATCTTCATGTTGTCGAATAGCTTTTGATTGTTGGCATCGGCTCCGACATAGAAGTTGCGATTGAACCATGTCGACGGGTTCGTGTCGGGAAAACCCTCAGACTGGACGTAGTCGGGAGCCGGCAGTGTGCTCGTCGCCAGCGCGGCGTAGCTGGAGGTGTCGAAGTCGTCGGTATCGTACCGGTCGACGGCTGGCTCGTCGTAGGTCACGTCCACCGGGTTTTCGGTAATGATGTAGTCGGCGCAGTTGGCTTCGTCGAACTCTTCCTGGCTGAGGACCGTCTTGATATCACCGTCGATCACGCCGCCCGCGCCGACGTTGATATCAAGCATCGGGGCCTCGCCAACACGCGTCCAGCTGCTATACAGGTCGCCGTCCACCTGGACGTTTCCCCGCATGATGACCCTCGGACAGCTGGCGACGCCGTACGTCAGTACAGAAGTGTCCTCTGTCACCTCGAAATTGAGTGCCAATCGCCTCGCGACCGCACCCTTGGTTCCGGTCACCAGCAGCTGGAACGTCGTAGCGCCGATCTTCTCGACCGTGAAGTTGAAGCCTCCGAGCTCCTCGCCCAGCGAAATCTGCGGCACGTAGACGATGCCGTTGCCGTCTACGGACACCGAGCCGAGCTTTGCCGAGAGCTGCTCGTAGATAGCTTGCGCCATGTCCACTTCTGAGGCGGAGGCGTCCAGGGTGGCCTTCACCAGAACCTCCTTCAGCGTCTTGGTGGCGTAGGTCAGTCCGCTCTCGGCCGCAAGCCGCGCCGTCGTAGCCTCTCGGAAGTTACCCGACTTTTGCACTTCCCGGTCGGCGACGCTTGCAAAGGCCACCATGATCGCGGCGAAGATGGCCAGGAACTGGATGGCCATGAGCGAGATGAACCCGGATCGCGGGCGCCGGTTGGATAAGCGTTGTGGTCTCATTCCACTATCCTCTGTTGACAAGCCAGCCTGCAGAATAGATATGCCGGCCTTGATAGGTCATTTCCACTTCGACGCGCACCATACCACTGGCTCCTGCCGGAACAGCCGTCAGGTCGTCCGAATCAAGGTAGGTAAGCGTAACTTGCTGCGACCAGGCCATCTTGTCGTACATGGCCTCGCCCCGGGCATTGAGCGGCGCGTTGTAAGTCGCGCCCATCAGGTCGTCCAGATCGTCCACAACGCCGTAGTCGTACGTGTCAAGGCCAGGCGGGTTGCCGGCATCGGCGGCGTCGGGATCGGAAAATGGCAGCCGAACGGTCCATTCCCGGATCTCCTGGAGGAGGAAGATGGCCTCGGTGATCTCGGTGGCGCCGCCGTTGGCCCGGCTGTACGCGCCCAAGCCGGCCATTAGCGAGGCGATGCCCATGCCGATGATACAGGTGGCTATCGCCGCTTCAATTAGCGTGAAGCCCTTGCGCCGGGATCGCTTGTTTGTAGTCCTCATTCGCGTGCCTCCTAAGGCAACTCATGGTGGACATTTTGAAGAAACGCTCGGAGCCGAGAGGCCAAACGGCTTTCTCAGCAACCGACTTGGATCGTGAGCTTTGGGGTGGATCTGCTGGTGAGAGGTGGTTGCGCCGATATGTCCGATCTACTAGCTGCCTCACTTTGGCGGCCTCCGGTAGCGCCCCGCACGAGGTCTGCCCTTGTTGGTCCTGCCTCGCAGACGGGTTGCCTTTTCCCGCGATTGTGTACCTTAAGGGAACACTACGATTCATCGCTGGTAGGGGCAAATCCGGCAGCAAGAAATCACAGCCCTACCGGGGCCGCGCCGGATCTCTCAGGAAAGCAGGCCGGTCACAGATCGGACCTCAGCGAAAGGCCGGAACATGTCGCCAGGAGTCCCTTCAGCCACCTATCGACTGGCGGCATGTCCTTACCCGCCTTTCGGTTCGCACGATCCGCCGGCATGCAACTTAGAGGCCTCCGGGCGGATTTACAATTCTTTTACTTGACTGTCATGGATCACGTGCCAAGCATGCTTAATATCGGGAAAGATGTATGCGTGTGGGGTTCATTTCCCGCAGTTTCGCTCTGAAGGCGTGTATCTTCGCAGCCTCGGCCGTCTCTTGAACCACCGGGAGGCCCAGCTTGTCGGCGGTCAACTGATCCGGAAGGAGGTGATGCCTGTGAACTGATGACAGTGCCGTTGGTCTTTGCGATCAGCTTTTCGCGATTCGAGAGTATTCGCGGCTGGATTCGGTCGCAGAGGCGAAAGGGCGGCTCACTGGCGAAAGTCGGCCGCCTGACCAAGACTCGCTGGTTAACATCGAAAGAAAGGGAGAAACAACCATGAAACCTCTCAAAACAGTTGTATGGATTCTGGCTGTGGTAGGTTTAGCCGCTGGCAATGCGGCGGCAGTCACCACGACATTTCAGGAAGTAGCCGACAATGGACAAGGCGAATACGAGTGGGGCGAGATCAACAACTGGGATAACGGCATTCCCACCTCTGCCGATACTGGGCAGATTCCTACCGGAACGGATTGCCTCATCGACGGGCAGACTGCTGAAGCCGACATGGTCCGGGTCGGCACCAGTGGCGGTTCGGGCGCGTCGCTGACGATGGACTCCGGAACGCTGGAAACCTTCTCCACCGGCACTGCTCTGAGAATCGGGCTCGACAGCAACGGAACATTCAACCTGAACGGTGGAACCGTAACCGTAAACGGCACGAATGCGGCCGGCTTTTCGGTTGGTTACAGTCCCTCTTCCGTCATCGGAACCGTCAACCAAACGGGCGGGACGATAACATGTCCCGGCGTGTCGATTGGCCGCAACAACGCCGACGGCTATTACAATATCAGCGGCGGCGTGCTGAACGTCACCAATAAGATTCAAATCACACATCGAGGCAATGTAAGTTCGAGTGTGATGACGGTAAGCGGGACCGCCGACATCAACATCACCGGAAGCGGATACGGTTGCGGTTTGCACATTTACAACGGCGGTTCGCTGAAGGTCATCGGCAGCAGGGCCACCATCGATATCTCCGAGGAACTATGGGTCGGCGGAGAGTTTGATGAAGATCCCAATACGATACTCGCCTATGAGGCCGACGCCAACGGCGTCAGCACAATCAATTGCGACGACCTGGGTGTTGCCGCCGATAGCGTCCTTGACCTCAGCAGCGACGGAACACCGGCTGGAACGTATACGCTGATATCCAGTACCAACGAGGTCACCCAAGCCGATGTGAACAATTTCCGGTTCTCCGACCAGACCGATACAAATCTATGGTCCAACCTGCGGGTGGTGCAAGAGACCACCTATGATCTCCGCGTGGACTATGGCCAAGCGCCTGTCTATTACACGCTAACGGTCAACAGCGGCAGCGGCGACGGTAACTATGAGGCCGACACCGTGGTTGACATACTGGCCGATGCGCCACCGGACGGCAACCAGATATTTGACGTCTGGACGGGCGATACGGCCAACATCGACGACACTTCCGAACCCAACACCACCATCACCATGCCGGCTGCGGACACGGAGATCACCGCAACCTACAAGGATAAGCCCGTCTACACACTGACGGTTAATAGCGGCGACGGTGATGGGAGCTACTACGCAGACGAAGTGATTGACATCACGGCCGATGCGCCGCCGGACGGCAACCAGATATTCGACGTCTGGACGGGTGACACAACCAATATCGCTGACACTTCCGAACCTAACACCACCATCACCATGCCGGCTGCCGATACGGAGATCACCGCGACCTATAAACTCATTGCCACTTACACGCTGACGGTCAACAGCGGCAGTGGTGACGGAGATTACACAGCCGAGACGGTGGTCGACATACTGGCCGACTCACCGCCGGTCGGTCAGATTTTCGACGTCTGGACGGGCAACACGGCCAACATCGACGACACTTCTGAACCCAACACCACTATCACGATGCCGGCGGCGAACGTGACGGTAACCGCCACCTACGTGGACGACCCGAACACGTTCTCTCTGACGGTTAATTCCGGCAGCGGCGACGGAGATTACACAGCCGAGACGGTGGTCGACATACTGGCCGACTCACCGCCGGTCGGTCAGATTTTCGACGTCTGGACGGGCGACACGGCCAACGTCGACGATACTTCCGAAGCCAATACCACCATTACGATGCCGGAGGCAGATTCGGAGATCACGGCCACCTACACCGATGATCCCAACTATGTCCCGTCGGCAAGGGGCTATTCCGCACGTGCCTGCGGCTTCGACATGGACCATGATGGGACCCTCGGTGAAGGCGACGACTCGAACGTGGGTGACGGCGTGACCGCAGATCCTGACGGCGACGGGACGGATGAGGATCTCATCTACGTCGATGCCACCGACGGCAACGACCCGACAGGTGACGGCTCGGCCGGAAATCCGTACAAGACGGTTCAGTACGCGATGAATCAGGCCGACGGACCTGGTGACGGGGCCGAGGACATTGTCTGCATCGCCGGTACGTTCAATGAGGCACTGACCCTCACCCAAAGCGGTGTGGCCGGTTATTACACCAGGGACAACTTCCAGTTCCCCAACAATCCGGCCATGTTGATCGGCTGGGACACCGACAACGACGGCGAGTATCCGCCCTACGACGCCGACGATACGGCGATCCTGGACGGGAATATCGACGGAAACAACCTCGCTATCGCAATTAGAACCGCGTCGGGCGCGCAGAGCTATCTCGAGATCGCACACCTGACGGTAAGGAACTACGGCAGCAACGCCCACACTACTTGCGGCGCCTTTAAACTCTTCGATTCGGGAAACACCGAAACTCACGTCTACGTCCACGACGTGGAGATGCGGGCTGTCAACAAGGGCGTTGACAACGCTTCGGCGCGGATCGTCTTCAGTTTCTGGGGCGGGCCCATGCAACACGTCGCCGTGATCAACAACCTTGTCGATGAGTTTGCCTCTTACTTCTGTCGAGGCGCACCTTCGGACACCAGCGAGTATTTCCGCTTCCAGAACAACACGCTGACGATGTACGGACCTGCGGGCGCCTCGTTTGTACACGCATGGAAGCTCTGGGGACGGCACCACTACGTGGAGATCCTAGATAACATTGTCGACGGCAACCCCGAGCCTTACAGCCCCACGAGACAGGTCACCGGACCAGGTGTCTGCCAGGGCTCTCAGGACTGGACGATCCGCAACAACGAGTTCGTCGATTTATGGGTGTCCGTCTCAGTGCAGGGCACTGCCACCGGGTATGAGCAGGGTCGAACTGTGCACAACATCCTTATCGACCGCAATATCATCCGTCAGACCTACACGGGATATGAGATTAACTGCAAGGGAATCAATGTCTCAGGAGGCAGCGATCCGAACGAGACCACCGAAGACATTACCATCACAAACAACTTTATCTCATCGGTGAGTGATATCGGACTGTATGTGGGAATACACAGTGGTGCAGGCAACGACTCAGGTCCTCAACCGGGCACGATCACGATTGCCGGAAATACCATTTACGGGCTGGCGTGGATGAATCAGTGGACCGGACCGTGCTACGGCATCAAGATCGCCACAACCAAGGCGTATCCCCAGAACGGCTTCGTCATTAAGAACAACATCGTCACCAAGATGAACGACGCCAACGAAAATTACAACGTAGAGGTGACATATGCTCCGACGAGTTTCGTTGCCAACGGCAACATCTACAGTGACGACGGCGAATGGATCTGGGACGGCAATGTCTGTGCGACCCTTTCAGACTGGCAGACGGCCAGCGGACAGGATGCCAATTCCCAGACAGGCGATCCACTGTTCGTCGATGATGCCAACGGCGATCTCCACATCCATCCCAACGATACGCTCGTTGAAGGTGCCGGTGTGGATATCACCGACATCACCACCGTCGACATCGACGGCGACGCACGTCCGTCAAGCACCCCGTGGCCGGGCGCCGATGTTGGTGTTGAGGCCAACGTGCCGGAGAACAATCCGCCGACGGCGGTGGACGATTCCTACGAGACCGACGTCAACACGGAACTGAACGTCGACGCCAACAACGGCGTGCTGGCCAACGACAGCGATCCGGAAAGCGACCCGCTAACGGCAATCCTCGTCACGGACGTCTCCAACGGAACGCTGACGCTGTATTCCACCGGTGCGTTCGAATACACGCCGGATGCCAATTTCGTCGGCGAGGATATGTTCGTCTACAAGGCCAACGACGGCGAGCTCGACAGCGGTGACGCGAACGTGGTGATCACGGTCAGCGCTCCGACGGATGACTACGCCAGCGCTGAATCGACCGATCGCGGGACGGTCGACGGCAACTATACGGACACATACTCCAGCGACGACAGCTACGAGGCG
>SDBT01021502.1_pt1 | contig 10084 bp, 16 predicted proteins | sample 2277101 | NCBI WGS metagenome assembly SDBT01 (sample SAMN10404973, study PRJNA504765) | marine sediment metagenome | isolation source: marine sediment core GS10_PC15, 103 cmbsf | place: Arctic Ocean: Southern Knipovich Ridge | collected 2010
GAGATCTCTAAGTTCTTCAATCATTAGGTCGTTTTTCATTGTCACTTTCTGATATTAATATAAAAAAAAACTCCGACAATTGCAAGTCTTATTTTATCCTCCTCTGAGATGATTTTTTCTCCTCCAAAGGGAGGAGGAGCTCAGGATCGATTGAGAGCTGCGAGCGGATCTGTCTAGATCCTGAAAGAAGCTGGATTCCATGAAAAGGACGTTTTCTCTGAAATAAATCGCTGTCACCTTGCGTCTGAGCGATGATCTAAGCGTGTCTAGTGCTATGAGATTCAGGATCTTCCTCTGCAGCTCCAGAATCCAGGAAAGCATAAAAAAAGAGCTCGAATCAAGATCGAACATTCTCCTAAAAAAGATCTCAATCCGAGCTAAATCGTGAAGAAATTGGACTGGACGCTGCAGGAGCTCAAGATCGAGAGATTAATCCGAGCTTCCTGCAGCTTGCTCAGAAATTAAACCATCGGACTCTTAAAAGAATCCTATTCCAAAGAGTCATCAAGACTCTTTCCGTTGAAAATTATTTCTCTGCTTTCTCTTCTTTTTCTTCAGTCCCTTCTTCCTCTTCAGGTGTCTCTTCTTCCTTTTCTTCTTCAGCTTCGACTTCCTTTTCCTCTTCCTTTTCCTTTTTCTCTTCCTCTATTTCTTTCGGAAAACCGCAATCTTTTTGTTCTTCTAAAATCATAGATTTAACCTCCTTTATAAATTTAATTCTTAGTGTCTAAAATTATTCTGATCAACAGTGAGAGGAGCGCATTTGTTTTGTCTATGAGTGCCATTTCGTTTGTATGCTCATGATGCTGTCTCTCTAGCTGCTGCAGCTTTTTGAGATATTCCTTTTTCTTTTTTCCGTCCATGATCAGATCCTGAAATTCGCTGGAAATGTCATCAGACTTCTTCCAAGTCCTTCAATCTCATCTTTTAAAATCTGGATGAGAACTAGTATTGACATGAATCCTTCACCACTCTCATCACGTTCCAGTCCTGAATTGGTTTTACTTTCCATAGCTCTAAAACGATCATTAAGCATTATCAACTTCTGATTGACTTTTTGAGCTTCTTCTAGTGCTTCGAGCAGCTCTTTTGAGACTTCCTTAATCTCAGGAATAAGAGCTTCCTGTTTTGGAAGGAGCTCCTTCGCTTCCTTTGCTGCTCGCTCCGCTTCCTTCACAGCAGCTCTAGCGTCTTTTATTTGAGCCGGAAGTCCTTCTGAAATATCCTTCTCCAGATTTGAGATCTCTGTTTTCATGGAGCGCATCTTTCCCTGATCTTTGTAAGTAGTTTCGAGCTCCTCTACTGCAAGATCATCTTTTAAAATTTTGACTCTCCGTCTCTTTCCTCGGATCGCTCCTTCAATAGTATCGATCCTTTTTTTTGCTTCTAATATTGCTTCCATTTAACACTCCTCATGTCTTAGATTTTTGGAGCGAAGGAGCTCAGGAATTTCCTAAGCTCCTTCATCGCTCCTCATTTTAAAGGGAAAAAACACGCTGCGGACAAACGTGCTTAAATCAGATCTCCTGAAGACTCCTTCCAGAAATTTTGAACTCTCCTCTTTCAAAATCTTCCAGGAGCTCATCATCATTTATTCTGAGCGCACAGATCCAGCTTCCTTTTTTTATCTTCTTTCCGTTGATGATAATAGCTGCACGACATAGCATATTTTCAACGATCTTGATTTTTCCATTGACAAGCTGTCCTTCATTCTGGATTTCCTGAGAGTGCTCCATCCAGTCATAACACTCTTTCTCAATCTCGCTTTCAGAAACATCGGCGCTCGGCTCCTGGATCAAGATTCTCAATAAATTATCATCTGCATCCTGCTTGGAAATAGGAATGATATTCGACTCTTCAATTTCTGAGAGCTCCAGCGATTTTTTAATTTCAGATCTCTCTTCAGGATCTGCAGAGTCTTCTTTCCAGATGGAAGTGGGTTTCAGTGAAAAGCTCCAGCTCATTTAATCCTCTATTTTTTGTCCTAGAGAGAATGACCAGCTTGGAGATTTTTCGACTTTCTTCTTTCCTCCTTCTTCCTCTTCCTCCTCTTTCTCCTCTGCTGCAGTTGCGAGTTTGACTATAATTTGTATCAACTTTGCAACACCAATCTCCACAACACCTTCCAAAGTATTTTCTTCAAAACTTTCCAGCGATTCCCCGAATTCCAAAAGCAACTTCTCGCCGAGAGCTTCTTCAATCTTTCCTCCTTCCTCCTCATCCAGCTCTAGATTTCCGACTTCTTCTATCAAGTCAATCAATTTTTGATTCATGATTTTTTCCTCCAGATTGTAATATACTCCTGCGCAAATTGAGCAGAGAAGTAAGCTTATGGTTTTCAGTGAGCTTACTCCCCCCTTTTCCCTAACCTAGCTTGGGGATTTAGTGGACTTGACTCATTTCCTCACAGCATCATCCAATGAAAGAAGCTCCGCCTCCTGTATCAGTTCAAATCCTTCAAATCGATAGACATGTTCTTTTCCAGGATCATTTTCCTTCTCTCGATACTTTATGAGCCAGATTTCTTTTCCTTTCTTTGTTCTATATCCTCGAACATCTTCCTTCACTTTTTTTGAAATAGTCTCTGCTTGGACTTTTACCAAAATCGAAAGACTCGCTCCACAGTAGATAGTGTCAGCTTGAAAATCAAAAACTTCTCTCAAATTTCTGTCACAGTTTAGGATATGGAAGCCCATGAATTCAAAATGCTTTTTGCATCGCTTGATATTAGGAATTCTATCTTTCTTTTTTTCCATGACTCAATCTCCTTTCCTGGATTCTCTCCAGGATTTATCTATGCGAGTACTCACTCGTCTTCTTTCAGGATCTTCGCTGCTTTCTTCAAAGACTCCAGCAGCGAAGGAAGAAGATCCAATCTCAGACAAATTCCTTTGTGAGTGGGCTTCGCTTCTCTAGATCCTGGATGTGGACTGACCCAAACTCTCACGTCCAGAAACTCTTTGCCTTGCCATTTCGTGAACCTAGTCTTCACTACTTCAATGCTATTCCTTGAAAATTCATCAATCAAAATCTCATCTTCTCTCACTCTAGATCCTGATTCATTCATGACTCACTCCTTCAAAAATTTTTTAAACTGCTGCAGCTAATTGTTGAACACCGTTTAACTATTCAGAACTCATCTCCTTCATCGTCTTCCTTCTTCTTCACTTTCTGCGATACGTAGAGCAGCAGATCAGGATCTTTTTCATTCCTCTTGAACTTGTTTTTGAAAATCAGCAGATTTGAACTGTAGCTCAATCCTCCTTGATAAAAAACAGTTCCGTCCTTACTCTCCTTTTTCCAGAGTCCTCCGATTTTTACTTTTGCTTCTCGCTCTTCATTCATCTCTCCTTCCTCCTTTTTTATTTTTTAAAAAATTTTTAGGCGATTTGATTCTCATCTGCTTTTTCATTCTTAGAATCCATTTTTCAAAATATCCAATCTCAGACTCTATCCAATGTCGAAAGAATCCTAGAAGAGATAATGCTCCTCACGCTCCCTCTCTTCTCCTCATCTTCCTCATCCACTTCATGAAAGATCGTCTCTCTACAGCGTCCTAAGAGCTAATTCTCGCTTCTAGATCCTTTTTCCTCCATATTCCTTTTAAAATGATCTCACTTTCATTCCTTATAAACTGCTCAGAAATTGTCGATTAAGAATAACTCCTTTCTTAGTCAATCCTCTTTCCTAGAAAAGAAGACACGTCTCCTCACTCCTTCCTTCCAGCTTAAATCGTGACTACAAGAAGAAAGTCCTTTTTGGCTTACAACCAATATCTCTCTCTATGATATAGCCACCAGATTTCCAACCACTGAAGCAATGCACCCCTAAGTTGAAAGGAGAAGCGAGCAATTCTCCACAGATCCGCAGCTCCAAGATCTTCAACCAGGATCTGAGCTTCAACATAGCTCCTCCAGGATCTCTCAAAATAAGAGCAAAATAAGCTCTTATAGGAAGAAGTAGGAAGAAAAGTGGAGACTTGAGATCCAGCCTATAGAGGAGAATCATCTCACTCCTGCTGCACATATTATCCAGTTGAATCATCTTTCTCCTCTGTCCTCTTGAGGGTTTTTTTTATTGCAGACGGATATTTTGCGAAGTAGTCTATCGTCCTTTCTTGAATTATTTCCCTAGTACTCATCGTTTCAGAGTCCTCCACAGCCAAAAGAGTCCAGGAAGAGTGACGGATTCCAGAGGTATCTTTTTTTCTGGAGATCGCCTTTTTTTGAGTGTGCAGGAAGTGTGAGATGTGCAATTGCTACAGACGCTTGAATTAATCCATGATTATCAACTGTGAGAAAGAGAGTTTGAACTCCATTCAGATCTCTCATTTCGTCATGATGGTAGAAAGTCGCTCTACAACAGAGGTACTTTTTTTTCTTGATTTTCCTCATTTTGATCATCTCTTTTCTTCCAGTAGTGAAAACAGGTTAAATTATATGGGGTATCTTTTTTTAAAAGAATCACTGTTCTTCTTGTCTCTATTCTTAGTCTTAGATCTTCTTCTTTCTTTTCATTTAGCTTTGGGGGCGCTGCGTGAAATTTTTCAGCGCTCAGTCTTCTTCTCTCTCTTTAGGATCAATCTCTGTGCTTTGTAGTAGGAAAGATCCTCAGACTGTCTCTCTTTTCTTTCTCTCCTCCGTTTTCTCTTAGTCGTCATTCCTCTCTTCTTCTTCTTCTTCATTTTATGAATTTTCGATTCAGATCCTCTCCGCAGTGAGAACAGTGTTCATCATCGATCCTAGCTTCATATCCGCATTTGCATTGAGGGGAAGTTTCGATCTCCACTCCACAATGAGAATAATCCAGCTCTTTGACTTTGGAATTTAGTTCTCGGATGATGATCTCTGCTGCAGCTTTGAATCCTAGAACGTCCTCCTCATTTGAAGTTTGATACTGGATTCCGTCCTTCATAGGAATCGCTCCTAGTTCTGTAAATTTCATCTGAGCTTCGTCTAGAGCTTTCCTCACTTCCTTAGTCTCATCGTGATCATGCTCGGATCTGAATTTCACTCTAGCTCTATATTTCATTTCTCTTCTCAAAAAGGGATCTCTCCATTTGAGCCCGCAAATTCCTTGCGCTTTTTCTTGGATGACTTAGATTCATCCTCTTTCTCTTCTTCCAGATCTCCAGTCTCCTCTTTCGAGAAGAGATCTTCCTGCAGCTCTTCTTTCTCTTTATCTTTAGCTTCATCCTCTTCAGCTCCTGGAGTTTCTAGATCCTCCGCTTTCTCTGAGCTAGATTCTGCTGCTGAATCCAGGACGCTCTCTACGTGAGCTGTAATTGTAGCGAGCAGAGGAGAGATCATCTCCATAGCTTCATAACTTTCAAGTTCATTTTTCTCCCACTGATCGATGATCCTGGATGCTTGAATCAAAGCTTCCTTAGCTTCCTCTTTATTCATTGGATCATTCTCCTTTTGAGTTTGTTAGATTAAGTTATGATGTCGAGCGAATTCCAAATTTCTCTCTTTCCTCTTTCATATACTTAGATCTAAGCTATAAGATGACTTTGTTCTTCTCTTCTTTCTATGTGAGTATCTTGTTCATTATTGTATGTGTGTCATTGCATGGTGTCATTTTGACTTTCCAACAGACGGAATCAATAGTGTCATTCAATGGTTCCTTTATGGTGTCGTTTTTGATTTCCAACAGACGGACTCAATAGTGTCATCACTTTTCCTTTTTCAGCTCCTTCTCCTGCTTCTTGAAAGCTTCCTTATGCAAGCGTTCGTAGTTCAACAGCGTGAGGACTTTTCCGATTGACTTTCCAGCATCAGGATCTGAAGGATGCTTGGAGAGTTTGATCGTTCGCTGGATGATCATGTCATCTTTTTCCATCGTTGAAAAAAAGCGTCTAACTTTCTTCCTATGCCATCCCCAATCGCTAGCGAGATTGTGCTCTGATACGAAAATCTGTCCTGTGTGCAGCTCGATTATCTTCCCTCCTACTTCGATTTTTCCATAATTAAAAGTAGCTCTGAGTATCAGATCGACTAGTGCTGCTCCTTTATTAAAGGGCTTGTCTTTCCACGCCCAATGCCGACGGAGCTTCCTGTGTAGGGGGTGGCTTCCTCTATATTCATCGTCTTTTCTATTCAACGATTTTTGTCCTCATTATCTTCTAACCTGCTAGAAAAAAAGCAGCGTTATTCAATACTCTGAAGGAGCTGGCTCTCCACTCAAGCTGATGCTATAGATTCAGCTCCTTTTTCCAATTTTTTTCCTCAGCTCATCATTCCCCATCACTGCTCCTTTGATTATTAAAGCTTCCAGATCCGATTTCTTTATTAGAATTTTGCTGCAAACTCTATAGCTTCTTAATTCTCTTTCCTGGACAAGTCTATAAAGTAGGCGCTGCGAGAGCGAGCAGTACTCGGACGCACTTTTGATGGAAAAATACTCTCTGGACAATTCCTACTCTGGCTTCAGCTTAATCTTTAGGAAATAGCTCTGCTTCGGACATTTTAAAGATCCTACACAATGTTCGCTTATCTTGCTTATTGGGGATCACTACTCCTCTCTCAATTTTACTCAGACGACTGCTGCTGATCTTCCTTCTGGATTTGAGGTAGATTTCTTCCTGAGTCATAAATCTGGAAAGACGGATTTTCTTTAGTGCATTGCCTCGCTGCATTGACATATACCTCCATAAATGGAATTAAACGAGGCCAGGGAAAAAGCTGGAGGATTATTTACGGTGGGTTAATCTCTCTTAGCTTTTACCATGAAAAAGAGCCTCAGTGTGTGTCTTAGCTCTTAAAAAGATCACACACTATCCTTTCTCTCTCATGTCCGAGCTAAGACGAACGAAAAAAATTTACACTCGCTTTTCGTGTTTGTCAAGTGTTTTACGAAAATATTTTTCACTTCCAGGAAGTGAGCTTAAGAATGAAAGCTAGATTGCTTTATAATGAAAAGCAACCTCGTGATTTGTTTTAAAAGCGTAGAAAGGAAATAATGGGCTGGCGAGGGACGGAATCGAACCGCTGACGCAGAGATTTTCAGTCTTTCGACTTTTTTATGCTAACGGAGAGAATTAAGAAACATCTCCTCGGACTATGTCCATTATTATGCCCTACTTTTATTTTTAAAAATTATGAAAAAGTAATGAATTTTCCCCCAAAATAGGAAAACCCCCTGCTTTCGAGCAGAGGGTTTATCCTTAATTAATGATTTATTAAGTAATAGTGCACTTATATAATAAAGATTTTACCATCTAATTGTCAAGTATTTTCTATACATTTTATTCCTTGGTTTCATCTTTTATCCCGAGAATACTTAGAGCCTTACTGACAATGGGATGCTCTTTGTTTAACTTGCAACATAATACCGGATATTGTGGTTTTCTTGGATTATCTATAGTATAAGTCGATAATAATCTTCGCTCAATAGCAATCTGCAAAGCATTCTTATATTCGGAGTCGTTCTTAAATTTCGTTTCTCGTAACCATTTAACAGAAATAAAACCGAGCTTTCGTGAATTTTCTATATCATGAATTGTTTGGATAAACGGATTCCAATTATAAGAAGAAGCCCCTGGCGCTGATATTGAAGAATATTCTGGTTCTAAGGAAAGACCGACCGTTCCTAATTCTCCTCTCAATTTTCCTAATAGACTGCCTGTTCCTTTAATAAATTCCTTCCTTGCTGTAGATTTTTCTTCGGCGGTTTTAGCTTCTAATAGCGTATCCAACTTTGGAGTAAGACTACTCATAAACATACTCCCCATAGAATCTACTTTAGTTTTTGTGCTCTCACTAAGAATGTTTATTATTGTAGCAATCACAGGACTAAGAATTTCCTTTGATATAAGCTCAGTAGTTGAAGAAGAAACCTCGATTTTTCGAAGCAAATCTTTAGTTGAATTATTGAGTTCAGTACTTTTTTTGTGAAAATATAGAGATAACCATATTGCACCACCGCCTAAAATTACGGTTAAAATGATTCCAGTTAATCCAACTGCCAACACGATGGAATCCATCTGTCCCTCCCATGCTGAGAATTTCTATTTTCTTAGTCTATTTATAATAGACTATAAGAGTTGTCAAGGCTCGAAAGTATCGACTTTATGAAAAGCAAAGAAATCTTTTGGAGAGTAGGAATAGAAGCTTGATATTTAATAGAATTTAAATAAAAAGTTACTCTCTTTTTCTTGGTTAAATAAATTTATATTTAATCTAACGTTTCTTTACCTTTTCGGCTCTTCTGCTTTCCATTCTAATATAAATTGGATATATCATATTTACAAATCTATAAGAACCTAAACTTTGTTCCCTATCAGTTTCAATTACTCCCAATTCTTTCATTCTTCGTAAAAAATTAGAAAAAACTCTTTTTTCATTACTATTAAGATCTTTTTCCACATCTTTCTTTTTAAAATATGTACTAATCTTTACTTCACATAATTTCCGTAAAATTGATCTATAATGTGGACTTCGAATCGCTCTATAAACTTTTGGGTCAAGATATTTCGCTCCTATTTTTTCTGCTGCTTCCAAAATTCCATCAATTGCATCTATTTCATCTATTATTCCATCATCATCACTCCAAAAAGTTGCATCCCCTATTTCATGCATAAAAAGAGGAAGACCGCTTGTATATGTAACTAGATATTCCATTGCCTTAACTTTAATTTTAATATTTACTTTTTTAAAGGCTTTAGATAAAAATGACTTTACTTCATTATCACTCAATTTTTCAATATCTTCTACTCTGAATATGCGCATTAAGGAAGGCTGAAGCCTTGCCATTACATCTCGCATTTCAGGCAGGCCTATAAGCATTATAAAAACAGGAAAATCTTGATAATGAGTTGCAACCTCATCTACAAAACTTTTATACCAATTTGCAAATTCTTCTTTTTCAACCAATCCATTTATATCATCCAAAACTATAAATAACCCTGATCTTTGAGCTTTTATTTTTTTTAATAAATTGTAAATAGCCTCTGGGAAGTTTCTTACTAATTCTCTCAAATTTTTCTCTGGAGGATTAAAACTCAGTGATATACCAAAAAGGCCAACTTCTTTAATATGTTTCCCAAATAGTGTGGAGATGCTGTTAAAGCTTGGTTGACCTTTTGTTTCTTTCAATAATTGATCGAAAATATAACGCACCATTTCTTCTACTGTAGATACTCCTCCTAAAAAAGCATGAATGCCCAAAATGTTTCTTTGAGTGCTTACATAATAGCGAAGAAACGACGCCATTGAACTTTTTCCTATACCTCTATCTCCTGATAGAAAAACGTTCTCTTGTTTTCCAGCTAAACTTTGATCAACATATCGAATAATCTCTTTAATCTTTTTCTTCCTACCTACAAATAGTTCATAGGGAACCGGACTTCCAGGAGTGAACGGACTTGTCACTTTATTATTTAAAGCTTTCTTCAAATTTTTAGGCATCTTATGATTTTTTTGATTCCTTATAATATTTAAGCATTAAATATGTTAAATATTAACACTGCTATAATTTTATCAAAAAATATGAAACACCTCAAAGATTAGGAATTATTTATGTTAAATGTATAAAGAACTCTATAGATTGTCAAGCCATTAAAAAGTGTCGACTTTATGACGACTTTTATTGATTTAGACTGAGAAACTTATTTAAGTCCATATGTCCAAATTTCTTCCTATTTCTTACTATGAAGTCGTAAATTAAGCGAGGTATGCGAGATATGCACTCACTCCCTAAGAGAGGCGCAATTCTCCAGAGGAGCTTCAGTGGATTTGAAGTCCAGAAGGCCCACCGGAACCTATACCTTCCCGCAGACTATCTCAAAATATGCACATCTTGCTCTCGTTTTGTCAAGCCGATCGCATCAAAATACTCGAGAATGGCTGTAGCATACTTGCGTGAGAGCTTAAGTTTATCACGGAGCTCGGCTACGGTTATATGTTGATTCTTCTCCAGATGCTCAAGGACGATTTTCCTGGCTGACTCAACTGATTCTCTGTGAAAAACGACTTTCTTGCTGAGCCGGACCAGCACTCCCCTCTCGAACAGGCTATGCATCATATTCTTAAAATGTTTAAGGTCAACTCCCTGCTTCAGACGAATTTCTTCCTCAAGAGGTGGA
>SDBT01021503.1_pt1 | contig 10084 bp, 12 predicted proteins | sample 2277101 | NCBI WGS metagenome assembly SDBT01 (sample SAMN10404973, study PRJNA504765) | marine sediment metagenome | isolation source: marine sediment core GS10_PC15, 103 cmbsf | place: Arctic Ocean: Southern Knipovich Ridge | collected 2010
CATTTTCAGCTGGATTCATGGCTTAACCACGTACTGTGGGACGAATACCCTTCCAACGACTTTTACCAGCTTTACCATAGTTTTCTAAATGGTGCTCTTCATTTGACACGGTACCAATAGATGCATAACATTTTTCATTAATTTTCCTTATTTCAGAAGAAGGCATTTTAATATTCGTATAACCGCTAGAATTTGCCACTACTTGTGCAAAAATCCCAGCTGACCGAGCAATTTTCGCACCTCCATCTGGTTTTATTTCAATATTATAAACAAAAGTTCCAACTGGAATATTTTTTAAAGGAAGCCTATTACCAGTTTTAATTTCTGCTTTTGGAGAAACAATAAATGAATCTCCCGGTTTTATTGATTTGGGTAATATTACATATCTTTTTTCTCCGTCTTTATAGGAGGCTAATCCAATAAAAGCTGAACGATTCGGATCATATTCTATAGATTTTATTTTTGCAGGAATTTCTTTTTTATTATAAACAAAATCAATATCTCTATAAAGACGCTTATGTCCGCCACCTTTATGCCTCATGGTTATTCTACCTTGACTATTTCTTCCAACAGATCGCTTAAATCCATGAGTAAGAGATTTAGTTGGCTCAGTCTTAGTCAAAACACCTCTGTAAGATACATTGGTCATTTGCCTTCTTGATTTACTTGTAGGTTTATACTTTTTCATTTATCCTTCCTAAATTTTTTAATAATATATTTTCTAATGTTTTACTCTAAATTTTTTGATATTTTTAATTTTTATATCCTGCCTAATTTTGTGAAAAATTTTGGTGGATAAATTAAATAAATTCTATCTTATCACCCTTTTTTAAAAAAACTAATGCTTTTTTACCACCACCTCGTATGCCAGTCTTACCTTTATATACTATATTTTTCTTTGGTACTGGTAAAATATTCACCTTAAGTGGTTTTACTTTATAAAGAGCAAAAATCATTTTTTTAATTTCTGTTTTATTCGCACCAGGATATACATCAAATGTATATACATTATGCTCAGCTGCATAACTTCCTTTTTCGGTAATTCTTGGATTTTTAATGATATTCTTTGTCATATATTTAAACTAACCTCTACTTATTAAAAAATCTATACTCTCTTTTGGATTTTCTATTAAAAGATATTGATGATTAAGAACATCAACTGGATTTAAATTTTTAAGAAATACTATGTCTAATGAAGGTATATTTCTAAAGCTTTTTTCTGTATTTTCATTACGTGCAAACAAGGCGGTTAAAACTTTAGGCTTTTTAGAAGATGCAATGGTTTTTAATTTAGAAGCTTTAGCTAAGTTTTTCATTACTTCTACTCCACCCTTTGTACTCATTTTAGGCATAGATAAACTTTCAACAAAAATAATTTCTCCATCTTTGAGTTTCTTAGATAAAACAGAAAAAAGTGCTTGAGCACGCATTTTTTTTGAAATTTTCTTCTTATAACTTTTTTCAGAAAGTGGACCATGAGCAACACCTCCACCCACCCAAATAGGACTCCTTCTAGAACCATGACGAGCACGACCAGTACCTTTTTGTTTCCAAGGCTTTCGGCCACCACCCCTTACTTCTCCACGACCCTTGGTATCGGCAGTACCTGCTCTCTTATTTGAGCGCATGCTTTCCACTACTTGATGCACCAAATCAGCTCTCCATTTTGCGGAAAAAACTTTTTCGGGAAGAGTAATTACTCCTTCTTCACCACCTTTTTGATTGTATATTTTTGCCTTCATCCCGTCAGAAGTAGATCGCGATTTTGTCTTATTGGGTGTTTTTATATTTTCTTGTATTGTGTTATCTTTTTTCATGTTTTTATTTCCGTTATTGTTACGATCGTTTCTATCGGGATCCATCATATTATCCTATTATTTCAACTAAACTCCCACGTTTACCAGCAATGGCTCCCTTTACTAACATTAGGTTATTTTCAGTATCAACAGAAACAACTTTTAGATTTTTCTGAGTAATTCTATCTCCTCCCATTCTACCTTCCATTTTCATACCTTTTTGAACACGTTGCATGCCACCAGAGCCAATAGAACCATGTTCTCTTTCAGAATGTTTTTGTCCGTGAGTTCTGGGTCCTCCAGCAAAACCATGCCTTTTCACAACACCCTGAAAACCCTTTCCCTTAGAAACACTTGTTACCCGAATTATATCTTTAGGTGCAAATACTCCTACATTAATTATATCTCCTTCTTTCAAGTCCACGATTTCACCTTTTTTTAACCGAAATTCCTTTAGGGTTTTAAAATTACCACCTTTCATTGTTCCTTTTCGAGCTTTATTTATCCTTGATTCTTTTTGAGTACCAAAACCCACTTGTACTGCGTCATATCCATCTTTGTCTTTTTTAAAAATACGAATAACGGTAATTGGTGGAGTAGAAACAATAGTCACAGGAAATACTTCTCCTTTCTCAAAGAAGTACTCTGTCATGTTTACTTTTGTCCCAAGAATAAATTTCATTTTAATTACATCATCTTCACGTCAATATCTACACCAGAAGGAAGAGATAAATTAGTAAGAGCATCAATTGTCTTTGCATTTGGATTTATAATATCAATTAATCTTTTATGTACTCTTATCTCAAATTGCTCCCGTGAATCTTTATAGATAAAAGCAGAACGATTAACTGTATATTTTTTTATTTCAGTTGGAAGTGGAACAGGACCCACAATAACAGCATCATATCTCATGGCAGTATCCATAATCTGTTTTACAGACGCATCTAAAATCTTGCTCTCGTAAGCACGAACTCGAATGCGAAGCACTACTTTTCCATCACCTTTTCCTTCTGTACGAGTAGATTTCTCCTTCTTAGAAGAAACTACAACCTTCTTTGTTGTTTTCTTCTTACTTGAAGTTTCTACTTTAGGTTTTTTGGTTTTTGTAGTCTTTGTTTTTGTAACTTTTTTTGTAGTTTTGGTAGCTTTAGTAGCTTTTTTAGATACTGTTGTCATAGAACTATGTTTTTAAACAAATAAACTTTTACGCTAGAATTTTTGTAACCACTCCTGCACCGACAGTCTTACCACCTTCACGAATTGCAAATCTCTGAGCTTCTTCAAGGGCAACTGGAGTAACTAATTTAACAGTAATTTTTACGGTATCTCCAGGCATTACCATTTCAACTCCATCTGCTAAGGTAACATCACCAGTTACGTCTGTAGTTCTAATATAGAATTGAGGTTTATAACCTTTAAAGAAAGGTGTATGACGACCTCCTTCTTCTTTCTTAAGAACATAGATTTCACAAGTAAAGCTATCGTGCGGAGTAACTGTCCCTGGTTTTGCAAGAACCTGTCCACGAGTAATATCTTCTTTTTTTAATCCTCTAAGTAAAATACCAGCATTGTCTCCAGCCATTCCTTCTTTAAGATTCTTGTTAAACATTTCAATACCAGTAACTGTTGTTTTTTGACTCTCCTTGACTCCAACAATTTCTATTTCTTCACCAATCTTTACTATTCCTCTTTCAATTTTTCCAGTTACTACTGTTCCACGACCTTCAATTGAAAAGATGTCTTCAACAGGCATCAGGAAAGGTTTTGTAGTGTCACGCTCTGGAATTGGAATATAAGTATCAAGAGAATTCATAAGTTCAGTAATTTTCTTTGCCCATTCATCATCAGCTGTTTTAGCTTCAAGAGCCTTAAGAGCTGAACCACGAATAACTGGAACATTAGCACCGTCAAATCCTTGTTTAGTCAAAAGCTCACGAATTTCTTCTTCAACTAAATCAATCATATCCTTATCATCAACCATATCGCACTTGTTTAAGAAAACAATCATTTTTGGCACACCAACTTGTTTTGCAAGTAAAACATGCTCACGAGTCTGAGGCATAGCACCATCGGTCGCTGCAACCACTAAAATAGCACCATCCATTTGAGCAGCACCAGTAATCATATTTTTAATGTAATCAGCATGTCCAGGAGCATCAATGTGTGCATAGTGACGAGCATCAGTTGAGTACTCATTGTGAGAAATATTAATGGTAATTCCTCTGTTTTTTTCTTCTGGAGCATTGTCAATTTGATCAACACCACGAAGTCGCACTGATTTTCCCCCCATGTTCAAAACATGAAGTATTGCTGCAGTTAAAGTGGTCTTACCATGGTCAACGTGACCAATTGTACCAACATTAATATGTGGCTTATCTCTTTTAAATTCTTCTGTCATAATATTTTTTAAGCTAATAACTAAAACTTAACGTACGAGAACCAGTCGCTAAGGCTTAATTACTAACGATATATTAATCCCTCACCTATAAGCTCGGGACCCGATTAACGGGACTTATAATAAAAAAACCAATAGAAAAACTGCAAAAGTGCAGTTCTGACTATAATAGCAAATTAAAAATTAATGTCAAATCCGCACATTTATAAAATAGCCCTATATTCCCTAATGTCTTCACAAAGTTTTCGTGCTTCTTCTTTGGGATTTTCGGCAAAAATAATACCACGAGAGGAGTTTATAATAAGTCCCATTTTCTCACTATTTAATCCAGCTCTTAGAGTAGCTTTCAAGTCCCCTCCCTGAGCTCCTATACCTGGAACAAGGAAAGTTATATTCTCTGCTACTTCACGAATCTTTTTCATCTCTTCAGGATAAGTTGCTCCAACAACTAACATGCAATTATTATTTTTATTCCAATTGCTTGAAACCCTTTCTGCAACTATTTGCCAAAGAGGCTTGTCTTTTATTAAAAGATCCTGAAATTCTTCTGCTCCAGAATTAGAAGTTCTACAAAGAATTATAGAAGTCTTATCTTTACGATTTAAAAACGGAGCCAATGCTTCTTCTCCTAAATATGGATGTAATGTTACCGCATCAAAACCAAGCCAATCAAAAATGGAAGACACATATCCATTATTAGTATTACCAATATCGGCACGCTTTGCATCAAGTATACTAAAAATATCTGCATAGTTTTGATTTAAATAATCTATTGTCATTTTTAGTTCTTTTACTCCAATTTCTCCACGAGCTTCATAAAAAGCACTATTTATTTTATAAGCTGAAGCATATTTGTGAGTTTCTTTTATAATATATTTATTAAATTCAAATTGTGGAAATTCTAGAATTTTGAATTCCTCTGGTAATTTCTCAAAATCTGAATCAAGACCCACAGAAAGAAGTGAATTAATTTTTTTAACTCTATCATTGTATTTATTTAAGCTCATTAATTTTTTCCAAATATTTTTTACCATGTCCAACTAAAGTATTTACTGGAATACCTTTTTTACAAAATGGACATTTTTCTTCATCATATGTTTTAACTTCCATTTCCCCTAAAGCATTGAATGGAACTCCGAAAGTATTACTATTTATATTTTGGGGATTTTTATTAATCATAACCGATAATCCAAGAACATTTCCTTCAGCTTTTTTAACACTTTCTATTGTTTTTTGTACTGAATTGCCAGTTGTAACTATGTCTTCAACAATTAACACTCTTTTATCTTTTACATAATTTTCATATCCACGAGTGAAAATCTGCCCACCGTCCTGAGACTTTTCTGTGTATATTGCCAATACTTCTTTATCGTACATTCTACTTAAATGATGAGCAGTCCATTGAGATAAAATTATTCCCCCTAGAGCCGGGCCAACAACAACTTCTATGTCTTGGTCTTTATATTTCTCTGCAAGTAACTTACAAACTTCTAATGTTTCTTTTGTGTGTGGATATAAAAAATCCTTATTTATATATGTGTCAAAGTGTAATCCTGAAGTACCAACAAAATGATCATTCACAAGTACTGCACCAACCTTCTTTAGAATTTCAATTATATTATTCATATATTTATACTAACCTTTCCTTAATATCTCTCGCAAGGTAGGGGTTCCACATTGCCCCAGTTGCAGACATTATAATATCTGCTCCAGTATTTTTGTATTCAAAAAAATCATCTACAATACATACTCCACCTACACCAATAATAGTATATGAATAATTAAATTCTTCTCGTAATTTCTTTAATTTTTTTACCATATCAAGTCCAGCCCACTTTATAGCATGACCACAAACTCCACTTTGAGTTCGTCCTTCACCAGGAAGTGCCTGATTACCTTGTTCATCTACAATTTCTGCAGCAATAGTATTAATAGCAGAAATACCCTGCACTATATTTCCAATTTCCTCTACAAAATTTTTTAAAATTTCATAATCTTTAAAATAACCAATTTTTATAATTAAAGGAGTATCTCCAATAGCTTCTTTAATTGTTTTAGCAACTTTCACACTTCGTTCTGTGTCATAACAAAGCAAATTATTTGTACCTTCATTCGGACAACTTAAATTTACTTCAATTACTTTTACTCCAATAGTTTTAAGCATTTTTGCGGTAATACGAAAATCATTTATATATTCTTCTACACTTTGACCATCTATCTTGGTACCCTGAAAAGCTCCAATCATAATCTGTCCCGGACGCATAGTTTTTAATACTTGAACTATATCTTTTTGCCAAAATTCTGATTGGGAAGATGGCACACCAAAGGAATTAGTTATGGAAAGCGGTTCATTGTAATTTTTATTCGCCACTAATTTCTCTTTTGTTTTTTCTATGGTTAAATCTCCATCAATTTTTACAGATAAAATATTCGGCAAAGAATAACAGGGATATTCTGTACTACGAACTGTTTTATAAGTAACAATATCAAAACCCTTATCAAGTGCACCTTGCACAAAATTTCCATTTATAAGTGGACCAGCAGGAATACCAAAAGGAGAATTTACTTTAAATCCAAAAAAATTATACTGAGTTTTACTTTTATTTTCTAGAACTTCTTTATCAGCAAAAATTCCAAAAGGGCCTTGTTTAAAATTTTCTTCATAAGATTTCTCTGGGTCGTAAAAAGGAGTAAGCATATTAATATAATAGCAAAAAATAAAAATTTTTTCCTAACTTTTATATAAGTCTATTTTCTTGCTGCAATAATAGTATCAGCTACGCTTTGTGGAACAATATCATAGCGCACAAATTCCATAGTATATGATGCTCTTCCCTCAGTCATTGAACGTAATCCCGTCATATAACCAAACATTTCAGACAATGGAACAATTGCACGTAAAATTTTATTCATTCCCCTGTCTTCTGTTCCTTCAATAAGTCCACGCTTAGAAGACAAATTTCCTGTAACATCTCCTAAGAATTTTTCTGGAGTAACAATTTCTACTTTCATCATTGGTTCAAGTATTACTGGTTTAGCTCGACGACAAGCATCTTGTATTGCCATAGAAGAGGCAATCTTGAAAGCCATTTCATTAGAATCAACTTCATGGTATGAACCATCCCAAAGATTAACAGACACATTAACAATTTTAAATCCAGCTAAAACTCCTCTGTCTAATCCCTCTTTAAATCCTTTTTGACAAGGAATAATATATTCCTGCGGAATAACTCCTCCTTTAATAGAGTTAATAAATTCAAAACCTTCAGATCTTTTTATATTTTTAGGTAATTTTTTTAATTCTTCTGTATTTAAAGCCAACATTGGATTAATCTTAATTTTTACATGACCATAATTTCCACGTCCGCCTGATTGCTTAATATATTTACCTTCAGCTTCAGAACTTCCAGTAATTGTTTCTCTATAAGCTACTTGTGGTTTACCAATATTTGCTTCAACTGTAAATTCACGTTTCATACGGTCAACAATAATTTCTAAATGAAGTTCACCCATACCAGCAATAATAGTTTCTCCAGACTCTTGATCAGTAGAAACCTTAAAGGTAGGATCTTCTTGTGCGAGACGGTTTAAGGCCATTCCCATTTTTTCTTGATCAGCTTTTGTTTTTGGTTCAATGCGTAAGAAAATTACCGGCTCTGGAAAAACAATTCTGTTTAGTTCAATAGGGTTATCCTCATCACAAAGTGTGTCAGAAGTTATTGTTTCTTTTAATCCTACTGCAGCTGCAATTTCTCCAGCAAAAACTTCTTTAACTTCTTCACGATTATTGGCATGCATTCTAAGTATTCGGCCTATACGTTCTTTATTACGAGTACGAGGATTATAAATATAACTCCCAGCAGTTAAGGTTCCAGAATATACGCGAAAGAAAATTATCTGCCCAACGAATGGATCGGTAGCTACTTTAAAAGCAAGAGCAGAAAATGGCTCCGTATCAGAAGCATTACGAACTACCTCTTCCTCAGTATTTACATCAATACCTGAAACAGGAGGAATATCAAGTGGAGAAGGAAGGTAATCTATAACTGCATCAAGCACTAATTGTACTCCTTTATTTTTAAGTGCAGAACCAGCAAAAACTGGAAAAATAATATTAGTAATTACTGCTTTACGTAATGTTTTCTTAAGTGTCTCTACATTAGGAACCATTCCATCAAGATACTCCGTCATTAAGGCATCGTCAGTCTCAACTATTTTTTCAATAAGTTCATGGTGATATTTATCCGCATCAGCTTTAAGATTCTCAGGAATATCTTTTTCAACTACCTTATGACCCATCTCCCCTTCAAAATAATAAGCTTTCATTTTAAGTAGATCAATTACACCTTCAAACTTTTCTTCAAGACCTATTGGCATTTGCATACGAACTGCATTTTTATTTAATCTATCAAGAATAGTAGAAAATGAATGTTCAAAAGAAGCACCGGTTCTGTCTAATTTATTTATAAGACAAATACGAGGAACCTTAGCTTCATCAGCATAACGCCAGTTGGTTTCAGATTGAGGCTCTACTCCTGCTACTCCATCAAAAACCACTACCGCCCCATCAAGTACACGAAGAGACCTCTTTACTTCAACAGTAAAATCTATATGTCCAGGAGTATCAATAATATTAAAACGGTGCTTTTTATCTTTATTAGTAGGGTCATCTGTCGGTGTCCAAAAACAAGTCACCGCAGCAGAAGTAATAGTTATTCCTCGTTCGCGTTCTTGTTCCATCCAGTCAGTTACTGTCTCTCCATCATGCACCTCCCCAATCTTGTGAGAAACACCAGTATAATAAAGCACACGCTCAGTAGTGGTAGTTTTACCAGCATCAATGTGAGCAATAATTCCAAAATTTCTTACTTTTTCTAAGGGGTAATCTCTTTTCATAAATATAAATTTTACCAAGCAAAATGAGCAAAAGCTTTATTGGCTTCAGCCATCTTGTGTGTATCTTCTTTCTTTTTAATAGCAGACCCTTCGTTATTTGAAGCAAGAATAATTTCATCAGCTAACTTTAAATACATTGGTTTGCCTTTTCCTGAACGAGCCGCATCACGCATAGATCGCATTGCAAGAGCAAGTCTACGCTCAGCTCTTACTTCTCTCGGAACTTGATAATTTGCACCACCAATACGTTTTGATCTTACTTCTGTTAATGGTCCAGCATTACGAATAGCTAAATCAAAAACTTCTAAAGGATTTGGATTACCTGTTTTTTCTTTAATAACATCAAAAGCCATGTACATTACTTTGCGTGCAGTTTCTTTTTTTCCAGACCACATAATATAATTAATAAACTTCTCAAGTTTTTGAGAGTTATATATAAAATCTGGACCAACTTCATTTTTCTTTTTTACTTTGCGTCTCATATAAATTATTTCTTAGCTTCTTTTTTAGGCTTCTTATTTCCATAGAGTGATCGCCCTTGTCGTCTGTTTTCAACTCCTTGCGTATCTAAAACCCCACGAACAATGTGATATCTAACTCCAATTAAATCCTTCACACGACCACCACGAAGCATTACCACAGAGTGTTCTTGTAAATTGTGTCCTTCACCAGGAATATAAGCTGTCACTTCCATTCCATTTGTAAGTCTAACTCTAGCTATTTTTCGGAGTGCTGAGTTTGGTTTTTTAGGAGTAGTAGTGGTAACTTTAGTACAAACACCACGCTTAAAAGGTGACGGAAAAAAAACTGGACGATTTTTAAGTACATTAAAACCACTCGCCAAAGCAACCGTCTTTGATTTAGAACGGACTCTAACTCTTTTTTTCTTAATTAATTGATTTATTGTTGGCATAGTTTAATACGAATATACTAGTAAAACCTAAAACAAAAGAGCCCGCCACCGCCCTTGGCGGGGTCCCGAAAAAAGCGGGAAAGA
>SDBT01021504.1_pt1 | contig 10084 bp, 8 predicted proteins | sample 2277101 | NCBI WGS metagenome assembly SDBT01 (sample SAMN10404973, study PRJNA504765) | marine sediment metagenome | isolation source: marine sediment core GS10_PC15, 103 cmbsf | place: Arctic Ocean: Southern Knipovich Ridge | collected 2010
TCAGTTTACGTTTCCTCCTTGGTCCCTGGTTGTTTCGACGCCTTCTCTGCTTGTTTCAATCTGTTTAGGTGATCCCTAATTTCCTTGAGCCTGCCGTACCAGGGACGCAAGATCCATATGAGGTATCCTCCTGCCACATACAAAAGCTGGATTGCAGGCATTAGTGCTGCAATTTTCCCTTGGGAAGATAGGGAAACGTTCTCTATCAATCCTGTTACATAGGAGTAGCCACTTCCGATAAAAGCGACCCCTGCAAAAACTGCACCTATTTGAAACAATCCAAGCCATTCTCTATGCTCCCATTCTAATAATCGCCAATTGGTTTTGGCCTCTACCGGCTGAAGATAACCTCGAAAATAAACCGAAACAGCCATCAACATCCCAAGGAATACGAGCTCGACTAACTTCCAGTAGAACGTCGTTAATAATTCCTGCTCTCCAAGATACGGGCATACTAGTTCTTGCCAGAGAGGGAACCCGCCCAGAGATATTATTACCACTCCCACCAATAAACCTATGGTTGCCGTCTTTGACCATCCCCAGCTATCGTACTGCTTAAACTTGTGGATACTTTTCCTCTCATATATGAGGAGACCGAAAACAAGAAATCCGGAAACTGCGGAGAAAAAGAAGCCATAGAGGGTCGCATGAATTATAGCAATGCCGACTGCAACATAACTAGCTACGGCAATATCTATTCTTCTGACGCGTGTCCTTCTCGTGTTTGCCATGTAATAGTTCTGCCTCCTAGCTCAACAATTCTCTTGTCTTATACACTTCAGGTATATATAGTTGCCCCTAGGACTGCTAGGTCAACTAGCCTACGTCTCCTCACTCAAACAATGCTCGGTCCAAAGTCGATTGAACTCCTCTTGATATCTCTTTACCACAGGAGTTAGTAAATGCGGCCAGGTCTTGATTTTTGAATTATTGTATCGCAATCTCGGCCTACTCTGGTTTTGTACCCCTTTACCTTTTTCACGCATTACCTGTACTTGAATGCTGAACACTTAAGGAATCTTTCCATCTTCTTTACTATTTCTTTTCCTCTTGATTCGCTAGGAAGACGTTTTTCTTAGGGGAGAACTCTCCTCCTTCGAATCGTTCCAGAATTGAAAAATCCAACAGTCAAGGCCAGATCTCTTCGTCACAGTAGTCCCACCATTTTCAAAAATCAAGACCTGACCCCTTTACTCCTTTTCTAATTCCCGATGATTTCTAAATTATTCTAGTATAATATTGATACAAATTGGCGATCAAAAAAGTCTAAACTACGTTAGATGTTCTTGTCTTACATCCCGTATATACTCTTCACAGGTAAGGGATATTTTTCCCAAACACTGCGGACATATAATTTCCTTCGGCCACTCTGGAGAAGAATCTATAAGATGCTCTCTTAAATCAAGAAAATATTTGTGAAAATTGAATTCCATATAGCAGTGTACGCACTTTATTCTTTCTATCCTGGAATTCTGGTACACTTTTTCGATAGGGAAACATTGACCTTTTGCATACTCACCGGCAACCCAGCGTATGTATTTGATCGCGTCTTCTTTGTATTTGGGAAAAATAATAAGATAGTTATTAACATAAGGCATGGGGAAATTAATTTCTACCTTCCCATCACAAATAGCCCATACATCAATTCCTTTTTGGCACGCCACTCCTATCTCATAGGCAATCCAATTTTGAGTATAGCGCCAATCGGTGTCCTGCAAATTTTTTCTTGGTGGTGGAGTGTGGCTTTTGTTCATCTTCTCCATCCCCTTAACCAGCTCCTCGCCTACCAAAAAGAACAGAGCACAAGATTTATTTATTTTATCTTTTATTGTTTTCCACTCAGGCTTTTCAATTTTCTCAAATTCTGAACGAAAACCCTCAATTTGATCACTCCTTGCAAATATTTTCTTATCTAGTGAGTCACAATATTTTTCATCTTTCTTTGTATGTGAGAGGAAAATTTTAGCCATATTGACTTTCGCCTCCTTTCTAAAAAACTTAATTACCACTTAAACTAATTTACAGATATTGAAAGCTTTTTCGTTTATTTGCTTTTCAAATTAGTTTGCACTCTTCACCATTTGCTTCAAAGATTTTCTTAAATATTTCATCAGATGAGACTTCTCCTTCCTTGAAAGCACAAAAGGCTCTGAAAAGTTCAATGGTTGTCAAAAGACAAAAAGGATTACCTAATCGTGCGTCTTTGGCGTGGTCTCTGACATCAGAAGGAAAGGGTTCTTTTCTCTCCTTGAGAGGTTTATCTCCATAGTGATTTATGACCAGTATACCTTTGCATTTTTCACCATTTGCAATACTATTTCCAACCCAGTTGTCCAATTGGCGAGTATGGACTCTACTTGCACTTTTAGCAGTCTTTTTTATTTCCAGAACAGCTTTACCAAATTTTGTTTCTATCCAACCATCTTCTTTATTTTTCTTCTTGGGTTCAGTGACCTTAGCTCCCAATTCTCGGAAAGTTGTCCAAACTATTTGTTCAAGTTCCTCATCCTCAGTATAAAGTAGCTTTCTAAATCTCGCGATACTTTGCATCTCTTGCTTTGATTTCTCTATTTCTTCTTTTTCAGTTTTTATTCTATCTAAACTTTTCTTGATTCTTCCTTTAATTTTATTCTCGTCGGGTACTTTTATCTCTCTTACCCAGTCTGGCTCCACCATTTCGGAAATTTTTATTCCGAAGAAATCTTCCAGAATTATATCTATGGCTGTCTTAGTTGAGATTTCAGTGGGTGGGGGTAAGAAACAAAATCTGGCCCCCGTAGGTAGGAGGAGTTGAATGCCTATGGGAGCACGATATCGAGTTTGCGCTAATTTATGTATCACTTCATTAGGAAACTTACTGATAATATTTTTTACAATCCCGGCCGATTTATCAAAGTCCATGGTAAAATTCCAGGACTTCATATTATTGAAGTATCTCTGAAATTCGTTATTTACATTTTCTATAGTGTCACCCTTTTCTCTCTCAAACTCTAATGTGAAGGGATTCCACCAGTAGTTATCATACGTCATATTTCCAATCCTGACTCTGGCAGTTGGGACAGCGATGGCAAAGACTTGTCCTCCTGAGCCAAGCAATTTTAAAAAATAGTTTCCTTTGAAGTAAGCTACCGACTTGGAAGAAATAATTTTCTCCAGAATACTTTTAGTTAAGGAAACCATATTAATAATCACTATGTCTTGATCAGCAATATTGGGGACTTTATCTATCTCTGCCCAATTATAGCATTGAACTTCTCGCGGATGCCCTTTGGAGCCTATAACCAAAATTTTGAGGAGTCTTTTATCTTGATTTTGCGTTTCGATAAGTTTAACCTTTCTTTGAACTATCCTAAAGGAATTTTCCTATCTCTCTTTAGAGTTTTCTTATCTTTTGTTGTTTCTTAAGGTGGATCCCATTGTCAAGACACGAATTTGCCATATTTAAGATACAGTTAGGCCTCTTGTTTTGATTATTGCTGTCAAAGTACATCTTCAGCCGGTATTTTATAGTTCAGTGACTGATGTGGTCTCTTCTGATTGTAGAAGGTGATATAGTTAGTGATACCCTGCTTGGCTTCACTGACCGTACCATAATCATTAAGATAGACCTCCTCGTATTTTACTGAACGCCAGAGTCTTTCAGTGAGGACATTGTCCATAGCTCTTTCTCTTCCATCCACGCTGATCTGGATGCTCCTTTTCTCTAAGCACTCAAGAAAGGTCACGCTGGTGTATTAAATAGGGACAGCGCCCATTTCTTTGTTCTATGCTCTTTTGTCTTTTCCACTCATTGTCTGTGTTTAAACAATGAACACCCATGAAATCTTTCCATCTTTTTGGTGTTTCTTATTTTTGTTGATTCGCCAGGAAGACCTTTTTCTTGGGAAAACTCTCCTTTCAGTCTTTCCAGAATTGAAGAATCCAATAGTGAAAACTCTGTCTGCCTCGTACAATAGTTCCAGTATTTTCAAAAATCAAGACCTGACCGATTAAATAAGTTTTATTCATACCTACTTTCGAAATTAAGGTAGACTATATTCTGTTGAAAAAATCCTGTAACCTAATAGGTTCCACAAGTTCTTTTCTACCAATGAATAACGTACCTCCGTCATTGGATTGCTTTACGTTGACATACCATTTAACAAGGGTTATTAAACCATTGTTAATTTCAATTCCTACGATACATCGGGGATGGACACAACTGCCAGTATTGAAGTAGGGTGGCTTTCCGGGAACAGGGAATACGGAGCGATGAGTGTGTCCTGCAATAAGCATTTGTGTATTTTCAATCACCCATTTTTCCAGTTCTTTCTCAATTTTTTCGCGCTTTTTGAAGTTTTTTGCTGGACTAGTAGGATCTTTGACTCCACATAATTGGAAAAATCTCCAGAGAAATCTAACAAAAAATCTAACAAGCCACCATGTGACATCGTTTATAAAGTCTGCTTGGTGTCCATGAACTAAGAAGATAGTATGATCCGTTTTTAGATACTGTAGTTGTAATCCCTCGTGTACTTTAATATCTTGAAATAAGGGCTTGTAAGTATGATCCCGTTCGTCGTAATATTGGAATAAGTTTTTCTGGCATTCCGTGGGACTCCTCCATCTACTATTATGGTTTCCCCAGATAAGATATAGGCGCCCGTGCTTGTAGAATTCGCTCAAAATCCAGAATATGTGACTATGTGCTTCCTTAACATCGTCGAATCGGCTATTTTCCCACAACTCATCACCATCACCAATCTCTATATAGGTGAATCCGTTGTTGTAGTAGTAGTTTAGGGCATGGAAGAAAACATTTTCATTATGTGCAAAATCATCGGCCCAACTTCCATCACCTCTGTGGCAGTCACTAAAGAGAATAAACTTATCGGAGTCATCAAAAGCGATTTTCTTGGCATTCCCATACACTTCTTTCAAACGCTTACTAGTTCTGGTGGACACAATCAAACTCCTTATGGAAACATAGGTGGGGTGAGGTCTTGATTTTTGAATTACTGCGTCGCAATCTTGATATGCTTTCTTTCTCCACTCTTTTACTTTTTCCACACTGTCTGTACTTTAATAGTGAACACTTAGGAAATCTTTCCATATGCTTTGCTATTCCCTTTCTTATTGACTGGCCAGGAAGATTTTTTTCTTGAAAGAGAGCTCGCCTCCCTACAATAGTCCCACGATTTTCAAGAATCAAGACCTGGCCCCTTGACCGTTTACAGAAGCAGATGATAACGGGCGGTATTTGCGCAGAAGTAACAAGTACATCGACTTACTACAGATCATTTTGGTGAACAACCGAATCAAGGCGGATAGATTCCGAAACAATACGGACGTTCTGATGTCTTTATCAACTGCCATAAGTGTGGATCAAGATCTATGAAAAAACTGTCGAAGTAGATGATCTCCCTTGCGAAGTAGATAATCCTATGTTTCTGAAGGTGTGCAAGTCCCGGCCTGTTCTTTGTAATCCAACCGGTCTCTCTTATCAGACCAAAAGATTTCAGCGATAAATCGGCAAGAATAACCTCCGCTTGCTTTATCCCCTTGCATGCACGGTCGCTCATAAATCTACCAATATCATAAGCGATGTCCTTGCTCAAAAATCGTTTCTCGGCCCGACCTGTCCGGCGATCAAGACTTTCAGTCCAATCTGACTGACGTACTGCTTTCACCTCACAATTGAGACCATTAATAATGAAATCCGGACTGGACTTGTTCTTCTCCTTCGGAATATCTACATCGAATCCCTTTTTCAAATAGTGTAGTATAACGGCTGACAACGCGGATGCGTGCAGAATATTACCATAGGAATTGGCCATAACCAATTCATTCTTCAGGATTCTACGGACATTCTTGTTGAACTTTTGATCAATTAATATACTGCAGCCAACGCAAATTGCGAATTCATTCCAGGGAGACATGTTAACCTTGCCGAGACGCCTAAACTTCTTGCTGATCCCTTCACTTGGGTAATTATCAGGAACTCTAATACCATACCTACTGAATAACTCATTCGCTTCATCTACGAAATTCTTTCGAGTCATATGCAGTTCTCGAAATATGTTAAAGACGGGAGATTCAGAACTGGGGATTGGATTTCCTTTAAAAACGACCCATTCGCTCATATCCCCCCTTTTGGGTCTTAGTTGGAAGTAGTCCATATGTTGTTCACCTCCTTACCATTGGAGCGCTTAGACATGACCACAACCATAGAGTAAAGATTTTAGTTATCGCCCAAACAATCCCCCTCTGCATCTTCACGTGTTGCTAATAATTTCCCTTTTAAGTAATATGATGAGGAAAACCTGTTGCCAAAGCTCTTGATACGCCTGGCATGTTAAAACTTACCTACACCGGATCAATCCGTGAATAATGGTAGGAAGCGACTTGACGTCACGTCGTGATATAAGAGCTGTAATCCCTTTCCGGGGGTCGAAAAACGTGTGTTCAATACTATCCTACTTACCTATTTGCTTCTTTAGCCATTGGAAAACTGCCCAGGTAGCTGCAAGGTCTTCTTCGTTGTATTTTGATATCTTATCGATGATTTCTTGTCTAACATTGGCATCTTCGGTTTCCACTGCTTCAATATACTTAGCCATAGCCCATTTTCCACCATATTCATCTTGAGTACGCTTGAAACCGGCAACCTGTTCCACCACTTTCAGACTATAACTTGGCTCTGCCAATATCATTGCTTTTTTGGTCAGAGGAAGTAGGTCCACAAGACTGTCCAAAACCCGCTGAGCTATTCCATCAGCGTCACCATATCTTTCCATATACAGCTTTATTTTTGTTTTTTCGTAGTGATGCCAGTGGACAAAAGGAATATCTCCGTATTCGTCAAATATCCTCTGGCAATTCAATAAGAAGTTCTCCCAGCCTTCTTGGTCCCCATCAGGCGCAATAGGTGACACAGCAGGAGTAAAAGGCCCTGGTTTTTTTCCATAAACCTGTATTCCCCAAAGGTATATTTTCTCCAGTTCATCCAGATAAGGCGGAAATCCTTCAATATCAAACATTACAAGATTGGGATTATCTGGGAGATCAACTCCACCTAACAGAATATTCTTTTTTTGCTTCATCGCCTTAGCCTGAAGAAGAATGCCTTCAGCGCCACTACCAACTTTCCTAAATGACTTTCCCCACGGCCTCTTCAATTCTCTAAGTGAAGTTTCATCGTAGTTATTAAGCAGATGCTCAATCGTTAGGATACCTTCATCCTTAAAAACTCTGGTAAGGTTTTGGTCAACACCGTACACAATAGCTACATCATTATGCCTCACAGAAACGTCCCAACACATTCTGCTGAAACCACAACCCTGACATTTTGACCAACCCACCGGGGAATAGGGAACGCCGGCCAATAAAACTATATCCAGCAATTTCTTCAGGATTCTTATTGCCGAATCTCCATCATCATAGGGAATTTCAACCATCGAGCTATCTCCTAAGAATGCCTCAAGTTTGACAGGTTTCTTTCCAGTGTTTCTTTCAAATAAGTATCCATATACCTGTAATTGGGCAAGAATCTCAGGATGTCTCCTCTCATCAGCATGTCGGGCCAGCTTGCAATCTCTGATGATATAAGAGGAATTTTCATGTATCATAATATCTGGAATACCTATGATTTGAACCTGAGAGCCATTGATTGTTTCATTCCCGGCAAGTACTCCTTGATAAATCACTGGCGTATTATTCTGAATCAGCTGTTTTGTCTTCTCTGGCTGTTGACCACGCAATACCTTAGACACATCGACATATTCCCCTAGAGAATTGATATGATTTTCTTCATGTCTATGACCGAGCATGAATATTACCTCTTCAAATGGCCCCGGGGGAGTTTCTTCCTCTCTAAAAAAACGATAAAATAGACGCCTTTCACATAGAGACGGTGAGTATAAATCATAAATATTCTGAGTTGTAAGTTTCATTTTATCTGTTTCTTCATTTTCTTATTAATTGACTCTGGTCTCTGGTGTACTCTCGATACGGCCCTTGCATATTCATCACGGCTAACGGTCTTGATTCTTACTTCTCCTCCTTTAATTATCATACGAAGAGTCTCTGTCGGTTTGGCTGAGTCAAGGCGCTTTCCCCTCTTTTTCACTTCTCCCAATTATATTTCTTACTCCCACACTTACATCTTATTACTTTTCCAACTGAATCATAATATTCGTTTGAAATTAATCTCTTGCATTCATTATTAATACAACGAAAAAGCCCTTCCAACTCTAGGACATCATTATAAAATGTCTTCAAATCATTGATGTCTTCGGAATAAGGACTGTCATGGGATGCCTTATTCCCAAGAAAAATAGAAGTATGAAGTCTTTCTAAGACTACATTGTCTTTCAGTTCACACTTTCTACTTTTCAATTTGCTTTTTAGCTCAGAGAAGAGCTCATTAGACATTCTATTTTCATTCTGGTCATTATAAAGAAACCTTACTTTAACCTCCAAGTTAAGGCAGATTTCCTTTAATAATTTTTCTAAATACCTTCTAATCATGTTTCCTAAATCTGAAGCATGTGATTCTCCGAACTTATTCTCAATCCTCTGCTTAAGGTTAAACAGAGGCATTTCTAATTCTGCTCCATTTTCATAATTCCAGACCATTTTCGTTATAACCCAATTTCTGCCTTTTACTGCATTAGTCAAGTATTCAAACCAATTCTTTTCATGGGTAAATAACAATATTTGATAATCAGAAAACTTTTCCATTAATAAACCTGCAAATTTTGTCCGATGGGCTGTGTCGAAGCTTGAAATTACATCATCGAGGATGAAAAATTTATTTCTCTTATTAAAAGCTCTTACAGATGACAGGAATAAGCATATTCCGAGACAATTTAGATGAGACTCGCTTAAATACTTATCAGGTGGTCTAACAATATTTCCATAGAACTTAAACTTAATAGTTATCCCTACCAGTTCATCATCTTCGCCTAAAGGAATAAGTTCAATCTCATCAACTTTTTCAGCCCTATTCATATAGAGATAGAATTCGTTGATATCTTTAGATATCGCCGTTAAAAATGAAGAAAGTGCAGTCTTCTGTTTCTTAACGAATTTATTATAAATAAGTTCCATTGACTGCAGTTGTTGTTTAAAGATTTCTAATTCTCTTTTGAGAGACTTGATTTCCGTATACGCCTGCTTAACCAATATTAGTTTGCTATTGACAGTAAATCTCCGATCATCTTTTCTATCAGTGCTTATTTTTCTCATTTTGTCTTTCAAAATAGAAGCTATTTTCTGAACTATGGTATTATCTAAAAGAATAAATTCTTCTGGTTTAATTATTTTTTCACGCTCTATAAAAGTAAGCTTTTCAAACCTACTCAGGGCACCTGAGAATGATTCTTTTAACTGTTCTATTTCACTCTTTATCTCCGAATTCTCTTCTTTAAGTAAGCACCTCTCGCCCAATGCTGCTTCCATTTCTGACAAGGGATTTTGAATAAGTCTTTCAATGGCTTTTCCTTCGTCTTCTAACACTTCCTTTTCTTTCTTAAAAGCAGCCAATTCTTCTATTCTTTCTCTTAACTCTTCAATTAATTCCTCTCTGTTCTTCTCCTGCAAACAAAGAGGGCATTTCTCATCTTCAAAAATCCCTTTTTCTAGAAGTAACAGTCCTTCAGACAATAATCTTTCCAGACTGATTTTCTTGAATTTGTCTATATCCCTGGAGATTGCCTGGTATTGTTCATGATACTTTTCATAGGAAGAACGAATATTTTCGATAGAGTCTTTCAGGTTATTTATCACTCCGATGACTTTTTCATAGGAGAGTTGCTGTGAAAGAGCTTCTTTGTCTTCAGGTTTCTTTATTAGCTTTAATATAGCATCTATGCTTTGGCTATCTTTCACCTCGGCGGGAAGTTTCAACGGCGCAACCAACTCTCTAACTGCATTAAGATATTGCTCATCGTTATTAATATTCTGACCTATCTGCTCTAGAATCCGAGCCTGTTGTCTGTTTATGTGGCTATCAACATTTCTGATTTTAAGTTCTCTTTTTAGGCTGTTCACTGCTTTCTTAAAAACAGTTTTTACTTTTGTAACTTCAGAAAATCCGATTATT
>SDBT01021505.1_pt1 | contig 10084 bp, 6 predicted proteins | sample 2277101 | NCBI WGS metagenome assembly SDBT01 (sample SAMN10404973, study PRJNA504765) | marine sediment metagenome | isolation source: marine sediment core GS10_PC15, 103 cmbsf | place: Arctic Ocean: Southern Knipovich Ridge | collected 2010
GACGGATATGATCAAGGGCAAGCAAGGACGGTTCCGCGAGAACCTGCTCGGCAAGCGCGTCGACTACTCCGCCCGAAGCGTGATCGTCGTGGGCCCTCGCCTCCGCCTTCACCAGTGCGGCCTGCCCAAGAAGATTGCCCTGGAGCTTTACCAGCCGTTCATTATTCGGCGGCTGAAGGAATTGGGCCACGCCGATACGATCAAAAGCGCCAAGAAGATGCTCGAGCGCAAGGACGAGGAGGTCTGGGACATCCTCGAAGAAGTGATCCAGAACCATCCCGTCATGCTCAACCGTGCCCCGACCCTGCACCGCATGGGCATCCAGGCCTTCGAGCCGATCCTCGTCGAAGGCAACGCGATCAAGCTCCACCCGCTGGTCTGCAAGGGATTCAACGCCGACTTCGACGGCGACCAGATGGCCGTCCACCTCCCGCTGTCGATCGAAGCGCAGGTCGAAGCCCATACGCTGTTGATGTCCACCAACAATATCTTCAGCCCGGCCAACGGCGAACCGATCATCAGCCCCTCGCAGGACGTCGTGATGGGTTGCTACTACATGACCACCTTACTGCCGGAGCGTAAAGGCGAAGGAATGACGTTCGCCTCGGTCGACGAAGTGCAGTTGGCCTATTCGCTGGGCGTGGTGGATACGCACACCAATATCAAGGTCAAGCTCCCGCCGGACCGCCCGGTCAAGGGAGAACGGGAGAATGAGTCCGGCAACCTGACCTCGACGACCGTAGGACGCGTGGTCTTCAACGACATGCTCCCGACCGGGATGCCCTTCTACAACATGCCGCTGCGGTCTTCCGACCTGGCAATGGTCATCTCCGACTGCTACGAGATTCTCGGCCGCCGTCAGACGATCGACCTGTTGGACGACATGAACCAACTAGGATTCCGCGAAAGCACGCTCAGTGGGCTGAGCTTCGCCACCGACGACCTGATCACGCCTCCGAACAAGTCGAAGATCATCGCCACTGCCGAGAAGGCCGTGCTACGGATCATGAAACTCTATCAACGCGGCATCATCACCGAAGGCGAACGATACAATCAGGTGCTCGACGCCTGGACGCACGCCCGCGAACAAATCACCACCGAAATGATGAAGGAACTCGAAAACGACCAGCGGTTTGACGGCTACATCAATCCAATCTTCCTGATGGCCCACTCCGGTGCCCGTGGCGGCGTCGAGCAAATCCGCCAATTGGCCGGTATGCGGGGGCTGATGGCCAAGCCGTCCGGTAAGATCATCGAGACGCCGATCAAGGCCAACTTCCGCGAAGGCCTCAGCGTGCTGGAGTATTTCAGTTCGACCCACGGTGCCCGAAAAGGCCTGGCCGACACGGCGCTGAAGACGGCCGACTCCGGATACCTCACCCGAAAACTGGCCGACGTCGCCCAAAACGTCGTCGTCACCAGACACGACTGCGGTACGACACAAGGACTGACCAAGGGCGTGATCTACCGCGGTGAGAAGGTCGAGGTGAGCCTGGCCGATTCGATTCGCGGACGCGTCAGCCGCACCAACATCGTCAATCCGATTACCGACGAAGTGGTCGTCCGCGAAAACGACCTGATCACCGCCGACGTCGCCCGAACGATCGAGGAAATGGGCCTGGAAAAGATTCAGGTCCGCAGCCCGATGACCTGCGACGCCTCGTTGGGAATCTGTGCGCTCTGCTACGGCATGGATCTTTCCACCGGCAGTCTGGTTGAAGAGGGTCTGGCGGTGGGAATCATTGCCGCCCAGAGCATCGGCGAGCCGGGTACCCAGTTGACGATGCGGACGTTCCACATCGGCGGTACCGCGGCCCGGGCCGTCGAAGAGAGCGAAATCAAGGCCAAGAAGCCCGGTAAGGTCGAATTCACCCGAATGAAGGTCGTGCGAAACGACGGAGGCCAACAGGTCGTGCTTACCCGAAACGGTGAAGTCCTCATCCTCGACCCCAAGGGCCGCGAGTTGGAGAAATACGAAATCCCCGCCGGTGCCAACTTGATGGTCGAGGAGGGTCAGGAGATCGCCGCCGGTGGCGTGCTCTGCCAGTGGGACCCGCACAGTATCCCCATCCTCGCAGAAGTCGGCGGTAAGGTCCGCTTCGAGGACGTGATCGAGGGTGAGACGATGCGGAAAGAAAAGGACCCCAGCGGTCACACCCGCCAGATGGTGATGGAACACAAGGGCGATCTGCACCCGCAAATCGTGCTGGAAGACGCCAACGGAAAAATCCTCGACTTCTACTACCTGCCAGAAAAAGCACACATCGAATGCGAGGAAGGTAAGCAGGTCGCGGCCGGAACGTTGCTGTCAAAGACGCCTCGCGAGGTTTCCGGAACGCAGGACATCACCGGCGGTCTGCCGCGTGTGACGGAAATCTTTGAAGCCCGAAAACCCAAGGACCCGGCCGTGATCGCCGAAATCGACGGCACGGTCGAATTGTTAGGCGAGAAACGTCTCGGCAAGCGAACGATTATCGTCCGTAGCGAGGCCGGCATCGAACGCGAACACCTCGTTTCTCACGGCAAGCACCTCCGCGTCCACGCCGGAAACTTCGTCCGCGCCGGCGAGTCCCTGGTCGATGGCCCGCTGGTGCCGCACGACATCCTCCGGATCTCCGGCGAAGAGGCCGTCCAGCAGTACCTCACCCGAGAAATCCAAAACGTCTACCGAAGCCAACGCGTGGAAATCAACGACAAACATATCGAGATCATCGCCTCGCAGATGCTCCGCAAGGTGCTCGTCGAGACGATCGGCGACACGGGCCTGTTGCCCGGGGCCATGATGGATAAGTTCGATTTCCGCAAGGTCAACGACGAACTGGCCAACTGTGTACGGATCACCGAGAAGGGCGACAGCGACTTCGAGGAGGATGCGGTCGTGCCGATCGAGACCCTCGAACAGACCAACGCCCAGATCGAGGCCCTTGGCGGCACGCCGGCCGAAGGCAGCAAGCCGACCTCGGCCACCGCCTCGACGCAATTGCTAGGGATCACCAAGGCCGCCGTGCAAAGCTCCAGTTTCATCTCGGCCGCCAGCTTCCAGGAGACCACCAAGGTGCTCACAGAAGCGGCCTTGGCCGGCAAAATCGACCCGCTGGTCGGGCTGAAGGAAAACGTGATTCTCGGGCATCTGGTTCCCGCTGGAACCGGTTTCCGCACCTACCAGGACAGCGAGGTTCGCATCCGGCGCGAGGCGCTCGACGAGTTGGCCGAGGAGAAAAAGAGCGTGCTCTCGAAGCACTTCCCACTGTTAGACGGCCCGATCGATAAACCGGCGGACGCCGCGACCACTGACGCCAGTGGAGATGGCCAGGGAGAGGAGGCCGCAGCCAAGCCGGCCACAGTCGGCGAACCCGTCCAACCGGCCACCAGCCCGCTAGACGGTCTGTTTGGTGCCCCCCCGCAGCCGCCGACCGAAGAATAACACCCAAATTCACTCGTTTAGCGGTCGCCGATACCCAAATTCACCCGTTTAGTTTAGCGGTCGCCGGTACGGCGACCCAATGGCCCCTTGACTGCCGAGCCGTTTTTGTCAAAATAGAGGGTTCCCCAAAACAGATCGACACAGAACAGATCGACAATACACTACCCGATTCGAGATATCCCCATGCCCACAATCAACCAATTGGTCCGCAAGAGGCGGAGAACGCCTCGCAAGTTCAGCAAGGCCCCGGTGCTGGACCGTTGCCCACAAAAACGGGGGGTATGTCTGCAAGTCAAGACGATGACCCCCAAAAAGCCGAACTCGGCCTTGCGGAAGATCACCCGCGTGAGGCTTTCCAACGACAAAGAGGTCACCGTCTACATCCCCGGCGAGGGGCACACGTTGCAGGAACACTCGATCGTCTTGGTACGCGGCGGCCGGATCCGCGACTTGCCGGGCGTCCGCTACCAGGTAATCCGCGGGGCCATGGATGCGTTGGGGGTCGAGGATCGGAAACAGTCCCGCAGCCGATACGGCGCGAAGAAGTCGTAGTAAAGCGGAAAGCGGAAAGCGGAAAGCGGAAAGCGGAAGAGAGAAAGTCGAACACTTTTTTGAGAGTTAACCATGGGCCGAATTACCGCCAGTAGGAAACAGCTTGTCGGCGACCCCAAACACGGGTCGCTGTTGGCCAGCAAGTTCATCAACTGCATGATGTGGGCCGGCAAGAAGTCCGTCACGCAGGCCGTCTTCTATCGCGCGCTGAACGAGATCGGTAAGAAGATCACCGACGCCGAGCCGATCGAGGTCTTCACGCAGGCCGTCGAGAACGTCAAGCCGAACATCGAGGTTCGCAGCAAGCGGGTCGGCGGTGCCTCGTACCAGGTGCCGATGCAGGTAAACAAGATCCGGCAGCAGTCGTTGGCGATCCGCTGGATTCTGATGGCTTGCCGCGAGAAGAAGGGCCGCCCAATGCACGAGAAATTGGCCCAAGAACTGCTGTCCGCTTACAACCGTGAAGGGTCCGCCATGACCCGACGCGAGAACGTCCACCGCATGGCCGAGGCCAACAAGGCCTTCGCCCACTTTGCCTGGTAAGAATCATTTTTCGAGTTCGCCGCGTCGGCCCCCCCCTGCCGGTGCGGCGTTCTCTTGCGCCGGAGGAGTTGTCAGTTGTCAGTTTTCAGTTGACAGTTTGTGCGACTCCCAATACAACACTCGGCATTGGCTGATAAACTGAAAACTGAAAACTGACGACTGAAAACTGACAACTACCACTGCCATGCCCGCCGACCTCACTTCGCTACGCAACATCGGCGTGATTGCCCATATCGACGCCGGCAAGACGACGGTCACCGAACGGATGCTCTTCTATTCGGGACAGAAACACCGCGTCGGGCGGGTCGACGACGGCACGACCGAGACCGACTCCGATCGCGAGGAGCAGGAACGTGGGATCACGATCTACTCGGCCGCGGTCACGTTCCCCTGGAAAAACATCACGATCAACCTGATCGACACGCCCGGGCACGTCGACTTCACGGCCGAGGTGGAACGTTCGCTACGGGTGCTCGACGGCGGTGTAGTCGTCTTCAGCGCCCGGGAGGGCGTCGAGGCCCAGAGCGAGACCGTCTGGCGCCAGGCAGACAAGTATCGTGTGCCGCGGCTTGCCTTCATCAACAAGATGGACCGCGAGGGAGCCGATTTCTATGAGACGCTCGACGAAATCCGCGAGCGCCTCGGCGCCACCGCGATTCCGATCAATCTTCCGCTGGGTGCGGGCCCGCCCCATCTCAACGACCCTTTCCGCGGAGTGATCGACCTGATCGAAATGGAGTTGCTGAACTTCACCGGCGACCAGGGTGCCGAAATCGCCGTCGGAGAGATTCCCGAAGAGTTTCGCGAAGAGGCCGAGACATGGCGGGCGGAAATGCTCGAAGAGCTTTCCCATTACGACGACGAACTGCTCGAACTGCTGCTGGACGAGCAGCCGGTGCCGAAAGAACTAATCCGTCAAGTGATGCGGCGCGCCACACTACGGAGCAAGATCGTGCCCCTGCTGTGCGGCTCGGCCCTGGACGGGATCGGGGTCCAGCCGGTCCTCGACGCAGTGGCCGCGTACCTGCCCAGCCCGGTCGACATGCCGCCGGTCGAGGGACTCGATCCCAAGAAAAAGGGCGATGTGGTGATACGCCGCAAACCCGAGCCGTCGGAACCTTTCTGCGGACTGCTGTTCAAGATCGTGGCCGACCGGCACGGCGATCTGCACTACGTTCGCGTCTACTCGGGCGAACTGAAGGCCAACAGTCGCGTCTTCAATCCGGGCAAGGACAAGAAGGAAAACGTCCCGCAGCTCTGGCGGATCCAGAGCGACCACCGCAAGCAGGTCGACCGGGCAACTGCCGGCGATATCATCGGCATCGTCGGGCTGCGACACTCGATCACCGGCGATACGCTCTGCCACCCGCAGCACCCGATCCTGCTCGAATCGATCACGTTTCCCGAGACGGTCATTTCCATGGCGATCGAGCCGGAAACCACCACCGAGCGAAAGAAGCTGGCCGACGTGCTCGACATGCTCCGCCGCCAGGACCCTACTTTTCAGGCCAAAGAGAGCGAAGAAACGGGCCAGACGCTCATCAGCGGCATGGGTGAATTGCACCTGGAGGTGATCAAGCACCGGCTGCTGCGGGACTACAACCTCGACGTCAAGGTCCACAACCCGCGGGTGAGCTACCGCGAGACGATCGAACGGGCGGTCGAAGTCACCGGGCAGTGCCATCGGACAATGGCCGGGCGACAACTCTCGGCTTCGGTTACGATCCGCATGGAGCCACGGCCCGACGGGCCCGCCCGGGTCCAGGCCGTTCCCGCTTGCGGCGACGCCCTGCCGCCGGAGTTTCTCACCGCCGCATTGGAGACCCTCGGCGAGCACGGCCAGGGGACCGGTTCGCTGGGATTCCCCTTAATGCATGTAAAGATCAGCGTGCTCGGCGGCAAGGTTCACGAAACCGAGTCAAACGACCTGGCCTTCCGGATGGCCGCGGGCGACGCCTTCGAGAAGGCCCTCCGCGAGGCGGGCATCGTGCTACTCGAACCAATCATGAATCTGGAGGTGACCACGCCGGAAGAGAGCCTCGGCGAGATCGTCAGCGACCTTCAGAAGCGTCGGGCGACGATCACCCGCACCCACGTCCGCGGCAAGAACACGATGATCGACGCCCGGGCCCCGCTAGCCAACCTGTTCGGCTACAGCAACGCCATGCGCGGTCTAACTCAAGGCCGCGCCACCTGCACGATGGAACCCTCCAACTACGGCCCGGCCCCGCCGGAAGTACTCAAGGGTTTTATCTAAGGCAAGCGGCCGGGTTACTCACATGAGCGTTGGCAATTGAAGGGAGGAATATCGCAATGGACACGGACTCGGTCGGCACCATCGACCTCTGGGCGGCGGACTTCGTTGTTCGGCCGATTCTTCGGGAAACGCTCTCTTGTTTCGACGAGGGTGACACGCTTTTTGTCGGTCAAGGACTTGACGATGTACGTGTTGCTTATGTTTCTTCGCAAGCCTCGGCAGGACCTTCCGACTGCACTTGCATCCGATGTCAGATTTACGCCGATGCAGGTGAAATGTGGATCGCAAATTTGCGAGTCGCGGCCCCCTTTCGGCTTCAGGGCCTCGGCCGGCAGTTGGTGACGGCCTCGGAGCGGATTGCCCGTGAGATGGGGATTCAAATCATCAGGGTTTTCCCGTTTCTAGTCTCGAAACCCTTTTGGCGGAAGATGGGGTACGAGCCCGATCCCCGTGCCGCCCGTGTTCTACTGAAGGATTTGAGTTGGCAGTACGTCACTCACAATGGCGTACACCAGATGGAGAATACAGCGTGACTGCGGCGGAAATCAAAGAAGCGATTATCAGTATCCTCTCGGACATCGCCCCCGACGAGGATCTTAGCGACCTGAAGGAGGCATTCCATTCAGCGAGCAGCTTGAAATGGATAGCATGGACTTTCTCGACATCAACTCGACCCTGGAACGGACAATCCGCCATTCTCTGCTCGAACACAGTCTCCTTTGAACTCGGATGCAGCAAGAAAGCAACCCTGGGGCGGGAAATAATCCCGCCGGTTGCAGGTGCTGTCGGTGGTTGTGCCCTGGTGTGGCGTCCCCTTACGTACCCGCGGTGACCTACTGCGATCCGTGCAACCCGTGTGTTCTATGCGACCCATGTGTCCCGTGCGAAGCGTCCGTGCAGTTGTCCCCGACAATCTTGCCCGGCCCGGCACGATAAGCCTTCGCTGCATCCTTCCTGGCGGTACAGCATGAAAGAAAGGAAGACTGCACACACCACCACTACCACCAGCGCTGCCAGCCGGTCGCCCGAAAGCCCGAGAGTAAGATCCATGGCCGTTTCTTTCATACACGATGTCGCGGCCACCTTGGCAGCGACTGGCGGAGCCGTCAGCATTGTATAGACGCCCATTCGGGGCGTTTAAGGTTCCAGGCACGCCGAGTGGCTGTGACCTTCCAAAGCAAGCACCATCACGCGGAAGTATCCTCGCGGAATGGTGCTTGAGAGCATCTCCCCAGAATCCCGAATTGCCGAATCCATCGCTTCGACGGCGTCGTTATGCGGGAGGGCGGCAATGACGGTCGGGATGACTTGCTTCCTGGCGCAGTCATCGATTATCTTCTGAATCTCGCTCTTCCCTTTGATGCAGGCTTCGGCCAGTATGGCGGCTTTCTTGTCTCGGAGATCAAGTACGAATACCACCGGGTCATCCACGTCGTTGTCCAGGGCTTGCGTGTAAGCGAACTCGACGTTCTCGCGGTTGACTTCCAGCAAGTCTGTACGGGTCTTCGCCGCTTCTGTTTCAAAGAATTCTTCCGGCATCGGCTCCTGCTTTCGTTGTTGTGTGGGGAAGGGTCCCCGCTCGGCTGAAGTAATTCAACGATATCGTGACGACCTTCTTGGGTGGCAGCCGTTCTATTGTTGCCTTGCCTCGATCCGCCTGGCCTTGGCGAAGTCCCGCTCGGCCTGGGCCCACTTGCCCGTCTTTTGGTAAATGCCGCCGCGAAGACGATAGGCCCTGAAATGGTCCGGGGCGAGCCGGATCACCTCGGTACAATCTGCGACGGCCAAGTCGAAGTCGCCCCTATCGTCGAAGGCACAGGCCCGAGCGAAGAAGGCGCTGATGAACTCCGGACAGAGACGGATCGCCTCGGTGAAGCACTCGATAGCCCGGTCACCGTCCTCGTCCTCCAGGTATTGAACGCCCCGCGCAACCGCTTCGATGGCCTGTGGATTACCCTGTTCGCCAGGCGAGCTTTGCCCGTGTTGCATGTCCACCGCTTCCTCCTATTGCTCTGCGGGAAATCCCGGTTGCCTGGCCTTCTCGTCGTCCGTTGGCCCAACGATGCGAACGGGGTGGTATTGGCGGCTCTGCTGATAACCGATGCCATTGGTGAGCGTCCAAGTCGTCAGCGTTGGGTAGTCCAACGGTTGACCGACTTCGATCACCACCGCCCAGGTATCACTTCGATCCCCTTAATACGTTGCTGGACCCCGTAGAGCATCACCTGCACCACATTGTGATCCGAATTCATAGTCATCTCCCGCACGTCCATCCGCGCAAAGCACCCGCGGTCCAACTTCCCTAACATGACGCCAGAACGGCACAAAGCGCCTCCGCCGCGACTGAAGAGCCAACTGCGGTGAAGTCTACTTCCATTATCCCCATCGGTCTATCCTCCGGCAGCGTCGCAACGATTATTTTGACGCCCCCCCCCGGCTGAGAAAACGCCCCACCCATACTTATCTCGCTGCCGATGGGACTGCCCATCTCGCCCAGTGTGTTGTTTTGGCCGTGCTGCAACTTGTACGAGAGGGGGGGGCACTTGTAGACCGGCCCGAAAGTAAGTAGGTTGACTATGGCTGCAATGAAGCCCGCCCGCCTGCCGAGGGAAATCGGAAGCGGGCAAAGCTCCGCTTCAACTTACCGCACCCGGTCAGCCGCCCTTGTCAAGTGGGGTCTGTGAGTTCCTTCGGCTGCGGATTATAGGCGCCGCGCAACTGCGGGGAAGTTCCTCCTCTTGTCGGCTCGCGGATGGCTTCCTGGATGGCGTTCATCATAACCCCGTTCGATCAGGATCAAATCCACGAGAAGGCCACGGGGCTGTTGAACCGTTGTTCGTAGTCATGGCGGTAAGGAGGATAAGGTGATAAAGCGAGGCGACAGGTGTCCGAACCTCAATCACGGGCGCAAGGACGCCCCGGTGCGATTTTGTCCGGACTGTGGCGAAATTGTCAATGAAAATATCCCTATCAAGAAGTGTAGCGAAGAGAGACATGCGAAAGACAGACGTCAAGGAACGAAATATTGTGTGGATTGCGGGGAGCAGCTTGTGCGTTTAATGTGGGGCTAATGCGGCCTGCGACCGCGGAGAAAGAGGTGGACGAACATTTGACGGCCCCTCGTTTTGGGAAAAGAAAGGATATATCACTATCATTATGGAAATCAACCACTTTAGCCATCGCGGCCATTCAGACGCCTCGGTTACCACGGCGCTACTCCTTGCGGCAGGTACGGGAAGCCGACTCCATCCCTTGACCGATGACGCGCCCAAGTGCCTCACAGAGATCGACGGGATACCCATCCTGGA
>SDBT01021506.1_pt1 | contig 10083 bp, 10 predicted proteins | sample 2277101 | NCBI WGS metagenome assembly SDBT01 (sample SAMN10404973, study PRJNA504765) | marine sediment metagenome | isolation source: marine sediment core GS10_PC15, 103 cmbsf | place: Arctic Ocean: Southern Knipovich Ridge | collected 2010
ATACATTTAAATATAAGTATGTTAGAACTTATTGAAAACTATAATGGAGGTATACCAAATGGAACAAGGAGTAAAATTTAAGAGAACACTTGGTCCTAAAGGTAATACTTTAGGGTTGAACATACCGCAAGAACTTCTTGAATTCTTAGAACTCAAAGAAAAGGATGAAATAACCTTGATTGGGGATCTAGGAAAACACGGAAGATACATTGCTATATTTAAAGAAAAGAAAAGGGGGTGATTAGTTATGGCTTGGAAGTATGTTCCCAAAGCTCCGCAATGGAAAGGCTGGGAAATTGAAAGGCAGCAAAAGACATTAAAGGATTTCTTAAAGGAGGATGAAGAAGATGAAACCAAAGATACCACAACAGATATTCAAGAATGAAAGTGCATCAACACCACAACATGATGAGATGCTTTTAATTTTTAATAAATATCATCAAATTTATCATAAACTATTAATTAAACATTTTTATAATTGTGGTTTACTTCTTGATACTACAACATCAAATAAAATAGGATTGCAAAAGAGGATATGGACACCAGAATATCCTTTAATAAATAATAATTATTATATCGGAAGTATTGATTTATTTATGAAATTTGTAGTCAGAATATCCCAACCACTAATAGATAAAGTTAATAATAATAAATTTAGTAGTATGAATGATTCATCATTTACAATAATATTTGAATTTAAACCAATTATAAAATCTTATTCTGAAGTAATAAGACAAATAAAAGTATATGAAACATTCTTAAAACAAAGAGATATGAATCCATTTTTAGTTGTTGTTACATATTCTGATGTTTCTAAATTCAAAGAAGTATTTACAAGTCAAAGAATTGAAATAATACAATTACAAAAAGAGGAGGTAAACCAAACTAAATTATAAAATGTTTTCATTTTTTATAGGAGGAATCAAAGCAATTATACCTAATAAATCTATTAGTATAAAATAATTTATTGACTCAATCAAAAGTAATAATTATAAAAACCGGATAACTGCTATAAGGGAATGCATAATAAAAGAACAACAGTGGTTATTGAAAAGCAAACTTGATTTTTGTATCCCATCTGGTATTTTTACAACAAGGTCAAATGAAGTTTTATTAAAAGACAAGATGAAAGAGGCATCTGGTATTCTTTCTTTGGATGTTGATGATTACAAAGGAGATTATACATTATTAAAACAAACAATTAAATCAGATGAATATACTCTTGCCGTATTTGATTCACCAAGAAAGAAACTTAAAATCTTTGTTAATGTTCCACCAGAAATAGATAATGATTTGTTTTGGAGGAGATGGGTTAGTGCTTGTAAGTTTTTTGGTAAGAGGTGGGGTTGTGAATTTGATGAACTAAAAGATATAACCAGAGCTTGTTTTGTTTCTTATGACCCTGATGCTTACTATAATCCTGATGCAAAAGTATTTACAGAAATTGCTGATAAAGGAGTTTTTAATGAAAAAATAAAACCAGTTACTTATGATGCTTTAACAAAAGGAATTACAAAAGGCAACAGAAACGAGGCATTGTTTTCTTTGGGTTGTTCTCTGATGCACAAGAAAACACCAGCAGCTTATATGGAAGTATTGTTAAAAGAAGCAAACAAAAAAAATAATCCTCCAATGACCGATTATGAACTCCAACAAATATTTAAAAATATATTTAAGTATAAGAAAGAAGTAAAAAAGGAAAATACTGTTTTACCTTATGTTCAACTACCACAAGAAAACAAAGTTATTATTACAACTTTTATTAAAAATGTTGCAGGATTACTAAAAGATACAAATACATTTTATAGGACTGCTGATAATGCTATTGTAGAATTAAAAAATAATAAATTAGTAATTGTAACTTCTGCAAGAATGGTAAGTTTGATTGAAAGTGTTTGTGTACCTTGTATTCAGATATATAATAAATATACAAAAAATGAGGAGATGCACAAGAAAAGTTCAAATGAACAGACTTGTAAAATATTATTGGAAAGCCCATTGTTACATAATAAATTAAGACAAATTGATAAAATACTATATGTACCTATTCCTATTCTAAATGATAAATTAACATTTCCACAAAAAGGATATAATGATAATCTTAAACTATACCTTAATGAAAATGCACCTGAACTTACTGATTTGAATATGGATATTGTTAAAGCTAAAAAAATATTATGTGATATGTTAAAGGAATTTTGTTTTAAGGAAAAAGAAGATAGTGTAAAATCATTAATGGCTTTACTAACACCATATTTAAGAGGACTTTATAATAATTGGAATACAAGAACACCATTGTTTGTTTATTTTGGAAATAGAGAGAGGGCAGGTAAAGATTATCTTGCAACCATAAGGAATTTGGTTTTTGAAGGAATGGCTGTTGAAGAAGCACCAGTAAGTACAGGTAAAAGAGATAGTAATGGAAATGATGAATTAAGGAAAAAAATATTATCTGGACTTATGGAAGGAAAACAATTTATGCACTTTTCCAATAATAAAGGATTCATAAACAATTCAATCCTGGAACAAATAATAACTGCAAAAGTATGGAGTGATAGAGTATTGGGTGGAAATAAAACAGCCACATTTAATAATACATTAGAACTATCATTATCTGGAAATATAGGAACAACATTAACTGGTGATTTATCATATAGGAGCATAATAATAAATTTATTTCTGCAAATTGAGGATGCAAACAAAAGAGAGTTTCAAAGACCCAACCTCCACCAAGAGATTGAAAATGATAGGGGATTGATATTAAGTGCATTACATTCATTAGTTAGAAATTGGTATGATAATGGAATGAAAAAAAGTGAAGTTAAGTTTGCAAGTTTTCCAGAATGGGCTGGGATATGTGGTGGAATAATAGAATCTGCTGGATTTGATAATCCATTAACAAAGACTGATGATACAAACATAAATATTGATAGAGAACATAGTGATATGAAACAACTATTTGAGTATATATTTGATAGAAAACCTGATGATCCCTGGCCCAATTTATGTGACCAACATGGAGCATTAAATAGGTATCACGCTCGGGTGCATAGGCAAGTGCTACTCCATTATTCGTGTATGATCCGGTTCCGTGAGATGTTTGAGGAGGAATGGTTATTGATGTAATTGGAGAGTACGCTCCATATGATGCATCGCTGTAGGCCAAACAGAGATTGGTAGCAGGTTCGTATTCTAATCCTGGACTCTGATTTGTCTGCGCACTTGAAACAGACGGGTCTATCGTCCAACTTCTGGTATTCCATAGCCTGGATATTATTTCCAAAGGTTGCGCTCTCATAGCGTATGAGTTACGCATAGCAGTTATCTCGCCCCATACTAGGTTTATATTTCCCACCGCACTTCTCGTTACAGAGCACGGGTCGTTAGAGTGATTAAGGCCAAGAACATGTCCAACCTCGTGTACAAACACAATGCCGACATTGTCACCAATACCGCCTGCCCAGTAAGGATCATAGCCATGTTCATCATCATCTAGAATCACCGCTCCAGTCCCGCAACAACCACCATCCTTCCAATCCCACTTACCCACAACAGACGAACCACCTCCTGCTTCCTCGCAGACAAACAATATTTCGTTGTCTGCTTTATCCCAATCATCGAAATAAAGATTCGTGTTTCCCATGTATTTAAAACTGAACCTTGCCTCAGATTCTTTCATCCACTGGTGAAGTGACATTCGTACCAGTGCCCCAACCTCATAGTAATCTAAATCGGCAGCACAATTTGGTGCCTCAAACGAATCAAAATTAATCCAGTATTTGATTGGCATTTGGGATGATTCTCTTGCGCATATTACCGGGTAGCTGTAGGAATGCGCTACTGAGGAAATCAGAAGCAAGATTACGACGGAGACAAGAAATAATTCTCTCTTCATGTTACCCTCCTTTCAGGATTCTCGTTTTTCTCCGCCACTTCAAGGGCAACGGAGACAAGATCATCTGAATCTAGCTGAGGTAGAGAAAACAGAGCACACCAGTGCAACCCACTCACTGCACCGCGAATGCCGAACAAGGTTAACTCGAATCTACAAGACTTCCTAAGAGAGACATGCAGGGTAAAATGGTTTCCTCCTAGTTGTCAAGAGTGACTTAGCTCCTCTTTACCTATCCCTCAGAAATTCCTATGATTAAAAATGGAGGCGACCAGATTGCTCTGGTAACGGCGCAACTGTCTTGTTTTCGTTCGCCACATCCAGGGCAACCCGTCCCGTGTGGTGCTCTCTCTTAGGAAGACCCACACGAGATCGGCCTGGCCGCCTCCATTTCGATCGTCCTCCTGTTACTCCCTTCCCTATCCATAGAGAGGCATCGACCCACCCGAATTGCCCGCTGGTTTCTAAGAAAAATGAAAACTTGAAGAAAACCGCACACAAAATTCTAGATTTCCCCGGATGGAACGGAATCAAGGCCCAGGTTTTGGCAATCTTTAGCAAGGGTGTCCCGGCTCTTTCTGGTCCCCTACCCTGCCTCCGGGAATCCCCCCGATCACAAGCGCCGAGATCGGCAGCCACCGAGGCCCGTGCAACCCGGCCTCCATGCCTTCTATGGTACTGAGCGTTTTTTGCTCACGTGTTTCTGCTGACAGGCGGATTTACTCCGAGCTCGGCAGCCTGGACACCAGCTCGACGCCGGCGGTCGCCGGCTTGTCCTCGGCGTAGTTCGTGCTTTTTACTGCACCATGCAGTTCATGGTGTGCCGCACCTGGATTCATCAGGTGTCCCCTCCTCCAATTAATCCCCGCAAAAAACTTGCAATCCTACAAAATATTATCGTATAAGATTTAGTATGAAAAAATAGAGTATGAAAGAAGGAGGCCATGAAAAACACCTTAGCAATCGCTAACCGCAAAGGCGGCGTGGGCAAAACCACCACAGCCGTGAACATGGCGGAGACGCTGGCCCTCATGAAGAAAAAGGTCCTCCTGGTGGACCTCGACGGCCAAAGCTCCGCTTCCTACTCGCTCGGAGTCAAGGACTTGAGTCCCTCCATGGTGGACATCCTCGTTGGTGAGATAACAGCTCGGGAGGCAATTAGAACAACCATCTTCGGAATAGACCTGATCACCTGCGAGGAGAAGCTGGCCAACGTCGAGGCCGCCATGGTCCGCGAGAAAGGCCGCCTCAGCAAGCTGAAGAGCGTAATCAACCCCATCCGCAGGAACTATGACTTCGTTATCTTCGACTGTCCCCCTGGCCTATCCATCATGACCGTCAACGCCCTGGTCGCCTCAGACGCCTGCATCATACCCGTTACCCCCCACTACCTGGCCCTCCGGGGGGTCATGAGGATGAACAAGGCCATCGAGCAGGTCAAGACCCGCCTCAAGACCGAAGTGGAGCTGCTGGGCGTCCTGCTAACCATGGTGGACTACCGCAACAGGGCCGTTCACGAGGTCGTGGACATCATTCGCGGCCACTTCAAGAAGCAGGTGTTCGACACCGAGATCCGCATCAACACCCGCCTGGCCGAGGCCCCGGCGCACGGCAAGCCGATAACGAACTACGAACCGATCTCCACCGGCGCGCAGTCATACGGCATGTTCACCGAGGAATTCCTGAAAAGATGGAAAAAATTGAATACGGGAAAATAATGTAGTAAGTAATTAAATCGTACAAAATTATAGAGGTTAAAATGAAGAAAAAGCGCGTTCCGGTGGAAATGGACGATCTCCTCGCGGACGAGCCGGTGAAGGCCGCGCCGGCCAAGGCGAAGCCGGTTAGGACGACCAGGAAAGCATCCAAGAAGGTGGCATCGAAAGGCTCCGCGAAGAAGTCCAGTAAACGGAAGACCGCAACGAAGGCCAAGGTTGCAAGAGAGAACACAACGAAAGAGAAGCCCAAGCGGGGAAGGCCTCCGCACCCCGAGGACTACGACAAGGTGACAGTGGCTCTCACTCGCCGGCAGGTGGCATTGCTCGACAGCTTGTCCACCGAGATCCGCGTCCAGACCGGCAAGGTGTTCAAGCGGTCCGAAATCATCCGCGACCTGATCGACGCTGCAGGGGAGGCGGAAATCAGGAAGATCGTCAACGTGAAGCTGTCTTGAAAGCCTGAATAACGAGAAGGGGGAGGACGCCCAGGAGATTCTCAACCTGCAAGTTCCTCCACCATTTTAGAACTGTGCCAACTACAAAAGGAAGCCTGCTTGAAAACAAGAATGAATCGACGGACCATCATTATCGGAGTTCTTGGACTATCAGTAATCTGCCTTCTCATTTTCGTCTTGTGGAAAGTTCCTCAATGGCAGGTTTCCGAGGCTGCGAAATCCACAGAGGACAGGTTGAAGCTGGAGAATGAATACCGCAAAACACTTGCCCAAATTATCGGTGGTTTCGGTCTTCTCTTCGGTCTCTACCTTACATGGCGCAAGATTGTCGCCACAGAGGAGGGCCAGATTACCGAGCGCTTCTCTAGAGCGATCGAACAACTTGGAAGCGAAAAACAGGAAGTGCGTCTTGGTGGCATTTATTCCCTCGAGCGAATAGCTCGGGATTCCAACCGTGACCACTGGACGATAATGGAAACGCTTTCAGCATTCCTGCGTAGAAACTCTCCATGGCCATCCACAGCGACCGAAAAGAAAATTGACGCACCAATTGACATCCAAGCTGTGGTTTCAGTCCTCGGTAGAAGGATACATACGTCGTATGAGAGTGGCGCTATAGACCTTTCATTTACCGATCTGCGTTATGTTGATATGAGAAACGCCAACCTAGCAAATGCAAATTTCATAGGGTCCAGCCTTGAAGGCGCCGTACTACAAGGTGCAAGCCTCGCTGGCGCTAGGCTTATGTTGTGCAAGATGGGAGATACTGATTTAAGTGAAGCTAATCTTGAAGGTGCCGACCTGGGTGGAGCCTATATGACCGTGAGATCTGATAAGACTGACGGTACAGGGCACGCTACACGAGGTCCGGAGCTAAGAGGTACAAGCCTGGCGGGAGCAATTCTGGAAGGCGCTGATATAGAGGGTGGTTGGTATGACTCGAAAACAAAGTTTCCTGACGGTTTCAACCCCGATGACCACAAAATGATAAAATACGAATTAGACCCTTGACGATTACAACAGCAGTATTTGTTTTCATTAGCGGAGATTACGATTGACATACAAGATTGATACCAGATAGTCATTAAGCGGCGAACCCGAAGCGGTGACACGCCTCGGGAGCCTGAATACAACGACCTAACCGGAGGCCGTCATATCTAAGACCAAAAATACCAGAGAGAGAGAAAAAAGCAAGAGCGGCAGCAAGCCGACCAAGGGCAGGCTGGTAAAGCTTCCCCCGCGCAGCCTGGAAACAGCCTTGAAGCTTGAGCAGAACCTGGGCTGTGAACTGCCGGTGTGCGTGTCGAACCGCAAGGAGATGAAGAGAGACGCCATCGAGTTCAAGACCGATGACGGCACTCAGTGGAAGCTCGTCAGGGCTATGGACACACTCTTGCCGGCTCCGGAGCACTATCCCTACTGGCTCTGGATACTGGACCGGTTCAAGCGCGCCGCTGACCACCAGGCCGAGCTGCCAATGGTGGCCCTCGACCCACCGGAGATCTTCGACATGTTCGGAGGCCCGGCAAGCTACAAGATTGGGGGCTCCAGATACAACCAGCTCGACGACGCGTTCTTGCGCTTCGCGTCCATCACCGTAGACCAACACGGCATCCTGTACGACTTCGAGTCCAGGAAGACCTGGGAGGGGCGGCGGCGCTTCCACCTGATAGACTACCTCTCCTGGCGCGTGAAGCCCCACAAGAACCAGGAGGTCCTGGACTTCGTGAAAGGCCACGTGGTCCCGTCTCCGTTCCTGTGGCAGTCCATCAAGTCCGGGTTCGTCAAGAGCATCCCCCTTGAGCCGATCAAGAAGCTGTCATACATAGGACAGAGGCTCTACACCTACCTTCACAAGCACTGCAGGCCCGGTGGGGAGTTCGTAATCTCGGCAGCCAAGTTGCTGCCCAAGATACCCATGTCGTGTGCCCCGGACCAGCTCCAGAGGCGCCTGGACAAGCATCACGACGACTTGGCTAAGATAGGGTTCCTGGACTACGTGGAGATACAGGGGCGTGGGAGTGATAAGGTACTGGTCTACCAGCGAAAGCCTTAATCGGAATCCGTCTTAAGACGCAGAGTTTCGTGATCGGGGCAGGGGAGGAATATCGGCCGTCTTAAGACGCAGAGTTCTAGCGGTGGGTACGGCGATCCGTCTTAAGAGACAGTGTTTTCCGTCTTAAGACGCAGTGAAATCCGGCTTAAGACGCAGACCCAAATAATTTCATAGTCTTAGAACATACTGAGCAAAAAGGGATATCCAAAAGTTTTCCACATATGGCAACGCCCTTAAACTCTTTTAAACATACTTAAACATCTACAGCCAACACCGAAACGCCCATATACCACCTATCTCGACCCCACCCACCACCCTTAATGCGGTTGGCGCTTCGCGCCGTCAGTTCAAAACCATCAGCAGTAATCCCCCCGAGCACCAGTACCAAGGGATCGGTAGCTCCAGAGGCCCGTGCCAACCGACCCTTTTTGCAAACAAGGGCGGGTCATCTGGCACCCAGGCGACATAGGAGGCCCTGGAGACCTTCCATGTATGCAGAGGGGTTGCAAAGGGGTCCTAAGTGATCGGCCACCGCCGTGAAGTTTACCGGCGCGCGAAAAAGGATTCTTGACCGGATTTCATTATTTACAGATTTCTGTATTTCAGTCGTCTTTGTCCATCTTGTGTTTACAGCGATCACATAAGCCATCAATCTGCTCGTCTAATCCGAGTTGCTTACTGCATAACGTGCACTTTTTGTATGCTCTGCTTTCCATGCAGACCGCACACACATCGTCCTCTACCAGATAGCTTTTCTCTTGACAGTTTGGACATTCCTGCAGCGGTTCAACACAACTTGGATCGTCCTTTCCTGCCCGATAATGGTCAAAATATGAGTACTGAGTTTCAAGAGCGGCTGGCATGGCTGCCTCTGCCGAGGTTTCTTCACCGCATGAATCACACACCAGATCGACATCAGGGTATTTTCCACCTCTCACCACCCGTAGCAATTCAGAATAGCAATCGGGACATGAGATGTGTGCATCCCATGCCTCTTCAGCTCCGTTGGGAACCCCGGTGACATTATTTCGAGAGTCCCTGCAGGCCTCATCCATCACAAGGTGAGCTTCATTCTCTTTTAGAAGCTCGTCCCACACCGTCTTTTCGAAGACGTTTGCCGGTATCTCGCCGAGATACTTTGTCATCAATGACATCACCACCGAAAAGGTATCAGCCAGCGCCTGCCTCATGACTTTAGAATTGTCTTTTGGACTGTGATGCTCCACATTGTTTCTAATTCCCTGCAATTTGCGAACTGGATTGAAATCGAAGCTCCAACCGAGAGCCCCCCATCTTTCCACGATCTCCTGAACGTCCACTGTGGCGTTGCCTGAAGGCACCCAAGTCAGCTTTGAGCCATCGAGATTGGGCAAGAGTCTTTTAAAAATCAGTCCTGGTGAAACTAGACTTAGCCGCTCCTTGAAAAGAAGTAGAACACCAGCAAATAGATTGCGTACTGCAGAAATTATACGCCGTCGATCTCCGCTCATGTAATCCTCAACTCCCAGTTCAATGGACGTAACGGCGTTATTGAACAAGTCAGAACTCATCGTCTGTGTCTCCCTTTAATCCTAATGTGGCCACATCCCCTCAGTGGTTGGCCACCGTGCTAGTAATACTGGGCCCCCAAGACCTGGCCAGGACCAGCTGGGGAAGATGGACATGACCGAGCGCAGGGAGACCCTAATTTAATTCCGAGCGCGGTTGATACCGTCCCAACCCCCGCAAGTCAAGAAATAGTTGTACCTGTAATCTTAATTCTATCATGCCGGCGTCGCCGGCGGCATGAAGAATCTGGATTTCATTGTTTCAGCATCTACTTTTTTCTGTATTTCAGGTTGAGGGCCTGAAGAGGCGGAAGGGGAGCGGATCAGGTTTGACCTGGCGGTGGTGCTGTGGGACTGTTGAAACGCTAGGCAAGCGAACTACGGAAGCCACCGAGAACAGATCCCCGGTCGGTTC
>SDBT01021507.1_pt1 | contig 10083 bp, 6 predicted proteins | sample 2277101 | NCBI WGS metagenome assembly SDBT01 (sample SAMN10404973, study PRJNA504765) | marine sediment metagenome | isolation source: marine sediment core GS10_PC15, 103 cmbsf | place: Arctic Ocean: Southern Knipovich Ridge | collected 2010
GTTGTGAACATACCCCCGGCTATCAGCTCATCGTTGTAAATTGTCAGAGAGAGGACAGAATCATTCATCCCCTCGCCTAAGTGGGGGTCGCCAAGCGGATGCCATTCCAAACCATCCCAGCGGGCTATATAGTTGACAGCATCCGCACCGGCATAGACAAAACCTCCCGCGACGATCAGATCTTCTCCTAAGACCACCATAGCGCGTACTGTACCATTCAATCCGGTGCGTATGGCCATGTCATGCCAGTATTGATCGTCAGGAACGGATTCGACATTGTTAACCCCGGCTGGAGAAAGCAAAGGCTCACCCGTTTCAGGATCAATGTGAACATCAAACCCTTCAAGATTGAGGGCACCTTCAAACCCCGCTTGCCGGGCCGCTTCGATATCAAAACGGCCGTCGGACGAAAGAAACTCCGACGGGTCCGCGCCGCCGGATACGGCCTGGGCCTCCGAGGCGACCATTGCAGACGGCGTGAGCAGCACGATCACCAGAATGGCAATCAACGATGTTGATGTGAAGTTAGTAACGAGTCGCATTTCTGTCCTCCTTTTGAGAGCACGGCAGAAGTATGATTGTAAAGCATTTACTCCAAGGTAACCACCTTAGCATTAATGTCAAGCAGAATCGCCTTCACGGCAAGGGTTTAGGGGTAGTGAGGTTACCCCAAGCCGCTGCCGCACATATAGTCAGCAGAGGCGTCGCCTATGCATGGGCGACGCCACAGCGCGCACGATTTCACTGGTGCCGGCGTGAATAATTCGCTTGGTTGGCGAGTAGATCAAAGTGACCGGAGGAAGATATGTTTTGCCCCAAGTGTCGCTATGAATACAAGACCGGCGTTTCAAGCTGTCCTGATTGTGACGAGAGACTGGTTTCCACACTCCCGGCTGACGAGGACAATACCGCCAACGATGGGCCAGTATACGATGACTGGATTCAACTGGCGCGGCTGACATCGTTCGAATATGCCGAGATGGTCGCCGAGGCCTTGCGCGGAAACGACATACCGGTGGTCATCCATTCCGGCGCCGGTCATTTCGGACAGACCGGTCAGATGGGTGTTTCCGCTTTCCGTCCAATCGGCGGCGGTCTGTCGCTGGCAGTGCCGAGGGAGTTCGTTGTCGAGGCCGACCAGGTAGCCGAGACAATCCTTGGTGATGATTGGAAGAAAGCGCGACTGATAGACATCGATCCCTGAGATGTGATATGTGTCTTTTGAATCCCTATGGGGGAAATCACGGTCAGTAGCCTCTCATAAAAGGCATCTAACTCAGGCCACCCACCGTCACGACCCGCATTAGGGCATCGATACTTCAATCTGGAATCCGATTACACCGTCCACAACCCTGCTGATGTCATCATCAAGTGGTATCTGATACCACAAGCTGGGTCTCACGTTATAGTTCCGCAACCCGATCCCAAAGGCAAGGTGACTCTCAAGTCGATCGCTAAGATTATCGGCCTTCCCGGTTGCCATGAACAGGCCCATCAGTTCGGTCGTAAAGGAAAAATGCCGCGATCGACCGCTGGCGGAAAAACCGGAGCGTAAGAACAAGTCCGGGTCAATATGGAAGCCATCCTCGGGAACCCATGCCTCCGCACCAAACTCAACCCCGAAGGCATTGCCCCTGGAAGTCTCCATCCACCAGGCCATGCTACTGTAGACAGTCCAGGTATTCGGGAGAGCCCGGCGTGCCTGGTGGAGGTTCGCCAACAAGCCGTACGATATTGCTTCTATGTTGGTAATCTTGGCGCTGGATGTAGGCAAATGGAAACCAATGGAGAGTACTGATTTCGTGCGTTCTGACCGTTGGTTCGTCATGTGCATCCCGAAGTAGAGATTGCCTAGTGATCTCTGTTCTATCTTCGATCTCGGCATTCCGTACAGGTCAGGCCCTGGGAAGTAACTCACGCTGGAGTAAGGTAGAGAAAAATCAAACACGAGGCCCTCTGACACTGGAACCTTGAGATAGAAATCGTACGTTCCCGAAAAGGTCGACGGGTCCAAGCTCCCTTTCACGTGAGCGTGCATGAAGCGCAACCCGAAGGTTGTCGTAGTCTCTGGAATTGGATTGAGATAGAACGTCTGTGCTGAGGTGGAAAGCGCGCTGCCGAGTACGAAACCCGCCGCGAGTACGGCTGGGAGGAGTCTGAGGGGTGTTTTCATCTTCCTGCTCCCATTCAGTTGGATTCTTGAGGACACGCGTTGGATATATAACCAGAGCTATGTCGGCTGTCAACTGCGAAAACGTAGAGCGCACACCGCTTCACGCTACACATTCCTGAGTGACCGCGGCTTCGGCTCCGTTGCCCTATAGACTCGATAACTGCGATTCTCGAAGAGAATCTCAACCCGGGAGAACCAGTCCCTGAGGATAAACTGATACGGCAGGAATCGATTGGCCACCAGTTGCAGCGACCCTCCCGGCGTCAGATAGCGCGCCGATTCGCTGATGAACTGCACCGTAGGTCTCAAGTCGGTATCGGTGCCCGAATGAAAGGGAGGGTTGGAGATAATCAGGTCGAACCTGCCGGAAACATCGCCGAACGAATCGGAGGCATAGCAGCGGACGTTTGCCAGGTCGTTGGCTTCGATAGTGCGCTGTGTCGAGGCAATTGCCATGGCGCTAGTGTCCACCATTTCAACCTCGGCCTCGGGACAGACCGCGGCAGCACAGGCCCCGACAATACCCGACCCGCAGCCCATATCGAGGATACGACCTCTCGCGGGAAGCCGCGCATGCTCAAGCAGATAACCGGTTCCCGCATCCAGACGCCCATGACTGAACACACCGGGCAGACTTACCGCTGTCAGTTGGATTCCTCGGGGCGAAGTAGGCCAGACCTGCTCCCATTCCTGCGGCGAGACGCTTTCCATCGCACCAACAGAGCATCGAGCCTTGAACATAGCCCCGTGGCGAGCCGAATCCAACTTGGTCACCTTTCCCAACCACCGCTTCAAAACAACAGCGCTCGATCGTATTCCCGCTCTGTTGGCGCCAACCAGGTAGACGTCGCCATCGCTTGGCGCCGACGTCGCCAGCAGACCCAGGGTCATGTCCAGCATCTCCTTGCCCTTGGGCAGAAATATCAGCACACAGTCGTAACCCTGCGGTGGCCACGAGAACTCGATATCGAATGTGGCCGAACCGGCATCATCGTTGGTAGTCAGGCTCTCTTTGTAGACGCCGTAGTCACGATGCAGAAACGCCGGTTGATGCCCGGCGAATTCGGCTCGCAAGCGACCAACTGACAGACTGTCCGGAGGGTCGACGACAAGCAGAGACCGCCCTCGGAGCTCATCGATATTGCGCAGAACAAGTTCCGTTGTATTCGGGATACGGCTCAAAGATTCGACACCTTTTGCCACGGCTGAAAAGCCGTATTGTTGTTGTTCTCTCGTTCTTCTCACCCTCAGTTTGGTCTTCTCCTGCTCCTGCCGCAAGCTTAAATGACGGACTGACCGGAAGGGCAGCCCTTACGCCCGGGCGGAACCGTGGGATGAGGCCGAAAAACGGTTGTTCGACACAGGAATTGTGGTATATTGGCGTTGATACAACCGGACTTGCGCATGTGGGCGACTGCATCGGAGAACCTGCCCCACGGCAGCTTCGCCCCGCCTCAGAATTACCGGGTGACCATTGGACGGGAGAACTCATATGACGACCGTAGTAGAATCGAAACGGGCTGTGATTTGTCTTTCGGTGTTGCTGATTCTCATCTTTGTGGCTGCCCCCGCCCTTCGGGCCCGGATAGCCACCACTGCTGAAACAGAGACCGTCTGCCGAAACTGGGTTTCGTACATCGTGGCCGACCGTGGCCATTGGGCAGATGCGATGACGCCCGAGCTCGGTGAAATGCAACCGCTGACAATGGACGGACAGCTTCTGGCTCACTGCTACCAGATCAAGCCCAAAGGCTACGTCGTAGTGCCGATCCTGAAAGAGCTGCCGCCGATCAAGGCCTATTCCACGGAGTCCGACCTGGACATATCGGCAACGGGCGGTGTAACGCAGCTTCTGAAAGAAGTGCTTACCGATCGTCTGAACCGTTATGCCGATATCTACGGCGACCTTGAGGCCCGGCAACCGGTACAGGCCGAAGTCCTGTACGATTCCCGGAACGGGCGGCAGTGGGATCGGTTCCTCGTCTCCCCCGACGAGTTTGAGGCGACGCTTGAGACCGGATCACGCGCTCCTGCGGATGTCGTGGGTCCCCTGCTTACAACGGTATGGAACCAGTCGAGCCCGTATAATGACTACTGCCCGATGGGAGACGGCGGCCGCTGCGTGGTCGGCTGTGTCTCCACCGCCTATTCTCAGATTCTGACATATCACCGATGGCCACTGGAAGGTGACGGTAGCTATACTTATTGGTGGGACGGCGACTGGTCATGCGAGGGCCAAACTCCGGGCGCCTTTCTGACGGCAGACTTCTCTGATCCTTACGACTGGGACAATATCATCGACAATTGTGCCTTCGGCTGTGAACCGGAACAAGAAGCAGCCTTGGCCGAGCTGTGCTACGAGGTTGGGGTGGCGCTGGAGATGGGTTACGGCAACTGCGCCTCAGGCGCCTGGCCGGCAATGATGCTGACACAGTTGCCGACACACTTCGGCTACTCGTGGGACATCGAAGAGCTGTACCGCTCTGACTACACGACCGAGGAATGGTTCGCTATTATCGTGGACCAGATCAATCTTAGCCAGCCGATGGAGTACGGCATATTCAGCCACTCCATTGTCTGTGATGGCTACAGTACCAATGACGGCCTGATGTTGTACCATATCAATTACGGATGGGGCGGCCCCCACAATTCCTGGTTTGCCCTGGACGGCATCCACTGCCCCTGGGAGGGATGTGATCCGATGTGGGAAGACCTGATCAGGAATATCAAGCCCGACATGGCAGCCGTCGTGTACGCCGACACCACCATCGGATGGGTTCCCTTTGATGTGAACTTCACCGGCTCCTCGGACATGAGTGTCGACACCTGGGCCTGGGATTTCGGCGACGGCGGAAGTTCTGCCCTGCAGTCACCTGTTCATACCTACGAGTCAGCCGGCTTCTTTGACGTCACGATGCAGGTTACGGCGGGAACCGAAGTACGGCAGAAAATCAAACCCGGCTACATACTCTCCCTGGCGGATTCCCTTACCGGCGAAAATGTCTCGGGGCTGCCCGGCAGCATTGTGGAAGTGGTGGTTCATGCCCGCAATATGCTTCCGCTCAGCCAGATCAAAGTACCGGTTCTTTACGGGGGCGACCTCAATCTCACCTACCAGTCGTTCTCTACCACCGGGTGCCGCACGGACTACTTCGATATCAAGCAGCGGATTCAGTATGTCCCCGCAAGCAAGAAGATGACTATCAGGCTGCTGGCGTCGACTACCGGCAGCGGGCCCGACCTTGAGCCAGGAACCGGTCCCGTATTGAAGCTGTATTTCGAGGTTTCCGGACAAGCCCTTCCCGGCCAGAGCACGCTGGTTGGTCTGGACGGCTATACGAACCACGAGCCGATGTTCTACTCCGATCGACTTGACTACGAAGCTCGTACTTTGGGCGCGACAGTTACCTCAGGTGAGCCCAGTTGCTGTATAGGGACGCGCGGCAACATCGACGGCAGCGCCGCCGAAATCCCGGACATTGGCGATCTGGTGTACCTGATTGACTATATGTTCCGCCAGGGCCCGGAGTCACCGTGCCCGGAAGAAGCCAATATCGACGGAACCGGCCAGTTGGATATTTCCGATCTGGTCATGCTGATCGATTACATGTTCGAAGGCGGCCTGCCGCCCGCTCCCTGCTGAGGACGCGTCCCGAGACAACGGCCAAATCACCGGGCCTGTCTTCGGTCACAGACGCCGGCCCTATTTGTGGATGTTGCGAAGGTACTCTTCCACTTCGGGTATGCCCCCCTGGAAGACGAGATAGCCGTTGCAGGGTTCGCGCTCGGTGGTTTCCCCACAGACAGGCGTCAACATGATCTTGCGGACTTCGGCCGGATCGTCCGTCTGCGCCAGCGCCCAGCCAAGCTTAACATAGGCGACTTCCGGCAGCATGTTTTCGGTCGGCACGATCCCCCTGGCCATCAGGTCGCGTCCCGTATCATAGACAAACATGTGCACATAGCCCCAGAGAGTCTGGACGGTCATGTAAACGGCGACGCCCGCTTTGGTGGCTCGCTCAATGGCGGGATAGACCGGTTTGTTGACGTGTCCCAGCCCGGTCCCCGCGATGACGATGCCGCGGTAGCCGTTGTCGACAAGTGAGTCGATGATATCCGGCATCATGTTGGGGTAGTAGTAGACCAGGGCGACCTTCTCCTCGAAGCAGGCGTTGATCCGCACCTTGCGGTCACTTCGGCGCTTGTTGTAACCCTCCTTCAGGAGCGTTATCTTCTCGCGATCTATCATCGCCAAGGGTATGTCGCCGATAGTGCGAAAGGTCGAGCGGTAGGACGAGTGCATTTTTCGTACCCTGGTGGCGCGATGCAGCAGGCCGTATTCATCCGATGTCGGACCGAACATACAGACCACTACCTCAGCGATATCCGACTCCGCCGCGGCCTTTGTCGCATGAATCAGGTTGAGGGCGGCGTCGGAGGACGGTCTGTCCGATGATCGCTGCGAGCCGACCACGACAATCGGCACCGGCGAATCCTGAATCATAAAAGCCAGGGCCGCTGCCGTGTGGTGCATAGTATCGGTGCCATGAGCGACAACGATGCCGTCGATCCCGCGCTCAATCTCCTTACCGATAGCCACTGCCAGCTTCATATACTGCTGAGGTCCCATGTTCTCGCTGAAGACCGCGAACAGCTTCTCGGTGGTCAGATTGCAGATATCGGCCAGCTCCGGCACCGCTCCGTACAGCTCACCGGGCGAGAAAGCAGGTATCACCGCGCCGGTTCGATAGTCGAGCCGGGAGGCGATAGTGCCGCCGGTCCCGAACAGCTTGATGTGGGGCTTGTTCGGAGACTTCGGAAACTCCTTCTCGGGAATCTTGTAGTGGGCTTCTTTGTAGCCCACCTCTTTCATGTCCGTGATCGTGCCAACGGAGATGCCGATGTTGTATCCGGTGGCGAGCTTGAGCACAATATGGCCATCATCGTCGTTTTCGGCCCGCGGCAAAATGATGCCCTTGAAGTCCCCACGAGTGGTTTTGATGACGGTATCCCCCCAAACACGAGCGTTGAATGACCTGAGAACCGACAGCGCCGAACCCTTGTAGCCTTTGAAGATATCAGTCACAATCTACCTCCCGAGCAACCAGGGCGCTGAGTTCCCGCAGAGGAATGTTGCCGAGGGCGCGTTTTCGCAGATTGCCCATGATCCACTGGGCGCACGCCTCGGACTTGGCACTGCCGTTTTTCACCCTAAAGCGTTCCTTTAAGGGCGACACATAAGACATGATGTCCCTGGCCGTTACTGACTGGAAACCAATGACCGTCAGGGCCGAGTCAAACGCGATACCGGGGTGCTCGTAGATGACCGGAAGCATCGCCTTCATGATCTCGGTCACGAGATCGCGGGATTTGACGAACTTCGCCAGACCGTATATCTTGTTGTAGCTGAAGCCGTCCGCGCAGGGACCTCTGCCTTCGAGGCTTCTGAGCGTATGTCCCAGCAACGTCCCGACGAACCTGGCGTCCATACCGCACTTGTCGGTGATCTTTTCGATCAGAGGCACCAGGTTGCGTTTCAGCAGAAAAGTGTATGTGTCCGGTGGGATTCCCCAGTCGCGCAATTGCGTCAACCTGTCCCTCACTGACACCGGAACCTGCCCTCTCGCCTGGTCGATGATTTCGTCCTGGATGGGAATCGGAGCGGAGTCGGTGTCCGGGTACATGCGGTCAGGTCCGGGCAACACCCGCTCGAAAATCGTGGTCCCATTCGGGAGTGCCTTTCGTGTTTCGTTGGGCACCCTGTCGAATGCAATCCGGCAACGCTCCTCAATAGTCTCAATGGCTGTATCAATATCAGCGCTCGCGCCCCAGATCAGTATCTGCGCGTCATCCGGCTTGGATCCCAGATGCTGTCGCATCGATGCGAGCAGCTCTTCGGACAGTACCGGTTGCCGTTGTTCTGAGTGCAGCATGTTCGGCTTCTCAAGACAGGCAATGACCTTTAGCCTGTCGGCGATCTCATTGGCGAAGACCATCCCCGGCTGCGTGAAGTGTGAAAGCAGGCCGGCGAAACCCGGTAGGTTCACGACCGTCAGTCGCTGTTTCGCATCCTTGGCGGTACTCAGAGGCGCATAGTCAATCGGCATCTGCCCAAAGTCCAGGTCTTTGTGGCCAACGCTCCACCTGTCGCTCTTCCCAAGCCGATCGCGAAGGATCGCTCCTATGGCCAGTAGCGCCTTCTGCCGGAAGGCCTCGATGTGAGTCAGTTCGGGGATCCACTTGATATGCGCCACACCCTTGATTTCTACTCTGGTGCCGCCGGTGATGCTGACATTCACATCCTGGCGGGCGGCTCCGATGCCTGTCCGCACCTTGCCCGAACTCCTGGCCAGGAATCGCAGGTAGTGACCCGCCTCGGCGGCTTCATCGGGGGTGGTCATGTCGGGATAGGTGACTGATTCGATCAGCGGCATCCCGAGCCGGTCGGTGGTGTAGGTGCGCCAGTGTCCCACATCCGATACCTCCCGGCAGGAATCCTCTTCCAAGCTCAATTGGATGATACGAACTCTCTTGTTGGACAGCGGGATGGAACCCTCGATACCGACGATAGCCGTCCGCTGAAAACCGGTGGGGATACTGCCGTCCAGGTACTGCTTGCGCGTTATGTGGAGCTCTCCCACAATGTTTGTCTTCAGCAACAAAGCTATCTCGATGGCAAAGCGCAGGGCCTCGCGGTTTAACGGGAACGGCGGCGTATCATCGATCTCGTAGGTGCAGGCGGTCTCGTTCTTGATCCGGTAGATGATGTTCTTCCTGGTCTTGAACTCCATGAGCGCCGTGCCGTCATACTCACCCAGTTCGCTTAAAGTCGGGCGAATGTGACGAACGACTTCGGCGTCATAGTCCTCGCCGTCCTGATATACACCGGCCGGACAACGGCAGAACAGTTTCTGCGTCGTGTCCAGTTGCTGGTGGATTTCAAGCCCACACCGGAACCCTAAAGATGCGTAAACCGATTCGTCTGCGTCGGCCCGCGAAAGATAGCCAACCTGGCGCTCGCTCCTCTCGAAGTTCCTGTTGGCGTCTACCTTGTCATGCATGGGCTGAGATCCGGCATTATCCTTCGCTGCGCGACTTTCGACCAAATAACCATGAAGGGGAAAGTACGGGAAACTCGCCGGCAATTCAAGATCATATTGCCCAACAGAAGCGCATTCTCGGACAGGTGCGATGGTGACACCGGATGGCGGACAGGCAGAGCTCATGGCCAAATGCCCAAGCTTCAGGGCTTGCTGATAAGCGTTCTCCATAGGTGTGGCGTCGGGTGTCTCTGCCCGACGCCTCTATGGACTCGCGCTACTGCCAGGCAGAGAGAGGCTATCCCAAAAGATTCCGTGGGCGGTGGCCCCCCGTCTACTCCATCCGTCATACCGGCGAAAGGGCTTGTTGAGAAACCGGGGGAAGAATGCAAAACGATGGCTGTCTTCCATTACATGTTATTCCCGCGCACGCGGGAATCCACTGGTATCAACAACTTTCTGGATGCCCGCCTTCGCGGGCATGACGAGTGTGCCGGCTTCCGAATATGAAACAACACTTCTTCAACAAGCCCGAAAGCCGGTATCCAGTCTTCGAATCCAACCTGGATTCCGGGTCAAGCCCGGAATGACGACGGGCACCTACCATGTTTCATGTGTGCGGTAGCCCCTCGACCTGCCTCTGGCCGACATATTAGACAGCCTTGAGACGCCTGCTAACACCAGCACTTAGCCGCGTATTCTCAGACAACGGTGATTGAGACATTCGATGGCGGATGGGCAGAGATCTGGGTGGAACCTGCCAGAGACTTCCGCAGATCATCAGAACAAAAAAGGAGCCCGGCCAAAAGCCGGTATCCTTTACAAATCATAGACTGCTGTGATTATCAGCAGACGATGTGAGGATGCTCA
>SDBT01021508.1_pt1 | contig 10083 bp, 10 predicted proteins | sample 2277101 | NCBI WGS metagenome assembly SDBT01 (sample SAMN10404973, study PRJNA504765) | marine sediment metagenome | isolation source: marine sediment core GS10_PC15, 103 cmbsf | place: Arctic Ocean: Southern Knipovich Ridge | collected 2010
TCTGATTCAGTGTCTTGGAAAAATCTTTCTGTTCGTAGATCGTAAAAATAATTTGAATTAGATCCATCAGATAAAGTAGTAATAGTAATTACGATACCCGCCCGCCTACGATCATAATTTAATAAAATGCGATGTGTTAATGGATTAACTGCTTCGGCTTTAACCAAATCAGGCAATCGAATTTCTGACATGCAAATTGGTTTTCCCGGAATTTTAGTCTTGTAAATACCATTTGTTCCCCAAAACCATAAATTTTCTTCCCCGTCAAAACACCAACTCTGTGCTCCAAATATTCCTGTAGTGAGATCAAGTTCATTTAATGATCCACCTTCAGCGGGATCCCCAGTAAAGAGCCATATCGAACTTACACTCCCGGCAACAAGATAGTCATCTTTATATGGAATTAACGCTCGTACAATATCTCCAATTTCACCCATATCGGCATCGTGACCAGCTACAGCCGATTGTGCATCGTTAATTCCATAAAGAGCATCAAAGGGATTACCTTGTCTCATCATATACCACTGATGCGGATATTCAGGATTGCCTGATACTGTGGGTCTACCTCTGTAAAGGCAACCTATAGTTGCTTTATTGGGTAATGCTCCATAAGTTGTATCATCTTTAGCAGCATTACCATAAGTAGTCCAATCATACCAATGTGGCCCTATTACTTCAGCAGCATCCAATGTAAACGAGACTGCCCCCTCATCAATAGTTGCTGTACAAACATCCCCACTTTGAAAAGTTGTCGCTGTTATTCTATGACCATATATATAAGTATCACCAGTAAGATCAGTAATATAATCTACAACCATTTTAGCACCACTGGCTGTTCCGCCAGTAGCTTCTATAACAGTTCCATGACGGGGATAAACTCCAGCAGGTAAGATGTTAGTTGTATGGAGCTTACCATTAATAAAATCAGCTATTTTTAAATTAGAATGGTTAGCTATAAAAACTTTTCCATATGCTTCAAACATTGACAAAGGGTTAGCAATATTTAATTCTCCAACAGATGCAGCTAATTGTGCCATCGTTCCAGCAGTTGATTCATACCACAATTCATTTTTAGCAGCGGCCACAAGTTTTTTGGAATAAGTTAAATCTCTTGGCTGTGCAAATATTGGTTTAGTAGATCCTGTTGTTGATATACCTTGTGCATTTGTACCAGTATCTACTAAATTTATCAAAACATGATTAACAAGATCAACTTCCCAAGCGGAATAATTTGATGTTCTATCACCGCACACATAAATACGGCCTTGATATTCAACGACACTTTCTATGTCCTGAGTAGTGTCAATGCTCCATAAATTATTACCGTCTTTATCTATGCAATAAAAATAACTACCATTATTAGCTACCCCTACATAAATATTATCATTTGAATCTATAGCCAAGCCATGTATATCACCATCGTCTGACCAATACCAATTTTGTGTTACACCATCTTGTGAATAGCTATATATTCCCTCAGAAGAAGATTGCCCAATTGCTGCAATTATATCACCATTAGATAATTCTCTTATTTCTTTACAATTTTGAGATGTACTCGGATCTTTACTCCACAGTTCACTACTTAGATCATCTTTGTCAAATTTACGTAAATTGTCTGCGGCACCGCCAGAGCCTACATATACATGCCCATCTAAATAAGATACAAATATGGCTATACCAGAATCACCAGGAGCAAATTCAGTCTCCGTCTGTAAATCTGCCGAAATTTTTGTTGCTCCAAATGAACCTACCCCTATTACTTTAGAAACAAATATATTACCATCAGTATCTAAAGCTACATCCCACGTAAAAGATTCTGATTGTATATCTAAACTGCCAAGAAGGTTGCCATCTGAATCTAATTTCCAAAAATTCTTGCTGTTTGCCCTTGTACCAACTACATATACATTATTATCATCGTCCACAACGCACGCTCGTGTAGTACCACCAGTATCATAGACCCACAATAAAACAGCATTATCATCATAGGCCCACACTGAAGCAGGGGTACCAGCGTTTCTTATGCCGACTACAACTAACATATTTTACTCCACAATAGTTACAGAACACATTGCTACTATAGGACCGGCTAAACCACCAATTTGTTGAGCATATAATTTATCCAATCCTGGACGCTGACCGCCACGTGCTCGATTATCAAGTGTGTCATATGGACGCACATTATTTAAATCTGGCGAAGTTGCTATTGGTTGTTCAGATGTAGTACGCCCTTTATCAATACCTTGTAAGGGGAATAATTTTCTCATCAAGTTCCTCCACTATTTGTAACATATTCCAACAATCTCAGAGGGTTTGTTGGCCCTCTGGATCACTGGCAGATATTAATTAAAATCATGGATTCGATATGCTACATTAACTATTAGTATACCATTTCCAGTTGTGTGAACTGCACTGGCATTAGTTAATTCTAATCCCTGATTAACATCTAATGCTACTTCAGCAGATAGCACCTGTGCAGCCACATAAACATCAGCAGATGCATTTACAAGAGTACCCGCAGCTATTGCATCACTCACGGCTGTATTCCCTGTTATTGTTTGAATAACTGCTGCACCGCCAGCGGCATAGTCTGTTCCGCCATGATCAAGAAAGAAAACAGCAGACAAAAATTCAATAACTTTACCTGCTCCTGGTGCATCTAAAAGTGCTTTTGGCGTGGTATACATGGCTAAAATTTCTGCACTTGTTAGCCTCACCGATTTATATTGAATCGGTATAACGCCAGCCCATACATTTTTAAACCATTTTTTTTCTGACATTTTTTACTCCTTGTTATATTGTGTTATTTTTATATGTCATGATCGGTTGTAGCATCCAATCGACCATGTTGTCTACCATAGGATCCTTCTGTTGGCTCATTCATAGAACCAAGTTTTCTTGGAGCACTACGAGTATCAATTGCATGTGCTTTGGGTAAAGCCTTTTGCATATATTTCTGCATAAAATTAGAAGCCACATCTTCTATATCTGTTTCTGCCTGAGCTAAACATGCAGCTAATATAGCCTGATCAAATCTAAATCCTGCTGGATGCAGGTTAGAAAGTGGCTCTAAATAATATGCGTCACCATTAGTAGCATCAGTAGCAGAAGCTGTACTATCGTCAATAGCTAACCAATCAGCCACTGCAACTGTAAATGAAGTGCCAGTAAAACCAGTAACTATTCCTCTGGCGTTTCTACCAGTTCCGCTTATAACATAACATTTCCAGTCATCTTTAAAATAATCAAGGGGATAATAATTTGCAAAACTGGAATCTACTAAAGTGGTTGCACTTCCGCCCGAAGCTAATCCAGCAATCATTCTCAATTCATCAAAGAATAATGTATATGGAAATTCCACAACTTCGGCAGCAGACGGTTTGTAATCAATAATAAGTTCAAATCTACGTTTTGGGCCAAAACTATTGGATCCATATTCAAGAGGTCTAATAGCAGCACGATGAGGATAATTTGTGAATGTAGTAACAGTTTGCCTTGCTCGTATCAATGACTCATCACGCCATTCAATATGGGTGCCATGTGTAGAATCTGCCTCATATTTAATCTGTCCATCTACTTCACCGCCAAAATTTTCTGGTAAAGGATAACGAGTTATATCCCCACCTACAGTTTCTATTGGTGTAATAGCAAATGTAGAATTAGCAGCGGGATTTGTACCACCAGGATTACCATATTGATCAAGCCAATCGGCTACGGTACATTCTCCCGGTGTGCCAGTAGCATCATAGTCTGTTATCTGAGCATAACTACCTGCACCTGTTCCGGTAAGAATATAACACCAATAATCATTTAAATCATCATCACTGTCATATGTTGTAGCAAGTGTAGCATCGACAATAGTAGTGGCACTTGTTGAATCAGCGGTACCAGTAATCCGAGTAGCTGTGAGAGAAACACTCATGATCCTACGCATCCAACGCCATCCTTTAGGTGGGGCATCAGCTATGAACATTCTAATTCCATCATTTACAACTCGTTTACAAAGTTCAAAATCATGATAATCAACTGGAATCATAGCAGGTTCATCACCATTAGCACCATGATAAGCTATACCAGCTTCTCTTGCTACTCGTAGGATTAAACCATAAAGAGTTAAAGCACTTGTAGGTTCAGACATTGGTTAGCCTCATTTCTCTATTTTTATTTTCAAAACTCCAGGTGTGTTTATCAAGTAAGCTATTCGAGCAGCTTGATCAGCAGATAATACAAGTCCTACCATTGCAATTGAATCACCATTAACTTTCGTTATAAATGTTAAATTTTCAGGCAATGTAGTAAATTCTACATTATCAAAAACTGGGTCACTCATTGTTACCCTCAGTTTCCTCTACTGGTGTTTCAGTTTCCTCTACCCCAACGGCGTTATTTTCGGCAGCAGCCTTTTCGGCCTCAGCTTCGGCTTCAGCAATTACTCTGCAAGCTTCCACATATTTTTCCTCTTGTACTATTATCTTTGCATGATTTAATTTCATTTTCTTTTTCTCCAAAAAACCATTCTGTGCAGTATATATACTGCACAGAACAGCGTTAAAACTAAATTATTTAATCATAAACAATGGGCCATTGCCAGAATAACTTCCAATTACACGGTGTCCAGCATACTGTGAAGAATTATTCGCAGCAACTGTTGCACCAAGTGCAGTGTCTGTACCCTGTAAACTACCATCATGTCGATAATAAGCACCAACCTGACGACCAGTTACATCGCTCTGAGGAGCTACCCAACCCATACCTGCAACCTGTACCCAGAAATATGTGGCAGTTGCACCAACATAGGTAGCGGCAACACCGGCTTTACCAAGTGATGCGTTAGCACTTGCACTTGATAAGGCTGCATATGGATTTTCATATACTTCCAAACCTGTAGATGCGGCTACAAGTGCGTAAGTCAACGGGCCATCAAGATAAATTGTAAATACTGCGTCTGCGTCAGCAGCATCATTACCAATTATCCCCCTGAATTGGTCCTTCAAAGCAGCGGGCCATGACACAAAATAACCACCACGAAGGGCATCCTTCGCCAATGCAGCATGTGTACCAGCAGTTACTACAACTTTTGTATCTCCAACAGCCGCTGCTACAGACGGTGTAGAATAGCTTTGAAAACCAGTCGCTGTAAAATCACAACCAAAACCAGATGCACACACACCACTGGATTTTGCATAAACAAATTCACGACCATCTGGAAGTGTTACGTGATCTCCAATATTCCAATTAGCATCTTGTGTCAAAGAAGTGCTATAAATGAATCCCCAATCGGGAGCAGTCCTATGACCTATTAGACCCTGTATACCTAAAAGGGTCGATTTCGCTTTTCCTTTTGCCATTTTAATTTTTCCCTTCAAAGAGGGGCAAACGGGCCAGTTGCCCAGCCCCTCGAAAGTTAGTTAACATTAACTGGGTTTATGAAGCACAAAACCAGCAGTACGTTTGTTAAGACACAGATTATTATGAGCACCGTCCAGATACACAGTAAACGTAGTATGCTGACCACGATCTGTCTCAGGTTCGCCTTCCTTCATCCAGTAACCATCATGTACATAAGGAATGAATTTACCAAAATCAATACAATAAACTGGAGTATATGCTGCACCATTCAATTGTGGAATCGGAACCACTGGCAGTCTATTAACATAAGCAAGACCAGTATCATCCATTTTCAAATTACTCATAATATCCTTGCCAGTATGCCTGTCATCCTTCTGATCGGCAAGATCCATTATCTGCGACACGGTATCAAAATCAGTATAAACACGCTTTGCAGCGGATCGTTTGTTCTGCGGATCATTAACAATAAGTGGTGCTTTAAAACGGGTGTACATAAATGCTAAACGAAATGACTTCAAAAACGCATTGTCAATAGCAGTATATACAGCAGTCCAATTACGCCACTTTGCCTCATTGGCACTATTAATATTTGCACACGTGGAATCATAAGTTCCATCTTGATACTTTATGAATATCCCATTAAAAGCACCCGCACTTGTATTAAGTGTACCATCTGCTGAAAACATGGTGATATAATACGGCACACCATTAGGATAAAGATCATCTGTTGAACTCTCAGGAGTTTTCCAGAATCTATCCTCAATCAATTCAGCCAGTGACCACAGGCCATCAACCCTACGAACTTTCATAAGATCAATAAAACCTTTGGCATTATTCTTATTCTGGAGCAATTCAAAATCATCCCAAGAATAATTTGTACCAATTCTGGCCCAGGGAACTTTAATGGTGTGCATCACATCACCAACTGTAGGCTCATCAGTATCATAAGCTCTACGATACCTGGCATTACCAGATTCATCGAGCATAATCTTTCGCTCGATCTGATTACCGCCGTCTACTACCATACGCTCATTTTGATAAATTCTACAGGCTTCAAAATCCTGGCTATCCCAGCCGACTTCAAATTCCTGTTTTGGTAAATCATTTATCGTAATGGCAATAAGATCAGCTAAATCACTATTTTTTACAGCCATTTCTAATCCTTCCTACGCTATTAATTAAAAACTTTATTCAGTCTTTCCTGAGTAGTCTCTACTAATTCCGCCTCTGTCTGTGGTTTCGTAGATTCAGATTTAGCGGCACCTGAAGGTTTCAGTGTGATACTATTACTTCTTTTGACTACATCGGCTTTTAATTTTTCACGCATTACTATTTCACGTTGCGATTCAGATATGTTAAGATGGGCTAATTGCATAGCTTCATCTATTTCCATATCACGGTGATTCATGTGAGCACCTGCCATTAAATCATCCATCATTTCAATCACAGCCCAACGATTTGCTTTTTGTCCAAGACTGAGAGCACCCCAATCTTTTGCGTCCTTCGGTATATCCCCATAAAAACCACTATAAAGTTTTAATTCATCAGCATCAAAGAAATTTTCTATCTGCTGTTGAATTAAAGCAGTCTCCTGAGCAATTACACGAGGACTTTGCTCCGTAGTATGGGACGTTTGTCCAGAACCTTGAACAGACTTGGTTCCCTTTATTTCTTGAACCATATCAAACAACATTTTTCCTTGTGCATCTTGGGTTTTAATAATATTTAAAGTATCAGGATCAATGTCAGTCTTTTCAAGAGCTTCAATATCAACGCCCTTATACTCAGTCTTTTTAGCTTCAGGCGAGGTAGTCATAACTATCGCTGTAGCCTCTCGTGCTAAACGCTCTTTTTCAACACGACCGAGTGTAGCAAATTCTTTATTGGATCGTTTCACTGCTTCATAGATGTTACCAAGTGTCTTAACACATAAATCAGGTTTGGATTCATAGAAATCTTCAATTTCTTCTGGTTTCCAACCCCTGTGGATAGCCGCACGATAATAGGCATCAGAAAGTGACGGGATATCTTTCTTTTCTTTACCACCTTTATCAGCATCCGCATCCGTAGCTTTTGTTTCGACATCCATGTCTTTTTCAACCGCCTTTGTTTCAGGTTTTTCAACCACTTCTACGTCAGGTTTTTTTTCCGGGGTAGAGTCATCCTTCGTATCAGATTTTTCTTCTGGTTTTTCCAGTGTAGGACCATCTGATTTTTCAGGTTCCTCTGCCGTTTCTTCCTGAACACCATTACCAGCAAACACATCTTTTAATCTTTGTTCTGTCTTATCTTCCAATTCAACTGCGGCTGCTCCATCAACTACAACATCTACATCTTTATCGGCAACAGTCTCATTGGGTTTTGCTGCTTCAATATTATTAACGTCTTGTCTCATTTTAGAATCTAACATTTTTATCTCCTTTTCAATTAAGCGGCTCGGCTACACACCGAGGGTCGGTTATTTATGGAGTTTTAGCTATTATCTTTCCTTTGGGTTTAATTTTCTTGGGGACTTTCACAAGATTACATTTCTTTAAATAATTCTCATGGTCCAAGAAATTATTAAATACAGGTCTGTTCTGTTTGTCTATTTCTATATTTGGAAACATTTGCTCATGCTCTGCACGTTGATCAGGGTGTATTGCCAAAGCATCAGAATGTACAGGATGTTTATAATTACCATGAATAGCCATTCCAGTAAGATTCCATCGCATATCCATACCACATTTAGGACATTTGTGAACTTCTTTTGTATCCGTATCCTGAACAGTTATTTTACAAACATCACACACGAAATAATGTATTGTCATGGTTATTCTTTTCCTTTATGGGGACGGGGATTCCCGAATGTTTGTATTAATTTAGCTGCAACCTTTTTCTCTAACGCAGCAGCTTCAGCTTCTTTAGCCGTTTTTGCCGCTTCTTTTTTAGCAAGTGGGAGTAGTTTGGGGTCTTTCCTAATCTTAATAGCCTCTATCAGAGTACGTGCCGCACTCTCTATTTCCCATTTAGTAAAACCATCTATTTTTTTCTCATGATCACACGCCATTTGTGGTTCCTCCATTTTTAGTATACCCCTTGATTTGCTGACTGACTTTCTGCGGCAGTTTCCTGGGCAGATGTATTAAATTCTTGCTGCGGAGTCGCTATATCACGAGTTACAGGAGATCCACCGTTTTGTAAAATACCCTCTATGCTATTTGTACCTGTCCCCGCTTTACCAGCATTTTGTGGTCCCAATTTAGCTATCATAGCCATCTTGCGTTGAAACTCTGGATCTTCAAACCAATCTTGTACGCTTTCCAAGATATCCATTTCATTAGCAAGATCAGTAATAGCCTTTTGGACATTAAATTGGACACCCATTTGTAAAGCCTGATTAGCCGCAGCCATTAATGCTGGCACAAGACTTGTAGCAAATTCAACAATCCGTTTGGATTTAATAGCAGGATCCAATCGTGACATAGATCTGGCTACAAGTCTAAATGTGAACCATAAAAAATCTCCATTGCGTTGTTCTGGTGTTAGCCACAATTGTATTTGTTTCCCACCAGTTGTTCGCTTGGGTATTGGTAATTTAATCATCGGATCAGTGTGTAAAAACCACGCAATCCTTTCGCTCACTTTAGATGCCTTATCATATAGAATATTCCTGGCATCTTCTATATTAATCTGTGCGTTTCCTTGTAGGATCTGAGATCGTGTTGCAGTTTCCCTTCCTTTTGCCGCTTGGGGAATATTGCCCGCCATTTGATCTGGATTACCAGATATATAATTATACCACATTTGTAATTCTTGCAGCATTAATTCATTACCCCGATTTTGTCCACCAAAGGATACTACTTGTATACTTTTTGGATCTGTAGATGCTATAGCATCACCATCTTTGGCATCTATTACTTCCTGTGCCTCATCTGACTGTGCCGGAGGATATATTAATATATCTTTTTGCCGATCAGCCTGATTCATTATTTTTTTAAACATCCTATTTGCTATTCTATGTATATCATACCATAAACTTACAGGAGCTATTGGATACGGGTTATTTTCTACGGGAGGCGTAAAAGATAAATCTACATATGGCCCTTCTTTTGGACCATTATAATCTGCTAATCGAAGGTATTCATTAAATGTAACTTGTGTGGGATCAGAAATAGTTACTAAAGCGTTTGCTTCAGGAACCCATAATTCTATTACTTCAACAAGATCTTGTAAAGTGTTCATTTCCATAGTTGACATACCTTGTTTACTAATATCGGCAACTCTGTTTCCATCAGAAGTATATCTGGCATGGGGTAGTTTATTCACAAGATCATGATTATAACCATCTGTATCCAAAAGAAGTTGGCGAGGTATCTGTACTCGGCTACCCATAAAGGCCGCTTTTCTAAGTTTAGTACAAATTGGATCAATAACAAAATCATCCAAATCTACAAGTTCAGCATAAACCTGACCAGGATCTATTTTAGTGTCACCAAATTGCAGCATTTCTCCACTGGCGGATAGACCAACTTTAATAATTCCCCAACCAAAGAGAGCAGATACAATCCAGGCCCTAAGAACTTCTTTTAAATCAATATCTCGCTCTACTTGATCTATGCCCAATCCCAAAAGTTCACCATATGCTCGTTGTTCAACCATTTTAGTTTCAAGTTTATTAACCGGGTTCTTCATAACTAAATTAGGAACTATCGCCCTAATAGTGTGGAAGATCAGATTGATTGGTTCGTCCCC
>SDBT01021509.1_pt1 | contig 10082 bp, 6 predicted proteins | sample 2277101 | NCBI WGS metagenome assembly SDBT01 (sample SAMN10404973, study PRJNA504765) | marine sediment metagenome | isolation source: marine sediment core GS10_PC15, 103 cmbsf | place: Arctic Ocean: Southern Knipovich Ridge | collected 2010
TATATCATATTTTTTAACATCACGCAAACTTTTCTCGCCAAAAACGATTTCCGTTGGATAGTCAATTTCAAACATTTGCTTTTTTTGAAACCACAATATAAAGTCTGATTCTATTTTCCTATCGGAAAGTGTTAATTCTTGACCAGTCGACCATGTTACACCAACTCTATCCATTCTGCCTATTACATCAGCAAAAAATCGAATAGCCAAAGCAGAAGCATAACCCCCGTTTGCATAATTAGGTAATGCAAAGGGTCCAATTACACGATAAGCCCATATGCAATATTGAGAACTTGCTGGATTAGTAATAGGAAAACCAAATCGCTTTAAGCAAAAATCGCATGTCAAAGAATAATCTAACTGCCTTAAAGAATGCCATCCCCATTTATCGCACTTAGAGCATTTTAATTCTAGACCCAGCTCAACAACATTTTGTTCAACTAGAGTTTCAAATTCTCTGTATCGCCAAATTCCATTATCTGCTACCGCATTTTTTATCTTTTGCCTGAATTCTGCATAACGCATGCTGCGAGTTAATGGTTTTCTTGACATTTCATTAAGTAACTTTACAATACCAGAATTAGCAAGCTTTCCAACTCCCCAGAATCCACCCAGCGTTTGAATTATTTGCTGTGTAGCCCTACCAGCATCAGAAAGCTTAGCAATTATTTTATTCTTCGTAAACCAAGTATTTAGAGCGTCATTACCAGAACATAATTCCCATCGCTCCGATAAGTTTTTATATTCAGGGAAAAAAACTATACCCTCAGCAGTAGGTAGAAGATGTTCTCGACCTAAACGAAAATTTGGGAATAGAGGATTTCTATAATCACATGGAAAGGTCGTAGCGAATTGATCTTTATCGTCCAAGCATCTAATCTTGATTGCATTCGCAAAACGATTTTTGTTTCCATATTTACTAGCAAATTTTGGCCAAAGATTATCAAAAGTAATGGCTGGTTTTTCTAGATCGACAGATATATCAATCCTTTTCTCCTGAGCATTTACTGTTGGGCGAGTAGTTCTAACCACAAATTCAGGGCTTGGTCGCCAAAGCGATGGATACCATTTCTGAATAGAACTTGCTCCCTTTTTATCAACTTTAAAATATTTCTCATGAATCTTATCACTTTCATTATCGGATATCGATCGAGAAAAAATAACAGTAGGAGGAATTATTACATTATGTGGATTCTCGCACATTGAATGATAATTCTTAATAATAAACTCTTTACAGAATGGTGATAAATCTTCAATCCATTGTATTGGGATTGCCAATATGTTTCGACGGACAATACGTAAATTCCAAAAATCAATTAAATCCCTAGCTTTTTTTGCATCTAGTACAAATAAATCTTGCTTACTATATTGATTATATCTTACATCTAAATCTGTTTGGCCAATATTCAATATTGAAGTATATCTATTTTTATAAATTTTAGCAAGTGATTTACCATTTAATAGAATTTCTCGAGGTTCAAAAATATACTTATAGTTGTCTTTAAAATATTCCAATCCTTTTTGAATGGGAAATCCACCAAAGACACATGCTACAAAAGCATTCAAAGATGTGTCTTTTGATTTAATATATATAATATTGGATTTATGTCGCTTTGCAAACTGAAATTCCTTCTTATAAAGATAACCATAAATCTCATTGACACTTTGTCCGACAATTTCTCTATTACGAATATCCTCATTTTCCAATATATTCGAAAAGCTTATCACTCTCTTAGGATCAAAGCCTAAATCTTTTGACATTTCTTTTTCTGATTCAACAATGAAATCAGGCTCAAAAAAATCAAGGTAGCCATTTAGGATTTGTCTAGAATTTTCAAAATGATATGTTTCTTTATTCCACCAATTTGGTAAATGTTTAAAAAATGGTATGATAGGATTAAATTTACCTCCCCACAAACATGTGTTAGTACGAAATGCTTTAAGCACATTCTTTCGATCATTAGGTCGAATCAGAAAAGCAAATCTTATTGGACGTAATCGCAAATTAACACTTACATTACTCATCAATAATACTCCCTGATATATTCAAAAGCCTTGTCAAAAAGGTCTTGATCGGTATGAAGTTTATACTTAAGCAAGGTTTTACGCAAGGCTTTTTTAACTTCACGCTCACCAGCTGCAGTGGATTGCCATCCTGGGAAGCGCACGATCTTAACAATTTCATCTATATCATTGACAATGCGCTCAACAATGGCTGGGGTTTGATCGTTACGTAATTCCAAGAAAAGCTCCGTGAGTGCTGTTTTTGCACCTTTTTGCTCTTCTTCGGTATCAACTTCTTTTTCAGTTTTAACTACTTCCTTGGCTAACTCTATTAAGCGCTTTAAGAAATCAACGCTGTTAATTAGGCCACGCTCCGCTTTATCTCTCAATTCTTCAAGCCGTTTACCTAGTTCCTCAAATTTTGGCTCCCCCTTGTGCTTACGCAGGCGGTTGACTATCTCTATTTCAATAATCTTTGTCTTTCTCGCGTCATCGGTCTTCATCAAATCTTCAACAATATCAGCATCCAAGACAATCTTTTCCAAATCATCGCTGATCTTTTCAACATGAATATGTTCGTGGATCAACTTCATTGTTTGGGCGCCCAAAGCATGCCATAAAAGACGACCTGTGTCCCCTGATGGGGGCTTAACGGATTCGTAAACCTTAGTTAACCAACGATAGTCTTTCTCATAAACATTCAGAATTGGATCCGGCGACAATGCCTCCCACAATTTGGATAGATAACTATATTCTTTCGCAAAAGCATCACGTTTCGTATTGGTATTCACGCATTCCTGCGCAAGTAAAAGTCCTTCATAACCTTCGAGCCCCCTGTCCACCTTAGGAAAATGGGTAAGACATTTTGCAATCGCTTCTTTTAACTTTTCTTTTAATGTTCCAATATTCGTGATTACATGTCTTACCGTTGCTTCATCAAATTCCAAAGCCTTGGCTACATTATCAAAGACCCCGTAATAATCTACAATAAGCCCATGTGATTTATCCTTATAAACACGGTTGGTTCGGCATATCGCCTGCAAAAGGTTATGATCTTTCATAGCTTTATCTAGATACATCGCCTGTAAAATCGGCGCATCAAATCCGGTTAAAAGTTTTGCAGTCACAATAACAAATTTAAGTGGATCTATCGGATCACGAAATCTATCCAAAATCTTTTCCTGTTTGTCTCTATCCATTCGATACTTTCGCTTAAATTCAATGTCATCTAATTGATTAATCGACATCACGACAACACTCTCATCACGTGTTATAATCTTATCCATTTCTTGTTTATATTGATCACAAGCGAAACGATCACAACAGACAATCTGAGCTTTAAAGCCCTGTGGCTCAATCTTCTCCCTGAAATGTTTAACAATATCTTCAACAATTTTTCTTACCCTCTCAGGTGACTTTAGAAACGCGGACATCTGCGCAGCCTTTTGCACTAACTGCGCGCGCTGTTCTTCCGATAATGTTTCAGTCATAGCGCTAAACTCAGCGTCAATAATTTCTTTATCCACATGTACATCCAAAAGACGGGGTTCAAAGTGAAGTGGGAGCGTCGCCTTATCCCTCAGAGACTCTTCAAAAGAATATCGTGATAAATATCCGCTTAAGTCTTCCTCAGCGCTAAACGTGCGAAATGTATTTCTATCACGTTTGTTAATAGGTGTACCGGTAAGTCCAAAGAAAAACGCGTTTGGAAGTGCGTCACGTAATTTTCTCCCTAAATCACCTTCCTGTGTCCTGTGCGCTTCATCAACAAGGACGATAATATTATCTCTGTCATTTAAAACTCCATCAGCTTCAGCAAATTTATGCATCATTGTAATAATTATTTTCCGGGTATCCTGTTTTAAGAGCCTTTCTAATTCTTCCCTACTATCTGTCGCTACAATATTTGGCACATCACTGGCATTGAATGTCGCTGTAATCTGTGTATCGAGATCAATCCTATCAATGATGATAAGAACTGTCGGGCTTTTAAGCTCAGGCGCCCGGCGTAATTTTTGCGCGGTAAATACCATCAGAAGCGATTTCCCTGATCCTTGAAAATGCCAGATAAGTCCTTTCTTAACAATCCCTTCTTTGACGCGTTTTACAATCAAATTTGCGCCTTCATATTGTTGATAGCGGGAAATTATCTTAATACGACGATTTTTCTTATCTGTGGCGAATATCATAAAATGTTCTAAAATATCCAATATGACTGAAGGTTTAAGCATAGATTCAACTGCAACCTCAACTTCTTTAAGTCCGAATAATTCGCCCAATGCTTTATCATTCTTTGACTCATCACGCCATGGCCCCCATATCTCAAGAGGCATACGGATAGAACCATATCGAAATGTTTTACCTTCGGTCGCGAAAGAAAAAATATTCGGCACAAAAAGCTCAGGAATACTATTTTCGTAATCATCATGAATCTGCACCGCTCCATCCAGCCATGATATAGCTGGCCGGACAGGCGTCTTAAATTCACCAATAACAACCGGAATACCATTAATCAAAAGCACCATATCAGGGATCTTTGTCACACCCTTTGTAATCTTATATTGATTGGTTGCAATAAAACTGTTATTGGCCAAATTCTCAAAATCAATAAGCCGCACAGGCACATGCTGATTATTTTCGCCAAACGGCATAGTCTTATCGCCCTGAAGCCATTTGGTAAACTCTTCATTTGCCCGAACAAGTCCCACATCATGAACAGCTAAAAGAATTGCCCTTAGTTTATAAATAACCTCATCCGCTCGTTCAGGAAGTGCACGAATTTCAGTATTAATACGAATAAGCGCATCTTTAAGCATCTTCTCAACAATCACTTCGCCTTCATCCCTGCCAAGCTCCTCAGCCAGGCGTATACCTCCACTGAACCACTTTACCATATTGAGGCTGTGCGCTATCCGCACCCGTGACAAATTTATGCCCGGTTAACTTTGAAATCACATACTTTTCAATTGTGTTCTGTTCGTTAAAAGTCATAACTTTATCCGAATATTTGATTAATAATCTGCTTTTTAATTCTTTGCACAAGAACTATATAAGCCTCGATATTCCTTCTGTTTTTTTCAACCTTTTCTATAGTATTTATACATTCTTTTTGTTCTTCGATGTTTCGCATTGGAATTTTAATTTTCCGATAAAGATCATAATCCAGGTTACGAATACCTGTCGTTTGCTTTTGTAATCTATCTGTTCCTTTCATTTCATAAAAAAATAATAGAAAGTTAAAAAGATATTTTGGCAGCACTTCGTTTTGATCTTCTATTCTAATAGCACTCGTAAAATTACTAAACGTATAATTCCCATCTACTTTATCAAAATAACATACACGTCCAACAGGTTGATCTGGCCCACCACCTGATCTTTCAATAATAATATCTCCCGGAATTAATTTCTTATCAGCAAATTGAGATTTCTTAACTACATGCTTTTGTGCTGTATTATAAGATATCTCTCCATAAGGGTATATTTCTGTACTTCGAATGATTGAAACCTGCATAACATTTTCAGCCTCGACTGTTTTCCACATACCATTAATCTCCTTAATTGGCAGTTCATTTATGCTAGTAATTTTGCAGGTTTTACTTAAAAAAATATCTTTTAATACCACACTTCTTGTTAAAAGCTCTTGTGATAGCAATTCTTCATACGCTGTTATTGTTTTATCCACACTCCACAACAAATCCGCTAGGCGTTTTTGTTCGTCTAAAGGGGGAAGTTTGAACGAATATTTTGCCAAATCTCTCCATTTAACCCTTTTAGACATTGTTCCAGCTGCGTAAGAATTAGCATAATGCCACAATGACTCACTATTAAATATAAAAGCTAAAAATCCTGGTACAAGCCTATCTTTCTTCTCCCTTATCACAAAGGCATCCCCAGAACATACACCATCGAACTCAACTATAGAAGCACGCTTAAGATAAGCATTCCTTCGAGCAAAAAGAATATTTCCTTTCTGAAATTTCTTCATTGCAGATACAAGATTTTTTGTGCTTCCCCACTGTTTAATTTTTAAATCACCCGAAACAAAGTGCTCAAGGCCCACAAACATTTCAAAACCTGATTGAGATGGATTATCTACACGTTCAGAAATCTCGTTCGCAATCTCTCCCAAAAATACTTGATCCCATTTTTCAGTCTTAATCATTAGATAATACCTTTAATAAAATTTTTAGATCTGTTTTTAATTTTTTAGATTGGCTAACCCACTCATTGACTATCTCTTTTAAATTATTATCATGACTATTATTCGTGATATGTCGTTTAACATACAATTGAACGCTAAGATTTCCTCCATTTTTTAAAATATCCTCCATTGAAACAATTTTGCAAAATCTAGGAATATCTTTTTGAGCTTTATAAGCATTTACTATGCGATTTATGTGTTCTTCATCCAAATAGCTCATAGTTTTTTCTTTTCGAATTTCATCGACAGCATCAATAAAAAGTATCTTATTTGGTAGACTTTTATTATTATTACAAATAAGTATGCACGAAACCATTGAAGAGTTATAAAATAAATTGGGCCCCATTCCAATAATAGCCTCCACCACATCTGATTCAATCATCTTTTTACGCATCTCGGCTTCCGCGTCACGGAATAAAATGCCATGCGGCCAAAGGATGGCACATCGTCCATTTTTATCATCAAGGCTTTTAATGATATGCTGTTGAAACGCGTAATCAGCGCACCCTTGCGGCGGTGTTCCGTATATATTACGTCCATAAGGGTCTTTTTCAAATTCTTTGCGGTTCCAATGTTTTATAGAATATGGTGGATTAGCGAGAATAATATTATATTTCTTCAGCTTATCCTGCTCGAGAAATGCCGGATGTTTTAATGTATCACCACGCACAATCTTAAAATCCTCAATCCCATGAAGAAACATATTCATCCGCGCAATAGCAGATGTCATAAGATTAAGCTCTTGACCGTACAGTTTTAATGAACGGTATTCTTTGCCCTCTGTTTTGATCTTGTTAACACAAGACAAAAGCATTCCCCCTGATCCACAGGTCGGATCATAAATTGATTCTCCCGGTTTTGGATTCATAAGGAGCGTCATAAGCTCTACAACTGTTCTATTTGTATAAAATTCCGCCGCCGTATGACCACTATCATCGGCAAATTGCTTAATAAGATATTCATATCCATTACCGAGTTGATCGTTGGGCACATTTTTAATCGATAGCGTGTGAGACGAAAATTGTTCCAGCAAATTAATCAAGATTTCATCACTTAAGCGGTCTTTGTTAGTCCACTGGGCGTCACCAAAGATACCGAAAAGTGTATCCGGATTTGCTTTCTCAATTTGACGCATGGCTTTCTGTATAGCCATACCTACATTTTTGGTATTCTCGCGCACATGTTTCCAATGAGTACCTTTTGGAATTTGAAACCGATGGTTTTCTGCAAAAGCGGCATATTCAAGGTCACCACCTGACTCTTTAAGCGCGGTCTCGTATTCTTCATCATAGACATCGCAAATACGCTTAAAAAACAGAAGCGGGAAAATATATTGTTTATAATCCCCAGCGTCTACCAGCCCACGCAAAAGCGTTGCCGCACCCCATAAATATTTTTCTAATTGTTGATGTGTCATCATTTTAATAATCCAAACTCCTTGAGTTTATCTTTCATTTTATCTTCTGCCTTAACAACATCCTCAAAAGCTTGTTTTAGGCTTTTCAGGGCTCCTTTAACAGAAGGCAAATTATCTACTATTTTCTTCTCTACGTAGAGCGGAATGTTTAAATTAAAATCGTTTGCCTCTATTTGTTCCAAGTCTGCTACTTTCGCATGGTCCTGAACATCTTTATAGTCCCGATACCATTTATAGATACGTTCAATATGTTCTTTCTCCAGATAGTTTTGTGCCCTGCCTACTCGCACTTGATCTGAAGCGTCAATAAAAAGCACTTTGTTTTTCTTATCCTTTTTCTTAAGCGCTCGAAAAACCAAAATACAGGCGGCCAATTGTGTGCCATAAAATATATTCCGGCCTAAACCAATTACTGCTTCAATAATATCCATCTTTAGCAATTGTTCACGAATCTTATCCTCTTTGCCTTTACGGAATAACGCGCCATGAGGAAGAACAACTCCTACACGGCCATTGGGATATTCCATGGATTTAACCATATGCTGAACCCAGGCCAAATCACCGTTGCTGTCAGGAGGCACGCCAGCAACATTACGGCCATAAGGATCTTTCTCCCATTGAGAAGCACCCCATTTTTTAAGTGAAAACGGTGGATTGGCAATCACACAATCAAAGGTGGCAAGGTTATCTCCACTGAAAAAAGCCGGATTCCTCAAGGTGTCGTCACGAATAATAGTAAAATCCTCAACGCCGTGTAAAAACATATTCATTCGCGCGATAGTTGATGTTGTAAGATTCTTTTCCTGACCGAATATTTTTAGCGTTCTATAATCCTGATTGTTTTCTTTAAGATGATTTATACATTCAAGAAGCATGCCACCGGTACCGCATGCAGGATCATATATTGATTCACCGGGTTTGGCGTCAATGATCTTGCCCATTAGGTTAACAACTGAACGCGGCGTATAAAACTCCCCCGCTTTTTTATTGGTTAAATCGGCAAAGTGCTTTATGAGGTATTCATAGGCCTGCCCTAAAATATCCGGTTCAACTTTTGTATTTGAAAGATTATATTGCGAAAAGTGTTCAATGAGATTTATCAGAAGCTCATCTGAAAGCCGTTCTTTATTCGTCCATTGCGCGTCACCGAAAATACCGTAAAGGAATTTCTGATTTACCTTTTCAATTTCACGAAACGCATACTGAAAAGCCTGTCCCACATTAGTGGTTACCTCCCGCACATCGTTCCAATGACAGTTCTCCGGGATAATAAATCGGTGAAATTCAGGAAGGCATGCATATTCCACATCACCACCGGATTCATCCGATGCCTGTTTGTACTCCTCATCATAAACATCCGATATTCGCTTAAAGAATAAAAGCGGAAAGATATAAACTTTAAAATCAGCCGCATCAACAGGGCCCTTCAATATCCAAGCGGCTTTGGATAAATATTGCTCAAGTTGTGAAAGTGTTATCTTTCCATTATTCATAAAATCCCCTCATCCGAAAAACTATAATAGCTACCATCACCAATGATGATATGATCAATCAATTTTATTTCCATCAGCTTCCCGGCATCACTTAATTCTTTGGTAAATTTCTTATCCTGCATGCTTGGCGTGATATTAGCGCTTGGATGATTATGCACACATACAATCGACACCACGAATTTCTGTAAAGCTAAATGGATGATCTCACGCACAATTGGCATGGCATGATTTACAGTACCTATTGCCACGTCCGTGATATCAATAATCCGGTTATTACTGTCGAGATAGACGACCTTAAACACTTCAGTCTTTAAATCCCGTAGCTGAGGTAAAAGGATATCCACAATATCCTTGGCCGATGATATCTTTTGTTTGCCGGTGCTTGCCTCATCTTCACGAAACCGTCTGCCGATCTCAAAAGCGGCCTGAATATGAGCAATCTTTGCATTGCCTAACCCCTTGAACTGTTTCCAATCACGCAAATCCGTATGCAACATATTTCTGAAAGTGCCAAATTTCTTCATAACCTTGCGGGCAAGATCAATAGCGCTTGAACCTTTTGTGCCGGTGCGTAAGAGGATCGCCAGGAGCTCGGAATTAGTCAGAGCCCGAGCGCCCTTCTTCAAAAGCTTTTCCCTCGGTCTATCGTCTGCTGGCCAAGTTTTTATACCTGTCGCTTTGGATTGTTTAGACATTCTTTCTCTTCCCTGCTCCTTATAATATTCTATTTAAACTGCGAAAAGTCTTTAACAATGTATTTCTTGAAACGCTCGTGAATATGCTCCTTATACTCACCCGTTGTTTTATCTTTACGTTTTCCATTGAACCAGATTGATCTCAAGCCAACATTCTTACCCGACTTATTTTTTACTGCTTCCTTTATAAATTCCTCTGAAGACATAATACAAAAAGTATCAAGCCTCTCAGAATAAAAAACGAAAAAGTAATTTTTTCTTAGTTCATGAGG
>SDBT01021510.1_pt1 | contig 10082 bp, 10 predicted proteins | sample 2277101 | NCBI WGS metagenome assembly SDBT01 (sample SAMN10404973, study PRJNA504765) | marine sediment metagenome | isolation source: marine sediment core GS10_PC15, 103 cmbsf | place: Arctic Ocean: Southern Knipovich Ridge | collected 2010
GATATAACGGTATATTTATCCATGTTTCTACCTCATCTCCTCCTTTCTTTATTATTATCTTTTCCACCAAATCCCTAACAATTTGTTTTTTGTTGGTGGTATCTAGTGATTTTATAATTCTTTGAGCTTCTTCGCAAAGAGCATCTAAGTCAACATCGCCCCCCTTATTTGAATTGGTCTTGTTTCTTATTTCATTAATTTCATTTTGATATCTGCGTTTTTTACCTTTTACTCCTGTCATTAACTTTTCAAATTGACCAGAATCGACCATCGCTTCTCCATACATCTTGGCATAACGCACTTCCTCTTCTTTGAGATTTTCAATTTGCTTTTTAAGCTTATTTTCCTCATCCAAAGAAGATTCTGAATATATACTCCTCTCTCCTAGCCATTTCTTTGCTTGTTTTTTCAATAAAGTAGGGTTTAATAATATTCCCTGAAACTTATTCCAAAACAAATTATCCAAAACCACCGCATTAACTCCTCGACAATCACATTTAGTTATCTTTGGAAATTCATATATTCTTGCTGCACTCCTGTAATAATGATTACTTCCTTTACTATAACCATCCCCCACCCTTTTGAAACCATGTTCACAATAAGTTTTTCCTGTTAGGAGGTAATCATACTTTCTATTTTTCGAAGCATATTTTTTATTATCCTCAAGAATCTTTTGAACCCTATTGAAAAGAAACTCGTTTTCAAAAAGTTTAGGTACTTGAAAAGGTATCCAGTCCTTCTTGGGTCTTACTCGCCTACTCGTTCTTTTAACTTTTTTATATTTCTTGTTCTTAATTGGATTTTTAGCAACAGCTGCCTCACTTTTGTTATAGTGAACAACACCATCAAAATATGTTCTACACTTTAGCATCCTGACAACCGGACCTTTGGACCAAACGTCTCTCTTTCGTTTTCTTGGATAAATTCCTAATTTATACAGTTTTCTAATAACTCCTCGAATGGACACACCCTCAACCCCAATCCATCTAAATATTTTTCTAACCACTTCTGCTTCTTCTTCATTAATCTTATAATGGGCAGGTAATTTATCAGTCTTTTTCAAATATGAATAACCATATAAAGCATGGCCATTTATTAAAACTCCCTGTCTTGCCTTATAAAGTTTTCCCCTACGAAACCTTTCAATGATTTTTATTCTTTCGTATTGATGAAAAACTCCTTGCATTGATTGCAACACTTGTTCCTCCGGTGTTATAGCCTTTACATCGTGAAGTGAGATAAATTCGATACCACCGTCCCTTAATTCTTCAATTATTATTTCTTGATGGAAAAATATTCTAGACAATCTTCCCCTGTCATAAGTATAAAGAGCTTTAAATTTATCGGCCTTTGCAGCATCTCGCATTAAATCTAGACTAGGGCGTTGCAAAACTTCACCTGTCCAACCATCATCAATAAATATATTATCCACAGGGAGGACATTCCCATCCCTCTTAATTCGGCTCTTAACTTCTGCTACTTGTGATTCAATACTTTGTTCAGCTTCTTGCTTGGAACTCGAAACGCGAGCATATAAAGCTACGGCCAATGGGGTCTTTTCAATTTTTTTCATATGCTCCCTTATCTTTAATTATATATGTCTTAGCCTCATTCGTCGTTAAATTCTCATAGGCCTTCTGAAATAATCTTGAGTAAACGTTAGTAAACAGTAGTTCATTTTCGGGCATATCAGAATGAAAAAATTTAAACTTAATATTCTGGATTTTGCGCATTTTAAAGCCCTGTGTTTTAAAAAACGATAAGATGTACCTTTTTAGCTGAATTCTCCCTTTAAACGCCTTGTATCCGCGTCTGTCAGCAAATTTTTGACGGCTTCTATGTCCTCTCTAACCTGAACCCTTGACGTTTCAATTAAATCAACAATTGAAGAGATGTTTTCCATTGTTTCACTACTCAAGGCATTTGAAGTCATATGAATTTCAAGAAGATCATCGAGCAACTCATCTAGAGAGTGATAATAAAATCTATTGTTTTTATCTCCACTATCGAGTACCCAATTATTGCGATTACAAAATATTTTTAAATTGTTTGGTAATTCTAAAAATTTATTGAATTTCATAATGTATCTGTATTTACTAAAATTTCGCCCCCCTCCCCCATAAAGTTTTTCCTCCCTTCCTCCGCTCCTTGAACACCTTTCAGTTGCTCGTTGTTTATATATACCCAGTTTTTTTATTAATTAATTACTAATTAGTTAATAAGTTATATATATTGCTTAAACATGTTAAAAAGGCGTGTGTCCAAGTGTGCGTTTTCAGGCGCCATAAATCTTATTTAGTTTTATTTTCAATCGCCTAAATATTCCTTATGGTGGAACCCTTTGCGATTTAATGAAGAATAGATCACAGAAAGTGGCCTAAATAGGGGCTTATGGAGAGGGCTTTCGTGACCCCTATCCTAGAATAAATTTTTTGTAACGCTTTATCTGAAGTTTTATTTTATCTTCATCTTCTCCAACTTCTCCCGCAATTATCTGATAAGATTTTCTAAAAGACGTCCCTAGTTGCATATATTCTTTGGACCTATAATACCATCCCCTGTCTCTATTGATTTCGATTTTCTGTTTACTTTCATAGTTTTTTTCAATAGCAAATCTGAGCTCTTGAGAATCAAGAAGAAAATCGTAACCAAAACCTTCTTTGGGTTGATTAATGTCTTTCTCATCGACTTCATTACACACAATCGCTTTGATTATCATTTTTTTATGTTTAGGATTAATTCCAAATTTTTTCATCAAAAGCTCCACCTCAAACTGAACAATGTTGAATTTCGATAGTTCACTTATTTGCTGCAATTCCTCAATTGTTACATCTTTGTTTCTTGAACTCTCAATTTCAAACTGCTCTACTTTATTTCCATAATAGTCTGCACCTTCTTTTGTAAAATTCAACTCTGGATGATCTGCGGCTAGCCATTTATGAAAGTTCTTTGGTGAAATGAAGTCTGTACCTATTCCCCAACATATTCTAATTTCAAAGATTCTCTCAGGCACTCCCTCACGATCCAAGACATAAGCTAAAGAGGTGAGAAGTAACTTGTCTGAAACCTTTATCTTAATCATAACGAAATCCCTAAGTAATTATAATGAAATCGGAGAGTTTTACAAAAAACTTGAAAGGGTTAAGAAGCTTGATCTATTAATTTCGCTATTTTTTGTATTTCTTCTTCAGGATCAAAATTTTCAAATCTCACCTTGTCATCAAACTCTTCTTTATATTTGGTTTTTAAAATAAAGGCTGGGTTTTTCTTTGCAGTTCTAATAATCAAATTTTTACAAAAAACAGCATCTGCGGCCTTGAGCTGTGTAAAAAAGGATGGATTTTCTTTGAAAATCTTATCTAATGTTGGTCGGCTAATTCCTAAATATTTAGCTACCCTGTTTTTAAAAAAACCAGTCGCGGCAACATACCGTATCGCAAGCTCTATATTTTTTGAGTCTAGTACCACACCAAGAATTTTACATCCATCCGTCAAATCAAATCAAGATATGAAGCTTCACAAGTATCAGTGACGAAGCATTGTTAAGCTATTGAAGATTGTATCTTTTTTCTCTTTTTCTAAAAGCTTCTTTGCCGCCCTCTAATATGTCACAAGCGTGCTCCTTTATCCCCATACTATACAAAACTGCGGGCTCTGAAGAATCCTTTTCAACGCTATTTTCTAACGCCCCTGAAACATACTCAAATTGATAAAGTCTATTTTGCTTGTCTGCGCCAACCCCTTTTTGATTGGCCACAATTATTTCCTCTGCATCTGCACCAACCACCAAATTTGGGTTGTGAGTAATAATAATCATTTGTCTCTTGGACTTTCTACTCTTCACAAACTCAACTAAATCACGATAAATACTTCTGTTGTCAAGATCGGATTCGGGCTGATCAACTAAAACAGGACACTCATCTTCACTTAACGAAATCAGTAGTTTCAAGAGCGTTAAAGCTCGTTTTCCAGGAGACATCCTGTCCAATGTGTCTCCATCACTTGAAATAGAAAACAACAAAATAAAATAGTCATCGAATATTTTTACTAAAGTTTCTTGAATTGTTTTATTTTTAAGAACCCCAATTTCACCGGACAATATCTCTTTAATTATTTTGGCGAAAATATCAAAATGCTGTTTGCTGTCAAATTTATAATAAAACTCCTCATCTCCCTTTACCCCAAGAAGGCGTTTCAGGTCATGTTTATTTATATACGTATTGACAAATTCTTCATTGAAGCGTTCTTCCTGGAATTCTATGCCAATGTTCAGATTTATCCCCCCCAACCTAGACTCTCCCTTTTTCAGCTCTGCCTGCAAAAACCGATAAAGTTCGAAAATTCTCTTATAAAGACTCTGCATTCCCTCAAGCATTTTTTCGAGTTTTTGCTTGTCAATGTTTACCGACTTTTCTATAAGAGATATCTTGTGCAACTTTTCCTCTTCCAGCTTAATTTGTTCAATTAAACCAAACAGTTCTTTTTGAAGTTTGAACTTATCGACCAGTGGGACTATTTGTTTATTTATATCCTTTAGGGCTTTGGTTTGAGAGATTCTCTTTTTATCTATTTGAGATAGAATTTGCTTTGAGCTAACCCCAATATGTTTCTTCAAGCCATCAGTCCATTTAGTTTTCTCAACTATTTGCGACTTAATATCAGGCGAGACAATGTAAGAAATCCTTTTTTCTACCACCTCTCCAATCGATCTGGATAAATCAGTCAATTCTGTAAATAACTCTCTAACAATTTCTTCGTCTCTCTCTAGAGCCAACAACTTCTCTTTTATATCCTTTCTGCTCGAAAGAAGTGTTTTTAATTTACCCATTTCAGTCCGAGTTAAACTAGTCCCCTTTTTCAGTAAATCGACCTTTCCCTTGAGTTTATTTATATACTTTACAATTCCATCATCGTCCCCTATTTTTTCTATCTGCCCTAATTTGTTGGACACCTCTTCTCTCAATAGAAAATATAAACCCAAATTTTCTTTAATTTTGTTAAAGTTTTCCTCAATAGACCTCTTTGTTTCCAAATATTGTGTTTTTACATCTTCTTCCTGAGTAATCACATCAAATATGAACTTATTCAGGACTTCACGACTTTGAAAAGTCTTTTCAGATAAAGAACTCAGGTAGTTTTGCGGTAAATATATTATCTTTCTACCATTGTTTGCACCTTTAATGGAGTTGCTCGTTTCATCTGACCATTTAACTTTAAAATCAAAGTTGTCATCATCCACTAATTGTTCATACGGAGGCAATTCGTTTTCGTATCTTCTTTGTGCCTCCTTTGGATCTATTGTTCTAGCTATGAAATATCCCAAAAGAGACTTGCCTGTAGATTTTCCACCAATTATTGTGGTCATGTTTGGATTAATTTCTATTTGTTCATTCGAAAACAGATTTTCTCCGGTATTGTCACTAAACTGAACACTATCGATTACATAATATGGCTTCTTTTCCTCCGGTTTGCTTACTTGAATTTTCAATCTGTTTTTTGGTTCATAAATAATTTGCCTAAGACCCTCAAAAGTCGGATTGGCCTTAATCCACGTAAAGCATTTGCCAATTCTATCCTTAATATCGGAAGAGGAATAATCATGTGCATCACTACAATCCAACAACAAGGAGTTAACATTAGATCTTTCAAGAGATTTTTGTGACCGATCATGAGCCTCTGGGTTTTCAGATGATATAAATACGAAATCAACTTTATTAATCACATCTTTTTTGTCAGCAATTGATTGATTGTTCCAACGAATGTTTGCCCACTCAGTCTTGCCTACCGCTGTAAAATATTTCTCCCTAAAATAATGTGAGCTATTTAACACTTCAAGTATCTCGTCTTCATCAAAATTTATATTATTAAATCCTTCTCTCAAGTTAGATGAATAATTTTTCAACTCTTCTTTGGGAACAGTGGATTTAATCATTCTTCCAAGTTCTTCCAAGCTCCCTCTCGTCGCCAAAGCCTGCCAATCTCCTTCCAGTCCTTCATGTTTTGGGGTTAAATGATAATGCCTGGGCAAAGCGTTCAAAAAGTGTAGTTGTATAATGTCGGGATCCACCTCTGGGGAAAAAATTACATGGAAATTGACTTTTTCTAAATCTCCATCTGTACCCGCAAACTTTTTAAGTCTGAATTCTATAACTGGAACTAATAATTCTATATTTGGAATCCTGTTGTTGTTCTCTTTCTCTTCCTTAAGCTTTCTATATCCATCTATAAAGAGATAGTCGTTGATGCCCAAAACCGCAAATTCAGGAGGAAGTGCCTCAAGGTCTTGTACAAACCGCTCCCAAGCGCTTGTTCCTTTCGAAGCTCTATAGCTGTTCTCTAACGATAATGGAGTGTGGACGTGAAGATCCCATCTTCTCCACAAAGAACCCTTTGGATATCTTGTGATAAAGTCCATCTTGACAGAAGTATACATCCACTTCCCTTTGGATTCAAAAGCTCTCAATATTATTCGTTTTTCATCTTTAATAATCTGGCCATACTTCTAAATGAAATCTAGTTTAGTTACCTCACCTGAATATAATCCATGTTCGCCCTACAACCATGGCTTAAAACGCGCCCAGGAGAGGCATGGAGGCTTTTTTAGAAGGATGTAGTCTTGATTTATAGCTGTTCCTATCTTTCCATCTCGAAAAATGGGTCGTGCTTCCCTTTTATATATTTCTCAGGTGGAGACTGACATTTTATTTTCAAAAATAGTTTTTTATCAACAACAAAATTATTTCAAATTCGTAATAAAGCTATCTATAACCCAACCTTCCACTGGAAAACTTACATCGGCCTCAACATACCACTCGCTTTTGGGTCTTTCCTCCATTGCTTCCCCTCTCGCTTCCCAAGTTGTAGGTAAAACTGACACATTACCAACTGAGGAGCGAACATGGTAAAAAATCTTGCCATCAACGTTTTTCTTTTCTATTACTTCTACCTTTGTACCGTGTGGAATATTCCCAATTGTTACATTATCAATTCCCCCGCTCCCTGCTTTCTGCCAAACGTTTATATTTTGTATAATATCCCCTGTCTCATCTTCGCCGGACAATACGGCAAAACCTTCTGTTTCATCGGACTTATCTGGTTTGCTGCCTTGACCAGCCTCTTTCCCTCTTTCATAAGAATCCTTTGCCGTATCGCTTGATATTGCAATAATCACAATTGTTGCAAACATTAACACCAAGCCTATCGCTGTACCCTTCAGTATTCTTTTTATCATATTACTAATCAAGCCTAATTATATATGAAATCCTATGAATACGCCATTCTAATTCCTATGAATACGCTTAACAATAAGTATATATGTTCAAACATACCTTTGATTCTCAAATTACCAAGAAAGAAGAAGAGAAAATCAAAAAGGAGTTTAAGAAACACTTTGCCCAAGAATTAAAAAGGGCACGAAAAAGTAAAAAAATGAGCCAAGAGGATTTGGCTCATGAAGCAGGTCTCCATTCAGCATACGTGGGACACCTAGAAACAGGAACATATATACCAACCATCTTTGTTGCTTGGAAAATATCAAGGGCACTAAATATAAAACTTCAAGATTTATTAAAAGGTTTTTAATATTATTGAAAACACCTCTTTTTGTCCGAAAACTCCATTTTTTGTATTTTTGAAAAAATATTTAAATGAGGCTAAATTTAGTATTTCTTGTTTTTCAAAAGCCTTGTAGTTTTCGGACAATCTTATATTTATCTTTAAAGTTTTCGACTAAACAATCTTGCCCAACAGACCCCTTTCAACAATCAACTTGGTTTTTCTTGGTTTAGGTAATCTAAACTTAAATTTGAAGTCTAAAGATGGGGTTGTGAATCTTATATTGAAAAACATACAATATCAGCTGGAATTTGTGTTTTTCTTCAATTTCTTTCTTTTTCTGAAATACCGTATGAAGCTGATAACACCAAAGGCTATAAAAATAATAGTTACAACAAAAAAAGGCCAACTAAAATTTGTCAACACAACTCCCAACAGTGTTAGCCCTATCGCAAAACTTATCTCACTAGTCAATCGAAATTCATCTGCAAAATCAACTTCCCTTCTGTCAACAAGATGTAAATCTTCAACAGAATATTTGGCGATAACTTCTTTTAGATTTATCTCTCCATCTTGTGGCATATTTATTTTTTCTCCGTTCGTTTAATTAAGGTGTCAAGTTTTTTTTCTTTTTCATCATCTGACATAGTCGAGTCCATAGATTCTTTGAGGATTTCCCGAGCTTCGTCATAGCCAATCAACCCTTTTTTCATTAGGTTATTCAAGATATTAAATATAAGTCGTAGAGGATCGAATGGTCCAAGTAATATTCCCATGTTTTTTTTAATTTTATTTCGCTATGTATAATTTGTTTCTAGCGAGAAACGTAATTATCTGATTTTCATTATACAAAATAATATTTATATTTGCACCTGAGGAGTCTCTGTTTTAACTATTTTCCCCAACTCGTCACGTTCTGAAACAATTCTCCAATTTCTCGGCTTGGGTAGTTTAAACGTGAATTTGAATTCTAAAGATGGGAGAGTAAATTGCGAGTCCCGCAAGAAACACTCATGAGGCTATTTTACCCTATTGGAACCCAATTCTTATAATTAGACATTAATTTCTACAGTCTTTCCTTTTTCCCACCAATCTTCAAAGTTGCGGATAGTGTCATTTTTGGCTTTAGTTTCAATTACTTCGGAAATCATATCTGTTTTCTTTCCAAAGTCTTTCAGAGAATGACCTAAGTGATATACTCTACCTTCATCCAAAATAATAAATCTACCATGAGCTTCTTTGTGTACTTTGACAGTGATTCTACCAAACTGTTGAAAAAACAATGACAAATCAGACTTAAAAGGAGGTTCGATTTTGTCTGTTGTCAACCTCACTTTTAATTTTTCATTCGCACCAACATAAGGCTCCAAAATGCTAAGAGTTTCCACATTAATATAATTATCTTGAATATCTATCGTGTTTTTGGCTTTGCCAATAATCTCACGCAGAACTTTTCTGCCAGTATAGACTTCTCCTTTTTTCACCAACTTTTGCGTTGGTTGTGGTTGAATATTCTCCTCTTCTAAATATTCTGTCAGAAAATTCCGCAGTCCTTCTAGGGGTGCAAAATGGCTTCTCACTGCAAAACCGTCTCTGGGGATTATTTTCCATCTTGAAACTTTCTGCCACTTTTCAAACCTCCTACCTATTTCAGAGTCTGAGTCTAAAGAATCTTTCAAGAAGTTCTTCAACAAAATCTCAATTTCACTTACCTCTTCAACTCTAGCTAGCCCTTTTTCACCCAACAAAAGAATTTTGTCAATCTTTTCTAATAATTTGAATGCTTCCTTTTTGTTTTTCATAATTCATCTATGAAAACCTTTGTAGGGTTTTTTTCCCTTTTCCATCACCCATATTTTGCCAGTAACATTGTTGGCTTCGTCTGAGCAAAGATAGACTGTTTGTTTGGCTATTTCCTTTGGAGATATCGCATCTTTCATATACTGAGGAAAGTGTTTCTCGTAAGCTTCAGTAGCCGCATCAGATGGAGAAATGCAATTAACATCTACGCCGACCCTCTTAAGTTCCTCTGCTAATCCAACTGTTAAGTCCTCAATTGCTCTTTTGGAGACATAATAGGGAAGCCATCCTTTAGCACCATTCTCAAAAGTCCCAGAAATGTTTACGATTTTGCCTCCACCTAGTGCCAATTGAGAAACTAAGCCATGCACCAATAGAGTGGGAGCAGTTAACCCGACAGTATATGTATCCAAGATCACTTCCTGAGAAAAATCTTCAAAATCCTTGTCAGCATAAACTTCATTCTTTCCGTGCCAAATACCAGCAACATTAACTAATACGCCCACCTTGTCTACTTCTTTACCAACCTCTTCAATAAATCTATTTATTGTCTCAATCTTACTTAAATCAGCAGGAATTATTTTTGCACTACTACCGACCTCTTTAATTAATTCATTCGTTTTTTCTAATCCCCCATTTCGTCTTGCAGTGATAATTACAGAAGCTCCTTCTCTGGCTAACTCAACAGCGATAGCCCTACCTATTCCAGTAGAAGCTCCAGTAACAAT
>SDBT01021511.1_pt1 | contig 10082 bp, 9 predicted proteins | sample 2277101 | NCBI WGS metagenome assembly SDBT01 (sample SAMN10404973, study PRJNA504765) | marine sediment metagenome | isolation source: marine sediment core GS10_PC15, 103 cmbsf | place: Arctic Ocean: Southern Knipovich Ridge | collected 2010
TCCATGTGCCGTACTTGTTCGACGGCTCGCTCTTCGCAGTGAGCTTCATCGTGGGATGGCCATCACGCAGCGTCTGTTGGTCAAGCGCGGTGGCGTAAACATGGCGCCCGCCTCCCGACATGAACCAATTCTCCTCGTCGACAGTAGGTTGACTAGCTGTCGCAGCAGACGGAGGTTGAACGGTCTTCGCGGGCGCTGGTGCACGAGCCTCCAACGCGGCGACTCGCCTCTCAAGGTCGGCAAGCCGGTGACCGTTGGATGCGCATCCGACCAGGACGGAAGCTAACACCCAAAGCTGTCGCGACATTGCGGTCCTCCCCCTCCCGCGGTTACGGGTCACGTCGCCCGATATACCACCGCTGATATGATCTCGCCACCGTGCACCATGTCCGCCCAACGGCCCCCAGTTCACCTGCGGGTGCACCAGAATGAAAGGCGCGTGCGGCTTTGGAGGCACGCGTCAATTGGCACCAGCGGGGACCCGCCAGGTGCAACTGGTTGTTGGGCAGCCCGGGTTGTACCGAATCGCCGTTTGCGTCCTGAAGCGGTCCACTCGTCGAACAGGTGCAGGCCCGTCGATGACGACCACTCGTCGATGGGAGTCCAGCTCGCGCTGAGAAACAGCAGGGCGAATGCACAACGGACTCGCGCCCCTTCCAGCCGCTTTGCAGTCAGGCTGACGCGAAACGGTGGGGGCCGTGTCGCGGTGCGCTCTCGACCTTGTCAGGGGGCGGCCCGAGGCTAGCTAGGTGCACGTGTCGAGGCAGTGCTCCACGAGGCACGCCCAGACGGCGTCATACAAATCGCGACAATCGACCACGCCGGTGTTTGTGGTCAAGCACTGGTCCGCGCAGGCACACATCCCACCGCCGTTGTTTCCGCAGTCGATCCAGCAGACATGATCTGCTTCGCAGTCCCCTCCCGGCAAGTCGGCCTCGTTGAGGTCCCACATCTCGTTAGGACAAGGGTCCTGCTCCCAACAGTGCGCACACGGCGCATTCTCCCAGGCATGCATCCTCGTCTCCATCCCCAGGCAAAGCGTCAGCTCGACGGGAGGGGGGATGGGTGCGTTCGGGGTATGGCCGGTGAAGTCATCGTAGAGAAGCTCTGTCGGCGTGTCTCCGACAGGGGCCTCGAAGGCAAGTGAACAGGAGACTGAGCCTCCTTGGGCCACGTCGAGGTCCGCGCGGCACACATCGCTGAGCGCCCCCGAAGCAGTCGATATGCTGAGGACTAGCGAGCCGGCCGTGGTCATTGAGAAATACGTGAGATCGGTGCCCAGGGCCACCGGTACGGAGTGGTTTGCGAGGGTGATCTCAAGCACGACGTACTGGTTGCCGGGGGTGACGGTGTAGGGACCGATGGCGTCCTTCGTCATCGCGCTGTCGACAGTCAGCGTGAAGTCGCTCGTTGGCTGGGTCCCGCCGGTTCCACTCGACGTGCTGCTGCCGCCGCTGCCGTCGTCATCGTCGCCGTACTCGTATGTGGTGCAGCTGCCGATCGCGGCAGCTGCGAGAAAGACGGCAACGAGAAGGTACATTACCCGCGTGAGAGAGGTGTTCATTGCGTCCCCCGTGGTGGTCCGTACCCCGATGATACCGGAACGCGGCGCCCTGGGAAGGTCTCTTGTCCGCCTCCCTGGCCCCAACATGAGAGGGAGCGGCGCCCGCCCTGAGTGTTGCCACCGTCCACGCTTGACCGCGGCCTAAGATGCCATATCATAGGACACATGAAGCCCAACCTTCCAACGTTCGAGGCAGGCGGGACCACCTTCGTGGTCGTGCCTGCAACGCTGGCAGCGAAGCACGGACTCCTCGACGACGCCGCAGCTGCGCGGCGGCGCTCCCTGGGGAAGCGGCTGCGTCGTGCTCGCCTGGCCGCCAAGCTGACGCAGGTCGAACTGGCGGAGCGGCTCGGCTCTTCGCAGCCGTCGATCAGCGCGGTCGAGGCGGGACGGGAGCCGTGCTCGGAGGACCGCGCCGCGGCGTGGCTCGACGCGTGCGGCTCGACGGCGGGCAAGGGGCGGCGATAGATGTGAAGCGGGCTCGCGCTGTGTCGAGCAGCCGAGCCCTTGGCCCACGAGAGGTAACCTCATGAGCACTGACAAGCTAGAGACGCGGACGCGCCTCACAACAGTAGAGATGCTGCTTGTGGTCTAGGACGACGCAGTGCGTCCACGGTCTACCGTAGAGGAAGTACGCATGGGGATGAGTGGGTTTCTCACATCGCTCGTCCAGGTCCTTGCGCCGCTTCTGTTGTGCGAGACACGCCGACAAGACGATCACGACGATGCTGGCCAGCGCGATCCCGTGAGGCTTGACCTTCGCCACTGCTTCTTCTCCTGGTCTGCCCAACGATTTGCGCCTGAACTGCCTGGCCGGCAGGAGGCAGCGATCCCGGACGGTAGCCCAGGCTCACTGATTATCGTGGCGGCCAGGTCTGTTCCTGGCGCTTGTTGGGCAGCGTGCAGTCGTGGCGTCTCTTCCACAACACCGTCTATCTCCAGCACCGTTCGCCCCCGATCAGATCGGAATCGGCTCAGCCTCATGCCGGTGCGCATCGTGGTACTGGTTGATTATGTCGCTCGCCTCCGTGTATGTCGTCAGGCACATTCGGACAACGCCGGTCGCGAGCTAGGGGACGGTTTGACATTGTTGCTCAGGCCGCCTTCGCCGCCTGATGCTCCTTCTTTCGTTGCTCGTCTCGTCACCACCACAAGCCAATCCGCCGCCCACGAGCGCAGCCATCGCCAGCCATGGAGTCCCCCGATGCGCATGGGGCGATAATACCACCGTGCCGCCGGTCGAACGTGCTGGGCTAGCGAAAGATCCAGATCCCAGATCTCTCGTCGTCGCCAGCATCAAGCCCGCCCAAAGCCAGGCGTTGCCACGTGGCAACACCTGGACCCATCCATGCTGATCGTTCGGGGTTTCTGATCCCGAAACCCGCAACCATTCCGACCTGGCGACGATTAGAGGGCATGAACACAACCACGCGCAGTCACGCCCTGCACCCCCCGTTCACAGCCTGGTCACCCAGCCGCTAGACCTCACCGGCCGCGTCCAGCTCGACCGGTGGGTGCTGCCTTCCCTCGACGGCGTGCTCGGCTCGTATCGTCTTCTTCGCCAGCCTTCGCCACACGCCCTCAGCCCGCCCAGGTAGCCCCGAGGGTGCCCTGGCGTGCAATGGCGCGTTCAGCGAAGTCGCAGCGGCCTTCGTGGGCGTCAAGGAGGCGGTGTCCTATCTGAAAGGCAGAAATCACCTGCCGATTGTGGAGTTGAGGGCTGCCGCGTAAGACATGAAGAACCCCTGGACCAGGACAGCAACACCTGCGGGTGTGGGCAGCAGCGCACCGATTGCCGCGTCTTGTCTGCCGGGCTCGAGCCCCCGGAGCTCCTCCCCACAAGCTCCGCTTCACCACAAGACCGGCACAGGAGTGCTACGGTTGCGGGTCGTGCCGTCACCGAGTTGCCCGCGGTTGTTCCATCCCCAGCACCACAGACTGCCATCCTCGGCGATGGCGCATCCATGCGCGGACCGCATCGAGAGGGAACCTATGGGCCCGAGGCGTTGAACAGCTGTCGGGACGAGGACCACTTCGTCAGACGAGTCTGCACCGACTTGCCCGAACTCGTTGTTTCCCCAACACGTGATGCCGGCTCCTGCAAGCAGAGCGCAGCTACAATCCAGGCCTGCTACGGCTTGAGCCACTCCCGAAAGTCCAGGTACGCTCACAGGGGTCGTAGAGTACGGCGGAAGGGTTGTTCCCATACCGAGTTCGCCGTCATAGTTGGCGCCCCAGCAGCTCAGCGTGCCATTCTCATGCCAGCTGCAAGTGTGGTCGATGCCGACAGCGAGTCCCGACACGTCGGCGATTCCTTGCACAACCTTCGGTGAAGGTTGGTGCATTGTTGTGCCATCGCCAACTTGCCCGAACGAGTTCGCGCCAAAACACTGAGCCTGGCCGCTTGCGAGTCGGACGCAAGCATGAAAGCCGCCAAGAGCCAATCCTGCAACGTTGACCAATCCCGCAATCTCGATCGGCGACGGATGCGGGTCGGAATCCTCCGAGCCGATGCCGAGTTCGCCATTGCCGTTGTGACCCCAGCACCACACTGTGCCGTCGCGGCGTCGCGCGCATGTTTGTTGACTGCAGGCGACCTCTACGACGTCAAAGAGCCCAGGAACAGGTTCAGGAACGGTGTGGTCGACCGTCGTCCCGTCACCAAGGGCGCCGTCTCCGTTGAAACCCCAGCAGGACACGGTTCCACGACTGTTCAAAGTGCAGGTGTGGAGCGATCCGGTCGCAACCTGGGCGACATCGCTGACGTGCAAGACTTGCCTCGGGAAGGCAGAGTCCTCAGTGCTGCCGTCGCCGAGTTGTCCATGCGAATTCGCTCCCCAGCACCAAACTGTGCCGTCGCTACGCCTCGCACACGTGTGTTGTGGTCCGACAGCGATTTCCACCACCGCGTGGCGTTCATCGCGTACTTCGTCGCCGCATGCGCTGGTCAAGGCGAGAAGTAGCGCCGCCTTGGCCAGGGTTAGCCTTGTCCTTGCGCTCTCGAACATCTCAATGCGGACCACATGGGGTGAAACAGCCGCTGCAAGCGGTACTCAGGTCTGCCCAACTATATTATTCACCTGACCAGTGTAACGCGCGCCTGTCACGTTAGCCTGGTCAGTGTAACACGCGGAGTCGGGCGCGAGAGGCGGCCGCAACTACTCCCGATCGCTGGAGTTTGTGTCGACGGTGGGAGCGTTGAGTTGCGGGATAGGCTGCGAGGTGGCGCTGTGTATTGCGCTGGACTCTAAGAGGAGGAGGAGGGGTGTTTCGAGGAGGCCGTCGGCGGGGCTTTGGATGCCACCGCGCAGGTCGAGCAGGGCGTCGGTGTGGACCATCGTCGTGCGGAGGTCCAACATATTATTCAACTGGGCAGTATGACGCGCCCCCAGTCGCGTTATCTCGATCAGTGTAACGCGCACCAGTTGCGTTATCCCGGTCAGCGTAACACGCGGGTTTGGGGCGGGAGGCGGGCGCAACTACTCTCGATCGTTGGGGTCTGGGTCGATGGTGGGGGCGGTGAGTTGCGGGATAGGGTTGAGCGGGAAGACACGCGCACGACTGCTGCTTGGCCAGACTCGGCATGAGCTTGCGAGCCCCAGTCCTACTGAATCTCGAGCAGCTCGACGTCGAACACCAGCATGCCTCGGGGTTGGTTCGGTCGCGGGTTCTCGCCGTAGGCGAGCGGTGAGGGGATCCAGAAGCGCAGCCGGTCCCCCTCGGCCATCAGCTGCAGCCCTTCGATGAGGCCTACTATCAGCGCGTCGACCCGCAGCCGCACCGGGCCGTCGTCACGAGTCGTGTCGAACTTGCGGCCGTCGGTGGTCCAGCCGGTGTAGTGGATGAGCACGTTGCTCTCCTCGGTCGCCTTGACCGTACCGTCGCCCTTGGACAGCACCCGGTAGGAGAGCCCCGCGGCCGTGGTGATCGAGTCGACCGGTGGGCCATCGACGTCAGTCGGGGCGTCGCCGTCCCCCGCAGTGGTCGGTGTCGAGCTGGTGGTCTCGGCACCGCTGCCAGTCTCGGCACGGCCGCCAGTCTCGTCGGAGGCCCCTGGGGACCATGCCGCCGACGTCGATTCGGCCGTCGGTGATTGGGCTGGCCCGTCGGGCGCTGCAGAGCAACCACCGGCCAGGGCGAGGGCGAGCAGCGGCGCAACCATGCGGTTCATCGGTAGAACCTCATCACAGCGCCACCCCCATGACGAAGAACACGTAGGCACCCACCGCAATGTGGGACAGCGTCACGCCGGCGAGATTGCGCCGTCGTGCAAAGAGCCAGCCCCAGAACAGGCCGGGAACGAAGGCCAGGGCAGCGAACAGAAACGACATGTGCAAGTGGGTCATCGAGAACAACAAGGCGGATATCAGCACGGCCTGGAGGACACGACGCGGCCCGGTGAGGAACATCTCGAGGCTGCTCTGCAGAGCCCCACGCACGATCAGCTCCTGAACGGCACAAGACACGGCGTAGACGGCCAGCAGTCGGAGCACGTTCGGTTCGCTCAACCGTCCGATGACGTCGGTGTGGGCGACGAGCGGCACTTGCCCGAGGTCGCCAAGCCTCCACAAAAAGAGCCACTTGATGCCGGTCAGGAGGGCGAGCACCGGCACGGTGAGCACGACGGCCTCGAACAAGGAGCCCAACAGTTGCCGGTGGGTCAGGCCAAAATCACGAAGTGGGTAGCCGGTGCTCCTGATGAAACGCCAGCTGCCGAAGGCGAACAGCACCTGCATCGGGATGCTCACGTATGAGGTGCTGTCGGGCAGGTGCTTCTCGATGTGGTCCAGCCCACTGAGCAGGAAGCTGTAGAGGCACAAGAGGACCAGGATGTTGATGAGGAACTTGGCCACGGCATGGCGGCGCTTGGCGTCGGCCAGGGACACGTCAGCTTGGGCGCGCAACCGGTCGGCCAGGATTCCGGCGAGGTTCTCGAGCAGCTTGCGATAGGCGCGCCGCACCGGCTTCGGCCGCGGGTCGAGGGACGACCGTGCCAACTGATCGGGGCTCGGCCTCAGCTGGTTGAAGGTGATGGCGGAGAGCAGGCAGTCACTGGTGGCGCGCACGGTGGCGAAGCGCGGCTGCTCATTGAAGAGCGCCACCTCACCGACGACCTGGCCGGCGGTGACCTCGCCGATGGCATGCTCCTGCTCGTCCTCGTGGTCGGTCTTGACGATCTCGAGAGCGCCCGACCGGACGATGAACAGCTCGGTGGCCAGCTCCCCCTGGCGCACCAGCGTTTCTCCCGCTGCCAGGCTGCGCTCCTTGACCAGCGGTTCGATCACCTGCAGCTCGCGGTGGCTGAGCCCGCGCATCAGGTCCGCATCCCGCCAGGTCATGGGGCGCTCTTGGTCTGCGGTGGGCTCCCGCTTGCGTCTCGGCCAGCCAAACACGGCCCGAGTCTAGCGCATGGGCGCCAACATCCGTCGCCCAAGGCCACAATGCGCTAGGCTGGCGCTCGTCGAAAACTCACACGACCGGAGACTGTCATGCGTCCGCTGCTGCTCGTTCCACTGCTGCTCGTCCCACTGCTGCTCGCCCCGGTCATCGCCTGTGGCGCTTCGCAGAACCAGCCTGGCGGCAAGGTCTTCTGCCAGAGCTACGAGGACAACTACCTGCCCGGCTGTCAGCAAACCTGCGAGGCGGATCAGGAATTCGCCACTCAGGACGACATCATCCAATGCCGGAAAGAGTGCCGCCAGGATCTGGCCGAAGACGCCACCTTCAACGACAGCTGTCCGGAGAAGGCTGAAGCCTTGACCTCGACGGAGTGAGAACCGTGAGATGAGTGAGACCCATCGAGGCGCCGCTACCCAATCCGTCGCATGACGCGAAGCGTCCCGATCGGCTCGGCTGCCAGGGCCGCGAGCACGCCGCCAATCATGGCGCCCATGACGCCGGCGCTGGCGATCTCGCAACCGGACAGCAGCAGGTTGGGGATCGGAGAGCGGGCCCGCAGTCCGGGGCAACGGAAGCGCTCCGGGGTTGGCTCCAGGCCATAGGCAGAGCCGGAAACAGGGCGACAGAAGGTGTCGGTGGACAGCGGCGTCGACAGCTCCACGTAGTCGACCATGGGACGCAGTGCCGGCATCTCACCGAGGATCTGTTCGAGCAGTTGGTTCTGGAGGCGCTGCTTGAAGGCCTCGTAGTCTGCACCGCGCTTCTTCCAGGGCTGGTCGCGCCAGGGCGCGAAGGCGCTCCAGGGGACGAAGGTGACCACTTCGCCGGTGGGGCGCTGCTCCGGGCCAGGCTCGTGCTCTGGGTCCTTGATGGACGGGAAGCTGCAATAGATCGCGGGAGCGTCGGATAGCTCGCCGTCAGGCGCCACGTTCCAGGTGCTCTCCTCGTCGTGGCTCCAGTTTCGGTAGAACCACTGGTTGGCGGTCGAGGCGCCGGCCTGGCGGATGTCACCCTTGAAGCCGAGGTGCAGGCACAGGTAGGCCGGGCCTGGCGGCAGAGCCGCAACCTCCAGCGCCCAGGGCTCGGTCCGGTACCGCTCGGGAAGCAAGCGGCGCACCGTGGCGCCGACGCCCACGGCGCTCACCACCCGGCCGGCCCGGATCTCTTCCCCGTCCGTCAGCCGCAGGCCCACCGCCCGGCCGCCTTCGATCATGATCTCAGCCACGTCGGCGTTGATGCGGGTCCAACCACCGGCGTCGGCCACCGTTTGGAGCAAGTGCTGGGCGATCTGCCCCGCTCCCCCGACGGGATAATAGGCGCCGTGAGCGAAGTGCTTGACCACCATCGCCTGGATCGCAAAGGACGAGCGGCTGGGCAACGAGCCGTAGTAGCCCCATTGGGCCGTGAGGACCGCTTGTAGCTCGCGGTTGTTCGTGAACCGCTGGAGCACCTGCTCGGTGGTCTGCTCGAAGTAGGACTGGGCCTTTCGGGCGAGCAGCCGATCCCCAACTGGGGCGAGCTGCGGGGGCAGGGTGCGCGCCAGAAAGTAGCCCCGCATGGCCCGGGCGACTTCGCTTACCAGCTGAAAGTAGTCTTCCACCCCTTGGCGCTCGCTCGGGAAGGCCTCGACCAGGTTGTGGCGCAGCTGCCGCCAGTTGTCTGGAAAGTCGATCCGGAAACCGCCGGGGAAATTCAGCTCGTCGTAGATCTCGCCGAGGGACACCCAGCGCAGCTTGTCATTGGTCAACAGCGCCAGCAGTCTGCCCGTCATGCTGTGCGCCGTCACCTCGCCGACCGCATGCACGCCCACGTCCCACCGATAGCCCGGCCGTTTGAAGGTGTGAGTGAAGCCGCCAGCAGTGTAGTGCTGCTCGACGACCAGCACGCGCTTGCCGAGCTTCGACAAGAGGGCCGCGGTGGTCATGCCGCCCATGCCCGAGCCCACCACGAGGTAGTCCCAGGGGCCGGCGGGCGACTGTTTGCTCCAAGGTCTGTTGGGTGCCACGGCTCCAGCCTAGCCGAATGCCGGGCGGCGATGTGGAGCCTCGGGCGTCGGCCCCCTATGATGGGCCGCCTCGATGCGGGTCGATCTGGAGCGCAAGCTGATCACCATCGGCGTGGGTGAGCTCGCCACGCCGCCCTACGAGCGCGTGCGGGGGATCGGTGGCTTCGGCGCGCTGCGTGCCGAGCTCGGCCGGCGGGCCCACGAGCGCTATCGGGATGAGCAGGATGGTGACGATGACTGCACCAGCGAGCTGTCCGTGGCGCTGACCCGCCAGATCGACGGCTACCAGATCCGCGTTGGGGGCCGCGTTGATTTCGTGAGCCGCCGTGACGACTGCATCGTCGTCCAGGAGATCAAGTCGGTGATGCTCAACGCCGCTGAGCTCGCTGGGGCCAAGCCTGGCGACTTCGCCGAGGCGCGCCTGCAGGCTCGACTCTATGCCCTGTGCCTGGACGAAAAGGCAGCAGGAGCAGCGGTGGAGGCCCAGGTGGTGCTCCTGTCCCTGGTCGATGGCGCGCGCCGGACCATCAGCGCCGACTACGACCGGAAACGCACCGACGCCGAGCTCGAAGAGCGGCTGCGACTGGCAGTGGAGCGAGCCCATCGAGCGGAGCGTCGAGCCAACCACCGTCGGGAGCTGGCCGAGCGGCTGGTGTTCCCCTTTGTTGAGCCCCGGCCGCACCAAGTCGAGCTCAGCGACATCATCGCTACCGCCTTGGCCGCCGGGCAGCCGGTGCTGGCCACGGCGCCCACCGGCATTGGCAAGACCATCAGCGCTCTCTTGCCGGCCTTGCGTTACGGGCTCCAGAACGACAGCCCGGTGCTCTTCGCCACGGCCAAGGGGACTCAGCAGCGCCTGGCGGCCAGTACCTTCGAGGCGATAGTCGAGAAGGCTGGGCTCGAGGCCGGCTCCCTGACCGCGCTGACCTTGCGCGCCAAGGAACGCATGTGCCCCGAAGGCACGCTGCAGTGTCATCCCGAGCGGTGCCCCTTCCTCACCGACTACGATCGGCGCGAGGCCGAAGCGGCGGCGGTCGACCAGCTGCTCGACCAGGCGTTTCACATCGGTGCTGACCGAGTCTACGGGCTCGGCGAAGAGCTGATGCTGTGCCC
>SDBT01021512.1_pt1 | contig 10082 bp, 5 predicted proteins | sample 2277101 | NCBI WGS metagenome assembly SDBT01 (sample SAMN10404973, study PRJNA504765) | marine sediment metagenome | isolation source: marine sediment core GS10_PC15, 103 cmbsf | place: Arctic Ocean: Southern Knipovich Ridge | collected 2010
GACGGCCAACAGGCGCTGGATCTGCTCAAGGAGCATCGTCCCGAACTCGTCCTCATGGACGTGCGGATGCCCGTCATGAACGGCGTGGAGGCCACCCACCGCATCCGCAGCAGTCCCGAGCTGGCCGGCACGGTTGTCATCGCCATATCGGCCAGTATCTTCCCCGACTCGGCCGAGCGGTTCAAGAACGAGGGCTTCGATGATTTCCTCGGGAAGCCCTTCCGCGCCGGCGACCTGTTCGCCAAGATTGCCGCCCACCTCGGAGTGGAGTTCGTGCAAGAGAGCGGCTCGGCGGCAGAGGAGGAACGAGTCGAGCAGTCGTCCCCGGCCGCCCCACTCGATCCGGCGCAGGCGCGCTCCGTGGCCCTGCGCATACGGGACGCCGCAGGCATCGGCGACATCGGCTCGCTGGTAGCTCTGGTCGACGAGATGGGCCGAAGCGACGATGCGATGTCGCATTACGCCGACAGGATGCGCGACCTGGTAGACGCCTTTGAGCTCGATCGCCTGGCTGCCCTGGCAGACGAGATCGAGTCGTCCATCGATGACCCCGAGTAGAGCCATGTCAGACACCAGCGCACAGACAGAGCAGCGGCCGGGGCAGGAGCCGCTCATCCTGCTGGTCGACGACAATGCGACCAACCTTCAGGTCCTCTATGGCACGCTGAACAACCGGGGCTACAAGCTGCTGATCGCGAAGAGCGGCGAAGACGCGCTGGCCATAGCGCGAAGGGCCCGTCCCGAGCTGGTCCTTCTTGACATCATGATGCCGGGCATCGATGGCTACGAAACGTGCCGGCGCCTCAAGGAGGACCCCGGGACTCGGGAGAGCGACGTCATCTTCCTGTCCGCACTGGACCAGACAGAGAACAAAGTTCAAGGCCTGGACCTTGGCGCCGTGGACTACATCACCAAGCCCTTCCAGGCCGCAGAGGTGGTCGCGCGGGTCAGCACTCACCTGACCATCCACCGGCTCCGTCGGGACCTGGCTGCCCGCAACGAGGAGTTGGCGGCCGCCAACGAACGCATGAAGCGCGACCTGGACGCGGCGGCCCGCGTGCAGCAGTCCCTGCTGCACGCCGAGGTCGAGCGCAAGCCGGGGGTCGACTTCGCGTGGCGCTACCTGCCCTGTGACGAGTTGGCCGGCGATTCCCTCAGCCTCTTCTGGCTTGACGAGGCCACCCTCGGCTTCTACGTGCTGGACGTCAGCGGGCACGGCGTGCCGTCCTCCCTGCTCTCGGTCTCGGCCGCCCATAGTCTGACGCCGCGACTGGACCGGGCATCGCTGGTGCTCGACGACATGGGGCGAGCCGTGCCGCCGGTCGAAGTGGTGGCCCGGCTCAACGCCGCCTTCCCCTCATCGGCCACCGGAGGGCACTTCTTCACCGTGCTCTACGGCGTCCTGGACGCGCGAACGGGCAAGGTCCGCTTCAGTAGTGCAGGGCAGGGGGGGCCGCTGGTCATCCGCGCAGACGGCCGGGTCGAGAAGATCGAGGCCCCCGGCTTCCCGATCGGCCTCATGGATGGGTGTGAGTTCGACGACCACGAGGTAGACCTGGCGCCTGGCGAACGTCTGGTAGTCTTCTCCGACGGCATCCCCGAAGCGATGAACGCCAGGCGGGAGCTGTTCGGAGAGGAGCGCATGCACCAGGTGTTACTCGATGCCGGGGGCCGGACGCTAGAGGCCGGCCTGGACGCGATGCTGACGGCCGTGGCCGACTGGCGCCAGGGCGGCCCAGCCGAGGACGACATCTCCATTCTCGGCGTCGCGGTTGAGTAGGGGTCCCGACCTGCCTAGCGGCCGCGACCGTGGGAGTTGCCGGATCTCAGAGAGGCGAGCGGCTTGCGGGACGCCGAGTGGCTACTGGTGCCGACGTCGGACAGGATGCTGCTGGGGACGTGCCTGGGGCCATACCCGGAGGCGCGCGGACCGAAGGCACTGCTGCGACGCGATTGACGGACACAACACTGAAGGAGAGGCAACTAATGAACGGACACAAGTCGAGGCCGGCCGGACTGCACGTGCTGCCGGTGGCGGCGCTGGCGCTGATCGCCTGCGCCGCGATGGCGGCGTGCGGTGCCCCACGAACGGTGGAGATGCCCGATCCCGTGCCTGGGCCCGAACGGGTCCTGGTGGGCGACTTCGAGACGCCGCCCACCGAGACGGGCGTGCCGCTCGGGTGGATGCTCCTCTACCTGGACGACGTCGACCGGAAGACGGAGTACGGGGTCTTCACCGAGGACGGCAACACGTTCCTGCGCGCTCGGGCGGACGCGTCGGCGTCGGGACTGGTGACCAGCGCGCCCGTCGACCTGCGGGCCTGCCCCATTCTGAAATGGCGGTGGCGCGTGCACGGCACCGTAGAGGACGGGGACATCACGGACAAGGACTATGCCGATGCCCCCGCCCGCGTACTGGTCGCGTTCGCGTACGATCCCCGGGACGTCGGGGCCATCGCACGGCTCAAGTACGACATAGCCAAGACGAACACCGGGCGCTACCCACCGGGCAAGGTGCTCAGCTACGTGTGGGCGAACAGCGCCAAGCCCGGCGCCATCCTGGACAGCCCCTACCGCGGGAACGTCAGGATGATCGTGGTCCGCAGCGGCGACGACCTGGCGGGCCAGTGGGTCAGTGAAGAGCGCAACGTCTACGTTGACTACGTCCGCGCCTTCGGAGATCCGCCGCGCGAGGCGAGTGGCGTCGGTGTGCTGACCGACACCGAGGACACCAGGACGAAGGCCAAGGCCGACTACGACGACTTCGTCTTCGAGCGACTGCCGGCGAAGACTGCCGGCGGGTAGGGGAGGCAGAGAGACATGCGCCGTCCCGCATGGTGCGGCGCAATGACGGTACGCCGCCGGAAGTGCGGCGGACCGGTTACCTCAGGAGGGCGTTCATGTTTGGTTACAGACGACTTGCCGTCGTGTTGACAGCGTGCGTTGCCGTGGGTCTGCTGGGCGGCTGTGCTACCAAAGCCAAGACGGGGGCCCTGGCCGGTGCCGGCATCGGCGCGCTGGCGGGCGGCATAATCGGTGAAGGGGAGGGGGCCGTCGTCGGCGCCGCCGTCGGCACTGGGGTCGGCTACCTTATCGGGAACCAGGCAGACAAGAAGAAGGCGGAGGAGCTGGCCGCCAAGAGCGAGGCCGGCGACCACGCCGAGGTCGGACCGCTGGGGGGAACGAAGTGGACCGTCGAGAGCGTTGAGCCGAAGGACGCCGTGGAGCCGTTCGTGTTGAAGATGATCGAGTTCGCCCCGAACGGCCACGTAGTCACCACGACCACCTTGCCAAGCGGGAAGATCGTCGTGGCGGCGGAGAACTATCGCGTCGTGGGCGACATGCTGGTGGTGAACAAGCCGGGCATGTTGATCAACGCGCAGTTCTCCATCCACGGCCAGTTGCTGATCGTCAACGCTCAGCAGTTCCGCGCCGTCCTGCGGAAGCTCTGAGCTGGCCGGTCCGGCTCGCGTGGGTCGTGGGGCGTCGGCGCAGGGCGAGAGGCCGGGCATGGGTAAGAGGCGGCTGTCGGCAGCGGTGGCGGCGGCATTGGCGGTCGCGTTGCTGTCTCCCGGCCAGGCCCGCCCCAAGACGAACGTCGAGTACTGGGAACAGAAACGTCGAGGCAACGTTGCACGCGGAAGGCAACACGTCAGGTAGCTCAGGAGACTGGGCTGGCGGGCGCTCGTCGTCTGGGAGTGCTGGACAACGGACAAGGCCCGACTCCTGCGCCGGCTTCGGTCATTCCTCGAAGCTGGCGGTCAGTAGAGAGGGGGCCCTGGCTGCGGCTCCGAGGACCAGTCACCGATGCGGCGAACGCTGCCGGCGTTCGCCACTTCAGGTTGCCGTGCCGGCGGCGGCAGTTGTAGTCTTGCGGCCACTCGTCCAGCACACACCTCGCTTCGGGCACGCCGGGGACAGCTCGCGGTTCAGTGGATCGTTTCGCGGTTTGTCGTTGAAGCCCTCCACTTGCCCTTCCTCCCACGAACTGCCTTCATCGGTATGGAATGTATCGGCTAATCCCCGGGCCCGCCAGCGCCGCATCTCGGCCGCGACGACGCCCTGTCGGGCGCCTCTGTGCATGCCGCCCGTCCGTTTCCTCGACTTCTCGCACTTGAGTTCGCATCTGATCTTGCACGGACCACAGGGCCAGTCTGCTGGAGCCCGTCACGGGTCGATGTCTGTTGGCCGCGCGTGTCCATCATTGGCCTGAGGCCGCGGATCTGCGCCGGGTCAGATCACTGCCATCTCAGCCAACTGGCTCCAAGCGCCCTGCTGATCACCGCCTGTGCCACACCGCGGTCGACGTGGCACGTCACATGTGACGCGACCATGCGAGTTCCGCCTCCTTGTGCGACCGCCGTAGCCACCGGCCGCACTTGAGCTGTGCGAACGCCCCGTCTGCTTCACGGCCTCTGGGGACGCCAACATGCGGCTGTAGTCCTTGACACAGGTCCTTACGCCGACCATAATCCAATCCCAAATGCGGCTTTGTTGCGCTTGGGGAAGCGCGGCTAGGCTATTCGGGTTCGGCAGCTCAGGGGACGGCATGAAGCCGGAAGATGCGGCACGAGAGAACATCGACCAGATGCTGGCAGCAGCCGGTTGGACCGTGCAGGATCGCCCCGAGCTGAACCTCGGCGCGGCCCTGGGCGTCGCCGTCCGCTACTTCCCGCTCGAGGGCGGCAAGGAGGCCGACTACCTCCTCTTCGTGGACCGCAAGGCCGTCGGCGTCATCGAAGCCAAGGCCGAGGGTACCACGCTCAGCGGCGTCGCAGAGCAGTCGGGCAAGTACCTGACCGCTCTGCCCAAGGACATCCCCAACGTCCAGTTCCCGCTGCCGTTCGCCTACGAGAGCACGGGCGTCGAGACGCAGTTCCGCGACGAGCGCGACCCCGAGACGCGTTCCCGCCAGGTCTTCCACTTCCACAAACCCGCGACGCTCGCTGGCTGGCTGGCCGAGGAGGCCACCCTCCGCACCCGGTTGCGCGGCCTCCCCCCGCTCGACACAGAGGGCCTATGGGACTGCCAGATCGAGGCGATCCGGAACCTCGAGGAGTCCTTCGCTGACGACCGCCCCCGCGCACTCATCCAGATGGCCACCGGCAGCGGCAAGACGTTCACGGCCGTCGACTTCGTCCATCGCCTCATCAAGCACGCGGGAGCCAAACGCGTCCTCTTCCTCGTCGATCGCCGCACGCTCGGCAAGCAGACCTTCAACGAGTTCCAGCAGTTCGCCATCCCGCAGGACGGCCGCAAGTTCACCCAGGTCTACAACGTCCAGCACCTGACCTCGAACGCCTTCGACCCCGTCTGCCGCGTCACCATCAGCACCATCCAGCGCCTCTTCTCCATGCTCAAGGGCGAGGAGCTGGACGCCGAGGTCGAGGAGCATTCCACCTTCGAGCTGTCCAAGGCCGACGACCGGCCCCGCGAAGTCGCCTACAGCCCCGACTTCCCCATCGAGACGTTCGACTTCATCGTCGTCGATGAGTGCCACCGCTCCATCTACAACCTCTGGCGGCAGGTGCTGGAGTACTTCGACGCCTACCTGATCGGCCTGACCGCCACGCCCTCGAAGCAGACGTTCGGCTTCTTCCACCAGAACCTCGTCATGGAGTACAGCCACGAGCGGGCAGTCGCCGATGGCGTGAACGTCGGCTACGACGTCTACCGCATCAAGACGCGCATCACCGAGGACGGCGGCACCGTCGAGGCTGGCCACTCCGTCGGCAAACGAGACCGGCTGACGCTCAAGAAGCGCTGGGAGCAGCTCGACGACGACCTGGAATACGAAGCACGCCAGCTCGACCGCGACGTGGTTGCCGAGGACCAGATTCGCACTGTCGTCCAGACCTTCCGCGACATGCTCCCGAAGGACATCTTCCCCGGCCGCACCACGGTGCCCAAGACGCTCGTCTTCGCCAAGAGCGACCTGCACGCCGAGGACATCGTCCGCATCATGCGCGAGGAGTTCGGCAAGGGCAACGAGTTCTGCCGCAAGATCACCTACCGCACCACCGGCGAGACCCCCGAGCGCCTGATCGCCAGCTTCCGCAATTCCTACAACCCCCGCATCGCCGTCACCGTGGACATGATCTCCACCGGCACCGATGTGCGGCCGCTCGAATGCCTGCTCTTCATGCGGGACGTGAAGTCGCGCGTCTACTTCGACCAGATGAAGGGACGGGGCACGCGCGTCGTCAACCCGACAGACCTGCAGACCGTCACGCCCGACGCCACGCACAAGACCCACTTCGTCATCGTGGACGCCGTCGGCGTCACCGAGTCGGACAAGACCGACACGCGCCCGCTGGAGCGCAAGAAGTCGGTGCCGTTCAATGCCCTCATCATGGGCATCGCGGTCGGCAAGCGGGACGAGGACTCGGTCATGAGCCTCGCCAGTCGGCTGGCGCGTCTCGACCGTGAGATCGAGGACAAGGACCGGGACGAGATCGAGGCGGCATCCGGCGGCGTGGCGCTGCGCACCATCATCAACGGGCTGATCGATGCGGTGGACCCCGACGTACAGACCGAGAAGGCCAAGCAGCTCTTCGAGACCGAGGAGCCGACCGACGAGCAGGTCGAGCAGGCAGCCGATGCACTCAGGACCGAAGCCTGCCTGGTCTTCGACACGCCCGCGCTGCGCGACCTGCTGATCGAGAAGAAGCAGCGCACCGAGCAGACCATCGACACCGTCAGCAAAGACGAGGTCATCTCGGCCGGTCCCGACGAGGGCGCGGAGCAGCGGGCGCAGGCGGCCGTGCAGTCGTTCCGTCAGTTCATCGACGACAACCGCGACGAGCTGACCGCGCTGCAGATCATCTACGAGCGCCCCTACGCGGCCAGACACCTGACCTACGAGGCCGTGAGGGAACTGTCCGACGCCATCGAGAAGCCGCCCCACGGGCTGACCACCGAAGCGCTATGGCAGGCCTACGCCCGTCTCGACAGCGGCAAGGTGCGCGGTGCCGGCACGCAGCGGCTGCTGACCGACATCGTCTCGCTCGTCCGCTTCGCACTCGAAGAGCAGCCCGTCCTAGAGCCGTTCGCCAACATAGTCAACGCCCGCTTCGAGAGCTGGCTAAGCGACCAGCGAGCAGCAGGGCGGGAGTTCACGGCGGAGCAGCAAGAGTGGCTGCGACTGATCCGCGACCACGTAGCCGCCAGCGTAAGCATTGAGCCGGAAGATCTCGAATACGCCCCCTTCCACGACAAGGGCGGCCCAATCAAGGCCCGCGAGCTGTTTGGGGACGAACTGGACTCCGTGCTCGGCCAGTTGAGCGAGGCCCTTGTCGGCTGAGGAGGAGACCGTGCCCAAGCCGTGTGACCAGGGCGGACGCGATCCCGATCCCGACCTGCGGCACTACTACGTGGACGAAGCAGGTGACCCGGTCCTGTTCGGCCGCAAGGGCAAGATAATCATCGGCAGCGAGGGCTGTTCCCGCTTCTTCGCCCTGGGTCTCCTGGAGGTCAGTGATCCCGAGTTACTGACGAAGGATCTTGAGGACTTGCGCACTCAACTGCTGGCCGACCCCTACTTCCAGGGCGTGCCCTCGATGCAGCCGGTGCAGAAGAAGACAGCGCTTGCCTTCCATGCCACAGACGACGTGCCTGAGGTGCGCCGCGAGGTCTTCTCCTGCCTGCTCCAGCACAAGCTGAAGTTTCAGGCCGTGGTCAGGGACAAGCGGTCGGTTCTGGACTACGTGCGCAAGAGGAACGAGCGAAACGAGCTATATCGCTATAACCAGAACGAACTCTACGACCTTACGGTCAGCAGGCTCTTCAAGAACAACCTGCACAAGGCCGACGAGTACAGGGTGACCTTCGCCAAGCGGGGCAAGTCAGACCGTACCAAGGCTCTGGACGTTGCATTGCGGGTCGCTCGTAGCCGGTTCTACAAGCAGTGGGGCATCACGAGCGACGCGAGGGTCCAGATAGAGGCGGAGCCTTCCCGGAACTCCGCAGGCCTGCAGGCCGTTGACTACATCCTGTGGGCCTTGCAGCGGCTCTTCGAGCGAGGGGAGGATCGCTACGTTCGGCTGCTGTGGCCGCACTTCAGGCTCGTGCAGGACGTGGACGACACTCGGGAAGCTGGGTACGGAGTCTACTACACGCAGAAGAGACCCCTGAATGCAGGGGTTGGAAGGTGGGCGAAAGGGATATAGGATCGCTCGGGCATGGCCCAGCGCTCACACGGCATGGAGCCGAGTTTCGTCCCCTCCGTCCGCGCCTAGAGTGTACCATAGTGGCCCCGCATGTCAAGCCCTTTGTGCCGGTGAGCTTCGGCGAGGGCCAGATCCATGCAGGAGACACGGAACTCAGAATGGCCGCCACAGAGCTACCGCCCGGCTGGGCACGGGCTGAGATGCAGGACTGCGTGGACATCCTCGACAGCCAGCGTGTGCCCGTCAATGCCGAGAATCGGCAGCGCAGGATCGAAGGCAAGAGAGAGTCGTCCCTCTACCCTTACTACGGGGCCACCAGGCAGGTTGGTTGGATCGACGACTACCTGTTCGATGAGGCGCTTCTGCTTCTCGGCGAGGACGGTGCTCCCTTCCTCGACCCTCACAGGGCCAAAGCCTACACCATTCGGGGGAAGTCGTGGGTCAACAACCACGCCCACGTCCTTCGGGCACTCGGGGCCCTCACCTCAAACCAGTTCCTGTGTCACTATCTGAATGGCTTCGATTTCCATGGATATGTCACGGGCACGACTCGCCACAAGCTGAATCAGAGACCCCTTCGCGGGATACCAGTTCCCCTGCCGCCGGTGGGGGAGCAGCGGCGGATTGTGGGGAAGATCGAGGAGCTGTTCACGCGGCTGGATGCGGGGGTGGCGGCGCTCAAGGACGTTCAGAGGCAGCTCAAGGCCTACCGGCAGGCCGTGCTCAGGGACGCCTTCACCGGCAAGCTCACCGAAGACTGGCGCAACGAACACCAGCACGAACTCGAACCCGCCTCCGTCCTCCTCGAACGCATCCGCCAGGAACGGGAGAAGGCCCAGCCCAAGGGCAAGCGTCGAGGGAAGCTCCCCCCGTTCAGTGCCTCTGAACTGCCAGAGCTGCCTCGTGGGTGGCAGTGGACCCGGACAGACGAGTTGTTCGGGTTCGTCACGAGCGGCTCACGTGGCTGGGCGAAGTACTACGCAGACAGCGGGGCCACGTTCCTCAGGGTGGGCAACCTGCAACACGAATCGGTGTCCCTGGAACTATCCGACGTCCAGAAGGTACGTCCTCCTGCGAGCGCCGAGGGAACGCGGACGCGTGTGGCGACCGGGGACATCCTGGTATCGATCACTGCTGACGTCGGCCGCATCGCGCTTGTGCCCGACTCCATAGGTGAAGCCTACATCAACCAGCACGTGAGTCTGGCGCGACCGATCCGTGGTTACTGCGGAAGCTACCTGGCTTGGTACCTCTCGAGCCGGGAGGGCGGCCAACGGCAGTTCGAGCAGCTTCAGAGGGGCGCGACGAAGGCCGGGCTGGGCCTGGACGACATACGGTCGGTGGCGGTGCCTCTGGCGTCGCGGTCGGAGCAGGAGGCGGCGGTTGCGACGATCGAGCGCAGCTTCTCGGTCGCCGACGCCGTTGGCCAAGCCATTGAGCAGGGGCTGAGGCAGGCGGCGCGGCTGCGGCAGAGCATCCTGAAACGGGCCTTCGAGGGCAAGCTCGTACCACAGGACCCCGACGACCTACCTGCGCCGCGGCCGGACTTGTGGTTCGTCTACGCACTGGAATGCAGTGACGGCAGCGTGTACATCGGCCAAACCCGGGACATCAAGAGACGTTGGCTGGAGCATGCCGGCGGACGCGGAGCCGAGTGGACGACGCGCCACCCGCCCGTCCGTCTTGTGCACTGGGAGGAGTTCGACTCGGAGGCGGCTGCCGTCAAGCGCGAGAAAGACCTGAAGACCGGGTTCGGCCGGAAGTGGCTCAAGCGCGAGATTGCCGCCGGCCGGACGCGGCAGGCAGGCGAACCGGCCGAGGTGCTCCTCGAACGCATCAAGGCCGAGAAGGACAAGCTGGCCGCCGAAGCCAAGGCCGCCAAGCGCGACGCGAGGAAGGCGAAGGGCCGTAGGA
>SDBT01021513.1_pt1 | contig 10082 bp, 7 predicted proteins | sample 2277101 | NCBI WGS metagenome assembly SDBT01 (sample SAMN10404973, study PRJNA504765) | marine sediment metagenome | isolation source: marine sediment core GS10_PC15, 103 cmbsf | place: Arctic Ocean: Southern Knipovich Ridge | collected 2010
AGTTATTTCTGAGCCACCCCTTACTGTTGACTGAAAACTGACTACTGAAAACTGAAAACCATCCCAACCCCTGACACACTCATGACCTACTTACTACTTGCCGTCGTGCTGGCTGCCGCGCCGCAGTTCGAGGCCAAGATCCTCGGCAGCGAACCAGTCGTGGGGTCGATCGTGAAACTCGACTCCCGCCAAGTCACGCTCGAAACTCCCGACGGCACTGTTGCCCTAGACCCCAAAACGCTGATGACTCTCGTCCAGAAGCCGGCACCGGAAAAGCCCGAGGTCGAACTGCCGATGCGGGTCGAACTGGTCGACGGCTCGTCGCTGGCTGCCCGGCAATACACGGTCACCGGCGGCAAGGCCCGAATCGCGCTGGCCGGAGGCCTCACCATCGAGTTGCCGACCGCCGGCGTAGCCAGCGTCCGGCTGATGGCGCCGTCCGCAGAGGTTGCCGGCGAGTGGTCGCGGATCGCCGAGAAACCTCCCGAGGCCGACCTGCTGGTGATCCGCAAGGAGAAGGCGATCGACTACCACAAGGGCGTGCTGGCCGACGTAAACCAACAGACCGTCAAATTCAACCTCGACGGCGACATTCTGCCCGTCAAACGCTCCAAGGTCTACGGTCTGGTCTACTGCCATCCCGAAGGCAAGGCCCTGGGCGAGGCAATCTGCCGGATCACCGACGCGGCCGGGTCGCAGTGGTCGGTGAGTAGTTTGGCCATGCCGGGCGAGGTCCATTGGACCACGCCGGCCGGCGCCAAGGTAACCAGCCCGCTGGTGATGATATCCAAGATCGACTTTTCCAGCGGCAAGGTCGTCTATCTCAACGACCTGGAGCCCGACTCGGTTGACTTCACGCCCTTCTTCGGCTCGGCCGACGACCTGCCGATGCTGGCGAAGTTCTACGCCCCGCGCAACGATAAGAACCTGGAATCGGCACCGCTGTCGATCGACGGAAGAAAGAAGTACGATAAAGGGCTGGCGCTGCACAGCCGCACCCGGCTCGTCTATCGCCTACCCGGCCGATTCAGCCGCTTCAAGGCGGTCGTGGGAATCGACGCGGGCGTACGCCCCCTGGGCCACGTCCGGCTGGTAATCCGGGGTGACGACAAGGTCCTGCTGGAGGCGGACGTTACCGGCAGCGACCCTCCCAAACCGATCGACCTGGACGTTACCGGCGTCCGCCGGATCAGCATCCTGGCCGATTTCGGCGAGAAACTCGACGTAGGCGACCACCTCGACCTTTGCGAAGCGAGGATACTGAAATGAAACGAGCGATTGCTCATTACAGAATCGTGACGCCCCTGGCTATTAGCTGTCGCCCCTCCGGGGCTGCCCGTTGGCGTGTCGCTATCCTCGGTTGGGGATTGTTGCTTATGGTGTTGCTGACGAGTCTGCCGACCGTAGCCTCCCCGGCCGACGCCGTGCTGCGGGCCGAGGCCGATCGGGTGGCCGTGATGGACAAGGCCAAAGACTCCGTGCTGGCGGTGTTCTCAGCTTCGGGCGGTGGCGGCGGTTCGGGCGTGGTGATCACGGCCGACGGCTACGCGCTGACCAACTTTCACGTCGTCAAGCCGTGCGGCAACGCCATGAAGTGCGGCATGGCCGACGGTGAACTCTACGACGCCGTGATCGTAGGCCTCGACCCCACCGGCGACGTTGCCCTGATTAAGCTACTCGGTCGCGACGACTTCCCCCACGCCGAACTGGGCGACAGCGACCGATTGCAGGTCGGCGACTGGTGCTTCGCCATGGGCAATCCCTTCCTGCTGGCTACCGACTTCCAGCCCACGGTTACCTACGGAATCGTCTCCGGCGTGCAGCGCTACCAGCACCCGGCCGGAACGCTGCTGGAATATACCGACTGCATCCAGACCGACGCCTCGATCAACCCGGGCAACTCGGGCGGACCGTTGTTCGACGCCCAAGGAAGCCTGATCGGAATCAACGGCCGCGGGTCGTTCGAGAAGCGGGGCCGGGTCAACGTCGGCGTGGCCTACGCAATTTCAATCAACCAGATCAAGAACTTTCTCGGCTACTTGCACAGCGGACGGATCGTCGATCACGCCACCCTCGGGGCCCAGGTTAGCTTCGACGACGAACGTCGCGTGGTCGTCAGCAACATCCTCGAAGACTCGGACGCCTACCGCCGCGGGTTGCGCTACGACGACGAGATCGTCAGCTTCGCAGCCCGGGCGATTTCTACCCCCAACGGCTTCAAGAACGTGCTGGGTATCTACCCAAAGGGATGGCGAGTCCCGCTGAGCTTCCGCCGCAAGGGCCAGCGATACGACGTGCTCGTGCGTCTCGGGGGAGTACATCGCGCGGACGAACTGATCGAGAAGACCGAAGGCCGCCCGCGACCGATCCGCATCGAGCCGGGGAAAGAGCCGAAACCGGGCGAGAAGCCGAAAAGTGAAAAGGGCAAGAAGGACAAGAAACCCAAAATCGAAGGCAAGCAGATTCCCGCGCCCGGCGATCCCCGCCACGGACGCCAGATGCGGCCTAAGGCCCCCATGCCGGAAGCCGTCAAGAAACATTTCGAGGCCAAACGGGGTTACGCAAACTACTACTTCAACGAGCTCCACCGGCAAGGGGTGTTCGACGCCTGGACGGCCCTGGGTGATTTCTCCGGTCTGGCCGGAACTTGGACCCTCGCAGGCGAGTTGGGCAGCGGCGGCGGTGAGTTCCGCCTGCTGCTAACCGACGCCGACGCCACGCTCAAGCTGGCTGCATCCCAGTGGAAATGGACGGCCACCAACGATTTCAGCTCCTCGCTCGAACCACCACAGAGCGGCGGACTACTGCCGGCATGGACCCTCTGGCGAAGGCTGGCCGTGACCGGGCTCAAAGAGTTCGGCAAGGTCAGCTACCTTGGGACAGCACCCCTCGCTGCCGGCGGCACTACCCCGCTGCCGGATCACGAAGGACTCGTCGACGTGCTGGTCGGGTTGCACAAGGGCGTCGAATGCCGCTTCATGTTCGATCCGGGCGAAGGCCATCTGCTGGCCATGGAGTTCTTTCCCGAGGAGTACGTCGATCCGTGCGAGATCTACTTCCACGACTATCGTCGCGTCGACGGCCGCTCGCTACCCGGTCGCATGGAGGTTCGCGTCGGCGACGAGCCCTACGCAACGTTCAAGTTCAGTGAATTCAACTTCGAGCCGGCCCCAGCCAAAAACGAGAAGAACAAGAAAACCACCAAAGACTAGAAGGCTCCCGCGATGCCACGTCCCCAATCATCTCACACCACCCCGGCCGCTTGCGGCTTCGCTTATGTGCTCGCGGCAATCATCATCTGTTCGGCTACCCTCGCCGCTGCCGGCACGTCCCTTTCCGAGGCAATCGCCCAAACCCAGCCTAAGATCGTCAAGATCTACAGCGCCGGCGGGTTCCGCGGCATGGAGGCCCATCAGAGCGGCATGCTGATCTCGGCAGAGGGCCACATCATCACCGCCTTCAGCTACGTGCTCGACACCGACTACATCACGGTCACGCTCGACGACGGACGGAAGTTCGAGCAGGCCAGGCTAGTCGTTGCCGACCCGGCGCTGGAAGTGGCCGTGCTGAAAATCGACGCCGCAGATCTGCCACATTTCGACCTTGCCGACGCGGTGGAGATCGATGCGGGCACCCGGGTGCTGGCGTTGAGCAACCTCTTCAACGTAGCCATCGGCAACGAGCCGGCCAGCGTGCAGCACGGCGTGGTTTCGGTGAAGACGCAACTGGAAGCCCGACGCGGTGTGTTCGAGACGCCTTATCGCGGCCCGGTCTACGTGCTCGACGCGATGACCAACAACCCGGGCGCAGCCGGCGGGGCCCTGGTCACCCGCAACGGTCGATTGGCCGGCATGCTGGGTAAGGAACTCCGCAACTCGCTGAACAACACCTGGTTGAACTACGCCGTGCCGATTGCCCAGTTGCGAACCTCGGTCGATGAGATCCGTGCCGGCAAGTTCGTCACTCCCGACCTCGACAAACTCCGCAAGAAGCCGGACCGCTCGCTCGAACTGGCCTCCCTGGGCATCGCCCTGGTGCCCGACGTACTGGAGCGGACCCCACCCTACGTCGATTACGTCGAGTCCGGCTCGCCCGCCGCCATCGCCGGCATCCGGCCAGACGACCTCGTCCTGCTGCTGGGCGAACGGCTGATCCAGTCGTGCAAGTTGCTCCGCAGCGAGTTGGAGTACGTCGACTTCGAGGACCCGATCCGGCTCGTGCTGCTGAGGGGACTGGAACTGGTAGATACGACTTTGCAGGTAGAATTTGCAGACGAAGAAGGAACACCATGATTGCACAAACACAGCTTCCAATCGTCCTAACCGCGTGTCTCATAATCCAAATAGCCGGGGGGCAACGCCCCGCGGGATCCGCTGCCGCTGCCGCTGCCGCCGCCGCCACCCCCCCCGCAAACATCGAATCGCTCGAACAAGACGCCTTCCGTGCGGCCGTCGCGCGGATCGCGCCGTCGGTCGTCCGCATCCAAACGGTCGGCGGCCTGCAACGAGTCGACAAAATCCTCTTCGGCGACGGTCCGACCACCGGTCTGATCGTCGACAAGGACGGCTACGTCATTTCCAGCGCCTTCAACTTCATCAATCGCCCGGCCTCGATCCTGGTTCGACTGGGCGACGGAACGCTCAAGCCGGCCGAACTGGTCGCCACCGACCACAGCCGGATGTTAGTGCTCTTGAAGATCAAGACCGACGGCCCGCTGCCGGTGCCCGAGATCGCGCCGCGCGACGAAATCCGCGTGGGCCAATGGGCCATCGCCGTCGGGCGCACTTTCGCTGGCAACCGGCCCAATATGTCGGTGGGAGTCGTTAGCGCGCTGGGACGAATCTGGGGAAAGGCCGTCCAGACCGACGCAATCGCTTCGCCGGGTAACTACGGCGGACCGCTGATCGACGTCCGCGGCCGCGTGCTCGGCGTGATCGTGCCGCTCTCGCCCGACTCGGCCAAGGAAGTGGCCGGCTACCAGTGGTACGACTCGGGCATCGGCTTTGCCGTCGATGCCGAACACGTCATGCGAATTCTTCCTAAGCTCCGCAAGGGCGACGACCTCTACCCCGGCCTGATCGGCGTCAATCTCCAGGGGAGCAACCCGGCGACCGGCGAACCGGTGATTACCGCCTGTCATCCGAACTCGCCCGCGGCCAAGGCCGGCCTGAAGAAGGGCGACCGGATCGTGGAAATCGAAGGTCGGAAAACCCCCCGCACCGCGCACGTCAAACGCGAGTTGTCGAGCCGATACGCGGGCGACAAGGTCCGCATCGTCGTGCTCCGCGACAAGCAGCGGATCGAGCAGGAAGTCGAACTGATCGCCAAGCTGCTGCCCTACCAGCATCCGTTTCTGGGCGTGTTGCCGATCCGTCATGGCGATCAACCGACCGGCGTAACCGTTCGATACGTCTACGGCGACGGACCGGCCGCCGTTGCCGGAGTCCGGCCGGGCGACGTGCTGATTTCAATCGCCGGCAATTCGATCGCCGACCGCGACGAATTGGTGCAGCACATCGGCAACTTCGAGCCCGGCCAGGAAGTCGAACTTCAGATCCGCCGCGGCAACAAGTCGCAGACCGTGAAGGTCACTCTCGGTACGCTGCCCGAGGACCTGCCGCCGGACGACCTGCCCGAGGCTCGCGCCAAGGTCGATCCGCCAGAGGTTGATCTGCCCGAGGGCGACGTGCCCGACGTCGGTGCGGTCGAAATGAAGGTTCCCGAGATGAAGAACGACGCCCGGGCCTACGTGCCCGAGGGCTACAATCCGGCGATTGCCCATGGCGTGGTCGTCTGGCTGCACTCGCCCGGCAAGTTCGACTGGGACAAACTCTTGAAGCGTTGGAAGCCGCTCTGCGATCGCCACGACCTGATCCTGCTGGCCCCCAAGGCCGAGGACCCGAAGGCCTGGAAGCCCAACGAGGTCGCCTTGGCGAAGAAACTGCTCGATCAGATCGCGTCGGCTTACACGGTCGACCCGGCCCGGGTGGTGGTCCACGGCCACGAAGGCGGCGGTGCGATGGCCTGCATGGTCGGTTTTCGACATCGCGAGTTGGTTCGCGCGGTGGCCGTCGTCGACGGGCCGATCGCCGCCCGCCCGCCGGAAAACGATCCGTTGCACCGGTTGGCGATTTACTTGACCACGGCCAAGAAGTCGAAACACGCCGCGGCAATGCGCAAGTCGATCCCACGGCTCCGCGAGATGAAGATTCCGGTAACGGTCAAGGACCTCGGTGAAGATAGCCGCTATCTCAACGACGAAGAATTGGCCGAATTGGCCCGTTGGATCGATACACTGGATCGGATCTAGATTTCTGTTAAGTTTTGATTTTGGGGTGGCTGGGGTCGAGATGCGAGGAACGAGCAGCGAGCCCCCAGGTGAATCACTGGGGGTTCACCACTCGTTCCTCGTGGTTCAACCCCAGCCACCCAACCCCAATTCTCAAGCTTGACAAAGCACTAGCCCAAATCATTCACAAAGTTTCGTACTCCAGGAGAACCGCGCATGCCTCTATCTGCCGTCACGGGAAAAATCCTCTTCGTCGATCTAACCTCCGGTGAAATCAAAACCGAACGACCGGACGACGAACTCTACCTAAAATGGATCGGCGGCTTCGGCCTGGGGGCCTACTATCTCTACAAGATGCAGCCGGCCGGCGTCGATCCGCTGGGGCCGGAGAACACGCTCGGCTTCTTCACCGGCCTGCTGACCGGCACCGGCGGGATTACGGCCAATCGCTACGTGGTCGTGGCTAAGAGTCCCAAAACCGGCTGCTGGGGCGACGCCAACTCCGGCGGCACCTTCGGACCCGCACTGAAAACGGCCGGCTACGACGGCGTTATCTTCACCGGCGCCAGTCCGAAGCCGGTCTACCTGCTGCTGCGCGACGGCAAGGCCGAACTGCTCCCGGCCGACGATTGGTGGGGACTCGATACGGGTGAGACCGACGACCGCGTGACCGAACTCTACGGTTCCGGCGCCCGGGCGGCCTGCATCGGACCGGCCGGCGAACAGTTGAGCCTGCTGGCCGGCATCATCAACGAAAAGGGCCGCGCCGCCGCAAGGGCCGGACTCGGGGCCGTGATGGGATCGAAGCGGCTCAAGGCAATCGTGGCGGCCGACGGCATCAAACAAATCCCCGCGAGCGATCCGGAAGGCTTCAAAGAGGCCATTCACCGACATCGCGAGTATCTCAAGACCCGGCCCCGATGGACCACCATGCGGCAGTACGGCACCTGCGGCAGTATGGCCGGGCTAGCCATGAAAGGCGACACGCCGACAAAGAACTGGGGCGGTACGGCCGAGGTCGATTTCCCCACCGTCTCCAAGATCAGCGACGACGCGGTGATCGGCATCGAATACAAGAAGTACGCCTGCTGGCGATGCCCGTTGGCCTGCGGCGGGCTCACCCGGGTGGAAGAGGGCGAGTTCGCCTGTGAAGGCCACAAGCCCGAGTACGAAACGCTCGGGGCCTTCGGGGCGATGTGCCTCAACGACGACCTCGCGTCGATCAACCTCTGCAACGAACTTTGCAATCGGGCCGGCATCGACACGATCGGCACCGGCGGCACCGTCGCCATGGTGATCGAGTGCTTCGAGAACGGGCTGATCACCGCGGAAGACACCGGCGGAATCGAACTGCGTTGGGGCAACGCCCGGGCGATCGTCGAGATCACCCGGCTGATCGGCCGCCGCGAAGGTTTCGGAGCGGTGTTGGCCGACGGTGCCCGACGTGCGGCCGAGCGGATCGGCAAGGGTGCCGAGCGGTTTGCGATTCACGTCGGCGACGAGGAGTTGCCGATGCACGATCCGCGTCGCGTACCCAGTGCTGCGACGACCTACAAGATCGACGCCACGCCCGGGCGGCATACGCAGATCAGCACGTGGATCTGCGAACTGGGCGGCGGTCCGCCCGATCTGGTCGACCAGCCGCAACCGCAGGAGCACTATCCCGGCAAGGGCGCGGCCCATGCGCGGGTGAACAACTATTTCCAGACGGGCCAGGCGGCCGGCATGTGCATGTTCGCCCTGCTAACGCTCCAACCGGAATCGCTTTGCGATTCGTTGACCTTCGCCACCGGCCACACCTACACGCTCGACGACGTGCTCACCGCCGGTGCCCGAATCGCCACGCTACGCACCGCTTTCAATCTCCGCGAAGGCATCCGCGCCATCGACCGCGAGGTACCCGACCGCGTGATCGGCAACCCGCCGCTGGAGCAAGGCCCGACGGCCGGTCAGACGGTCGATCTGGCCGTACAGATTCGAGACTATCTCGACGCCATGGGCTGGGACGCAGAGACCGGCGTGCCGACCGAGCAGACGTTGCGGGCGCTAGGATTGGATTTCGTGGTCGAAGATGTGCATCGCGCGTAGGTCGCGATTATCTCATGCCCGTTCACGGGCATCGGACCATCCCGAAGGGATGAAACATCACAGCCCAGGGTAAGCGTAGCGGCGAAGCCGCGGAGCGTAACCCTGGGTTGCGCGTGATGCCCCCCAAGCCAACCCTGAAAGGGTTGTACAAACCTCCGAGGGTGGCCCGGCCGGTTTTGCGGAGAAGGCGGCGCCCTCGGTGATGGCTCGGTCGCAAAATCCGTCCGGGTGGCGCAGCCACAAGAGGTCGGGTAGCGACACGGTTCCTCTTGTGACTTCGTCACCCCGACATATTTTCCGAAACAGCGTGAGAAGTGGCAACGCGTATTGCGGAAAAGTGTCGGGGCCACCCGCGTAATTGTCCAGGACGGTCCGTAGCCGCTGTGCAGCCTCAGCCATAACTCGATTCCCGTGTTATACCCCGAATAACGTAACCAAGGAATTTCCAGTGTTATGGTAGCCGGCCCCCCACCTTCTGGCAAGATAGGGAAGTCCGCAGGCCCGCAAGGATTGACGATGCCACCACATAGCGGTATCCTCACTAGCATCCTGCCAGCCGACTGCCGACAAACGGTAGTCGGTGTAGAATAATAAGTTAGCGGTCGAATCCACGGGAGAATTGGATGAGGCATTATCGGACAAGTTGTGGCCTACTGTTTGTCATCGCCTTTATCGTCTGCGCCACCAGTGCTTCAGATTCTGTGGCGTCCCCAGTCAGCCGGGAGGAAGGTATCACCCCACTCATCCGAGCCGTAGAAAGCGAGGACTACAAACTAGCCCAATCGTTGATTGTTGCTGGAGCTGATCTTAACGCTCAGACTAGTTGGGGACGAACCGCGCTTACTGATGCAATTGTTCGGCACAACGAACAACTAGTTAAGCTGCTTTGTGACCACGGCACTGATCTGAAGGCCAAGGTCAGCCATTGGGAAAAACCGATTACCAACATCGCAGCCGGATATGGGACGCTGCGGACGCTGAAAGCACTAATCGATTACGGTGCAGATACGTCTACATGCAACAAGGTCGGTGATACGATTCTTCACGCTGCGGCCAACAGAGGACAGACAGAGATAGTGTCCTTCCTAATTGCAGCAGATTTGGCTGTAGATGCGAGAACACAAAGCGGCTATACACCGTTAATGTATGCCTCTCAGCACGGAAGTGCGGCAACTGTGAAAGTCCTTGTCGATGCTGGTGCTGATGTCAATGCTCTTATAGTCGAGCGCGACACCGGAGTGTCATATTCTAATGCTATTAGTGCAGCCGCAAAGCATGGGCATGCCGAAGTCGTTAGAATGCTCCTCAAGGCTGGAGCCGAAGTTGACTTGCACACAGAACATCGCGGCAGCGCCCTGTTTCTTGCCGCGGCTGGCGACGCAATTGGACCGAAGGGCGATTGTCCGGAAGTTATAGCCATTCTACTCAAAGCGGGGGCTGACCACGTGAAAGAGCACAATCTTTCCGGATATGGCAAAGTCTCGCCAGCGAAGGCTGCGAGTATTCGTAAACACAAAAGGAGCGACAATCTCTTGTTGAAACATAGAATTCGCTAACAAGTAGATGGAGTCTACCTCGTGAATGTTTTGCCTCAGTTGGACATTGAGTGGATTTGATGAGCTAGAGTTTAGCTCACCCCAAGGAGTTCACGATGTCCAAACGCAAGCAATTTACGCCCGAGCAGAAGGTGGCGATGGTTCGTCGG